>JAAUXT010010227.1_pt1 | contig 21423 bp, 22 predicted proteins | sample 7278171 | NCBI WGS metagenome assembly JAAUXT01 (sample SAMN14350112, study PRJNA611818) | marine sediment metagenome | isolation source: surface marine sediment (1.8m) | place: French Polynesia: Moorea | collected 2018-08 | reverse complement strand
CTGCAGTAGTGGACGACGCCCTGGGCAACACACACACACACACACGCACACACAGGCACACGCACGCACACACACACACACATACGCACACACACACACACACACACACACACACACACACACACACACACACACACACACCGGTTCTCGCACCTCTGTCTGCAGTAGTTGACGATGCCCTGCGCGACCTCCTCTGGGTACGTCGGTCTGTACAGCGCGTACTGCTTCGCGTGATCCGATCCCCTGAACAGTGCCGCCGCCATTCTGCGAACCACAATCATCAACGTACAACAAGCCCCTGGGGTCGTGAGGCCAGAACTCACAGACACGTCAAAAGTGGTGGCATTGGGGACTTTATGCAAGACATTTCCGTCAAACGTCCCGCCACTCGCCAACGTCAAGTTTTGTGTGGTGATTGGCTAGAACCATGGAAACTGTGTACAACGACATCAATTTGTGTACTCTTTTCGACGTTGGCATTGACGCGACGTGCACCTCAAACGCCGTGCATAAAGTTCCCATTCTGCGAACACCAACGTACAGCCGCGTGCATTTTGGAGTGCGGAAATGGGACCCAGAACCACACTCAAACAGGTTGGTGCTGTTCTTACTTCCGAGAATTCTCCAACATGTGTCACCTTTGGTCACATCTGTCTGCATCTCAGATTCAACTCGGATGCATGTGCGTAGAACAGCACTCTTGTTGGTGTCGGGACCAGAAAGATGCATCTCCAGTCGCGTTTGCAACGTGCGGCTGTGCGAATTGGGCTCGACAGCTTGACGTAGGAGTGTACAAGGGTCTTCTGGACCTATTGGGAGAGGATTGTAGTGATATCACAAACACACTGGTTGGTATCTCAGGAGAGACTATCCCCAAGGGCAGTGGTGTACAGTGGTGACATCTGGTGAGCAGTGGTTCTAAATTCGCAGCTGGTGTGTCACACCACACTCCTCCCCCACCAGGGGGCACTGGCCTCTACAGCCAATTTTAATTATTCTGAATATTTTTACAATAATTAATTGTATACATTAGACAGGGAATAGATGCATAATAGCACAATATCACTATTTTGCTGGTAATTACCCAGAATTCCTTTCCCCTTGGGGTGATCATATGACCCCTCAAGGTTTTCCTTTTCTGAAATATGGCCACCAACACGCACACTATCACAGTTGAAGAAATTGATTTGCTCTCGTTCTTGAGACAGAACATGGTGAGGAAGTTGGAAATTGAAGCAGTGAGGCAGGGGCTACCCAAGACCCACCTCAGGGTCGTCCAGGCGGTGGTCTGCTATTTCAACCTGGAGCCAGCCCCCAACCAAACTTTTGACCGCCTCGTGTGGCGCATCGCACACGGCCAAAAGGTAAGTTCTGTGGTTCTCAAGTCACTCCACAGATGATGTGCTGTGCCTGACGTGGGGGCGGAGGTAGGGTGCATCGGGCCCTTACCTGGAAAATCTTTTTGTAGGTTGCAGAAAAGGCTTTGAGAACTCGGCACTGACATGTCACTTTTCTTGGGGAAGGTGACACCACTTTCCGCAGAGGTCATTCGCGTTTCGGGTCCCTGTCAACTTTTCTAGGACGCAACGTGAGCAGAAAGGCCAGTCTTCTTCAATGTACCAACCTGCGATTACTGTGGAAAGCCTTCCGATGCAGGCACTGCAGCTTCTCAGACTTTTTACCCACTGTGTGACTCCAACTGTGACACGCCAAGAGGCGTCTTACGGCTGTGATACCAACTTTGCTCATTTCGAGTTATCTGTGTTTGCACACGACTGTGTTCTAAATACTGTATTGGAAGCAGCGGAGTTTGTGATAGAGACGCCGATTGCTATACAGTTACGATGAACCGTGGTTCCTCAGGTTCTTCGCGAAGGATTTCGCGAAGGATTCTGTTGTTCGCGTTGGGATTTTGGAAAAACGACACTGGACGGCAAAGTTTGGACACAGATATTGATTTTTACTCGGCAAAATTCGTGTATTACAAAGTCAATACTGAAGCAAAGTGAGTGAGTTTTGGTGTTCGTGTGTACACGGGGGGAAGTCAACTCGTTTTGTCCAACAGGACACACAAGGAAGGAACCAGGGGCCACCGACCGCCTCGGCCCCAACCACGACAGCTTTTGTGAAATGTAGTGTATATTCTACATGTGTGCAAGAACTTTGTGAATCAACTACGCCATCTGCAGGCACTTGTACCGATCTGCAGGCTCTTTTTTTTTCAAAGTCATCGGAAGGCACTCCGTTCACACCACACCACACGTCGCCGTTTCAAGTCCCAGGCACAGATTCGTGCAAAAATGACGCGCTTGCGCAACAACAACGCGAAACATCTTCAACTAGAGCGATGCACATTGTGAAGACAACAGAAACAAGCCACACGCAAACACCTTTGAAAACCAAAACATCATGAATGGTACAAACCCTTCCAAGGACTTTGGGGTTCCTTGGGGGGCTCCCACCCACCCCTGGACCTCTGACAAAAAAACGCTCGTTAAATGTGTCCCCCCCCCATAGTAAGCAGGGAAATTTGTGCCCTTCCTGCATTGGTTTCCTCATTGAAATCAGACACAGAGCCACCCACCCCACCGCCGTCCGCCAAAGCCCCAGTCGAACCACAGTCAGCCCCCGCCCCCGCCCCCGCCCTGCCCCCGCCCCCGCCCCCCGCCAACCCCAATCTTGGATTGGCCGGTGAAATTTTGATGTGCTACTCAAGAAACATACATTAGAACACGTATGACCAGCTGTTTACAGTGTCATTGAGTACGTGTGCAGTGGTCACACACATACACACACACACACACACACACACACACACACACACACACACACCTGGAAAATTCTGAACCACAGGCGGTCTATTTCAAAATATCATTTCATCACAGCGTCCACAAAGACACAAAATGAAGGGTTTGGTTCTGTTTCACAGTATTTCCCACTTTGCCCCCTTGGTTTGGGCCCCTTCCTGGCTTGACCGGAACAATTGATCAACAAGAGGCTGAGGCTCCTTAGATTCATTCACCTCTTCATTGTTGTTTTTTCAAAGTTGATAGCTCCTCCCCGAAATTTTACGCCCCCCTCCCTGACCTCAAACCCTGGATTCCTCGCTCGGTTTTACGAGATGGAGAAGATATCTCCGGGGTTGTTGTTGCCGGGTTGTTGCTGCTGCTGCTGCGGCAGCAGCGTCTCTGGCTGCGGCGCGTCGTCGGTGTGGAGATCCACCTTCATCTTGATCATCTCTGTGCGCGGCATCAACGTGATCACAGTCGTGCGGTTCAGCCGGATCCACAGGCGACACACCTGCAGCAAAGAAGTGTGACGTCACAACAAGGTCAGGTCACGTGTGCAGGAACGGGTCCAAGTGCATGTGATCTGCGGGAGAGGCCTTCAATGTGACGTCACAATGCCAGACAAGTTTTGGTGGTCACATTTAGGAAGGGAAAGGAAGGGATTTAGGGGACATGGGGGTCCCTGATGTCCGACTTTTCGCCAAAGTCATCGTTGCAGGCGCAACTTTCCCTCCGTTCCCCGCGCTTGCGCAAATGAAAATCTTCAAGTGGGGTCACCCTTCCTGATAACAAAAGTTCTGGAGTCTCATTGTGTTGGGTCTGAACATTGAAATTTGAAAGAACCGTCTCACACAATAACGGACCTCAAGGCTCGATTGACTCTGTCGTTGAGCTCGACACAAGGAGCCGACACAAGGTTCTACAGTTAGGGGACCCCCAATTCCAACCACGACCAAGCTCAAGAATGCATCTGGCACATGATTTGGAGAACAAAGAAGGGGTCATGGGCCTCTTGCAATGACTTTGCCAGGAATGCAGAATGAGTGATTCGGGTTTTTCACGTTGGTGACGCGCGGTTGGGCGGCGTCAGAATTTTTGACACGCGCGTCAAAATTCAACTTGACGCCCAGTGGAGCGTTTTGACGCGGGCGTCAATTTTTTGACGCGCGCGTCACCAACGTGAAAACCCTTATTGAGACCTTAGCTTGTCCTAGCTTCTGGCCACTGACTCCCACCTCAACCAACGCCAAACCAAGACGAAGCAAACATCTGCTGCAAAAGTATCTGTCTCCATAGATATCATTGTTCTCTCTAATTGGTCCCTCTGTGGTGACATCGCGTGTACAGCTTCCCACGCGCTGGCGGTAATTTCCTATTTTTTCTCCCGAAAATAGGCAGGTTGGGTGCGTGACGTGAGATCTCGTTTCCTGTGCTCACGCTGTCCTCAGGGCCAGAAAACAGGAGAAGAGAGCCGCCCAGCAGCCACCTGAAAACTAGAGGCTGATCCAAGGGGTGGGTCGGCCCCCGGCCGCCTGAAAACCAGACACTGGTCCAGGGGAGGGACCGCCACACCCCGCCACATGACAACTGGGGGTTCATCCAAAGGGGTCCCGCCGGTCTGCACCCCGCCATGCAGAACCAGTGGGTGACCAGGGCACGGCTCGCCCCCCTCTCCCCTGCACCCCACCAAAGGGTGGTCCTTGTCACCTCCGGATTCCCCGAGACTTAAATCACCCCCCACACACACTCACACACACACACGCACACACACACTTCTACCCTCATTTTCGCCCTCACCAGCTTCTCCTCCTTGTCTCCCCCCCACCTTCAATCAAGATCAAAAAATGTTTCTCTTGTTAGACTCCACAGCTGTGATGTTCTTTTCTGCCTTGCGCTCGCCCCCCCCCCCCGCTGCTGCAGGACATTTTGGATCCGCCCCCTGAAAAACACCTGTGCGGTCAGAAAAACAGAGTGCTCACCTTGGAGAGTTTCTTGCAGAAATAGACGACGGCACCAAGGTACGTGAAGAGCGAGATCAGAACCAGCGTCATCAGGGCTGAGTGAGACACAAAATAGGGGTTTTCACGTTGGTGACGCGCGGTTGGTCGGCATCAGAATTTTTGACGCGCGCGTCAAAATTCAACATGACGCCCAACGGAGCATTTTGACGCGGGCGTCAATGTTTTGACGCGCGCGTCACCAATGTGAAAACCCTTATTGCGGAGGTTCAGCACGACCTCAATTTTCAAACGTGCGGTGCCCCAATTTCCAGATCGGTGCCACAGATACATGTAGCCAGATTTGCCCTGAATTTGCTGTAAGAGCCACACAATGAAAAGTGACCAAATGATTTCTGTGCCACCGATCTGGCAATTCGGGCATGTCGGAAAAGGACCGGACGTATTTGCTGAACTTTGCCCAAATCTCAGGAAATTTCACGTGGGAGAACCCCCCCCCCCCCTGCAAATAGGATTTTGGTCAATTGGGCTGGTTTGCTGCCTGGTCTCAAAACCTACCAATATCACATTGTTTTCGATAAAACAGGTTCGTTCCACGGCACCGGTCAATGCTTGACCCCGGCCGGGTGGGTGCACTGTCGTGTGGAAGAGTTGGCTCTTCCCACGCGTGCGATCCAGCTTTCGGACAAGGTGCTGAGTACCGATGAAGCCGCTTCAGCGGAGCTGTGCAAAGCTGAAGCTATGCACCAGACTCGCAGCTCGAGCCACCTGCTTAAAGCCGCGACCACGACACCCTAGGTCTGTCGAGAGCTACCTTGCTTGAGACAGGAGTGTAATAAATGTTTGAAGTATATGCTTGAGTTTGACTCCACTGTAGTAGTCTGGCCGAGCCGAGGCTGCTTCCGACCGCGGTGCCGCAAGTAGCGGCAGTTGTGAGGACGGGTTCTCCCGGGACCCGAACCGCACACAACAGCACAGCATGTTGGGGATTGGGTCCCCTGACCTCCGAAACAAAGTCCACAGGCCGGAAAAAAAACACTCCTTCGTGCGTGCTTAAAACTACCAAAGTTGAAGTTGGGCCCCCAAGGGGGTCCGCCTCCCCATGGTTTAGTGCATTCAGGATCTTGGTTCAACTCTCGGCTGCTGTAAGACAGGGATACATGTTCAGCAGTGCACAAGGGGCTTCTTGTTTTTCTTTGGTTGAACCTTGTTTGTTGCCCTGGTACAAAGACGACACGTGTTCCTCGACTACAAAGCGATTGATTGGAGGAAAATGCCAAGGACGCACACGGCAGGTGTCACGGAAAATGTTTTCAGTGTGGAGCTGTGGGTGCGGCGGGTCCAGGGGCGGGGAGAGAAAGGAGCGCATGGGGGGGGGAGGCTCAGTTCTGACAAAGGGTGGATCCAGGGGGTGACAACCCCCCTCAAGGGAGCTCGACTCAAACATGTGCACCATGTCACCTTGCAGTGCAGGAGTTGTGCGAACTTAGTTTTCAGTGGGTCTGGGCTGCAAAGTGTCTCCAGGGTGCATCTGGATTCACCCCTGTTGTCCAACTCTAGTTGGGGGAGGGGGGCACAAAAGAACAAGAAAAAGTCAACATCAGGGCCGCAGGTAATTTCTCAAGGATCAGGGGCCTCGACCTGTTCCTCGTTGCCCTACTCATCGCAGGAGGGGCGTCAAGTTTTTCCTCGGAAATCAGGGGCGTCCGCCCCCCCCCCTTCCCGAGGATCCTGGTTCTTGTTCCAGGGGCGTCGCGTGGCCGATCACGCGCTGGGAGCTGATCACGTGTTGCGTCGCGCGGATAAGCCGCTCAGCCAATCAGGATCAATCAGGAGAAGCAGGGGATTGGTTTGTGAGGGACCAGACTCTGGGTTGCTTCGCTCAATCGAGAGGGAATATTTCCAAAGGAAGGGAGTGTGACTTCTGTTCCACACTGGCTCCATCTCTCTCGGAATAAAGCTTCAATCGTACGACGTCTTGCTTCATCCTAATCTTAAGCCAGGCGAATCAGCCTGAGACAAATTCCACTCGGGAAGCAAGAAAATCTGGACATGAAATGTGTCCCGGATGTCGACCTTGTGTGCTCTGGCTCTGGCTCTGACATTTCCCAGCGGATGTTCAAGCCACAGGGGTCTAGGTGGTTCTGATCTATTGCATGAAGAAATTGAGAGATTGCTTGGCCATACCTCTTGTTCAAGTTCGCTAGTTCGCTAGTCCCTCAGTCCCTCCCTGGCTCCCTAACTCCCCCTGCTCACTCTCTTCCTGGCTCCCTGGCCCCTCCCTCAATCCTTGGCTCCATCCCTCTCTCCCTGGCTCACTCCCTGGCTCCCTCACTCCCTCCCTTACTCCCTCCTCACCTACCTGGCTCCCTCCCTCCCTCTCTCCCTCTCTCCCACCCTGCCTCCCTCTCTCACTCCCTGGCTCCCTCCCTTCCTCCCTCCCCAGCTCCCTCCCTCCCTCCCTCCCCTTGCCTCTCTCCCTGGCTCCCTCCCTCCCCTCCCCTCCCCTCCCCTCCCTGCCTCCCTGCCTCCCTCCCTCACCTGCAGTCTTCCAGGACGCCTCTGGTATGCGGATCAGGTCGGAGATCTTCTGGCTACAGAGCACGACGCCGCAGAGGAGCGGCGGCGTCACGACGCACAGCAGGATCACGGTCGCCTCCACCTGCGCGCAGTGCCGGTTCTTCTTCGGGCGCCACACCCACTGAAACACACACGTATGTCTGACACACGCACACACGAACACACACACGCACACCTGCAGTCCTGCAGTGCCGGTCCTTCTTCGGACGCCACACCCACTACAACGTACACGTGTGTGTGTGATACACGCAAGCACACCTGCAGTGAAACACCAACCGAGTTCACACATACATACGTGGCACACACGCACACCTGCACGCACACCTGCTGTGCCTTCTTCTTCGGGCGCTACACCCACTGAAACGTTTGCGCATGTGGGTCATACACGCACGCACGCGCACGCACACACGCACACCTGCAGTGCCGGTTCTTCTTCAGACGCCACACCCACTACAACGTGCACATGTGTGTGTGTGTGATACACGCACGTATCAAGGCACACATACACGCACACACGAACACACACACGCACGCACGCACGCACGAACACACACACGCACACATGCACGCACACCTGCAGTGCCGGTTCTTCTTCGGGTACCACACCCACTGAAACACGCAGTTTCCACCCACGAAGGATGTTCACATTGTCATTCCGAAAATGGATTCTGTTGGTCAGGTTGGATCACAGCTGATATTCAGGGACGAATTCTGATCGCGGAAGAAACTAACCCCTCCCAGACTCGTGCTTGTGTGCGTGTGTGTTTGTGTATGTGTGTGCGCGTGTGCCTATAGTGCGGACAAGTGGACCAGGCCACCCGACAGAGAACGGCTGTTGTTCGAGCAAGTCTGGCAAGGTTGTTTCTCTTTTGTATAATCGCGCGACTGTGTGTGTGTGTTCGTATGTGTGTGTTCGTAAGTGTGCGTGTGCGTGTTTGTTCGTATGTGTGTGCGTGTGTGTGCGTGCGTGGACCTCACCTCCTTGTGCGTGTGTGTTCGTATGTGTGCGTGCGTGGACCTCACCTCCTTGATGGGCTTCATGCGTTTCTCGGCCTTGAACTGGAAGTTGCAGACCTCGCAGTTGTGCGCCTTGGCGACCTGCAGCCACTTCTGGAGACACGTCACGTGCACGAAGGCGGCGCAGTAGCACGGCTACAGGGGAAGAGGAGAGGTGAGAGGGGGAGAGGGAGACAGTGAAGGGGGCATTGAGAAGGGAGAGAGGGGGCGGCAACAGACAGAGAGACAGAAACTGAGATGGGAAAAGACAGTGAGAGAGTGTGGAAAGAGAGAAAAGAGAGACAGACAGGGAGAGACAGAGAGAAACAGAGAGAAAGAGAGAGGGTAATGACAGACAGACGGACAGACAGACAGACAGACAGACAGACAGACAGACAGACAGACAGACAGACAGACAGACCAAAAATGGTGATGGGATGAGACAGTGAGTGTGATGGCTGTGGTTGCTGCATTTTTTTCTTTCCGGTCAAAAACTCACCACGGCCAAACCTCGTACAGTTTGGTCTGGGAGCAATACTTGGTTTACAAAGCTGCAGGAGACTTTTGTACTGAAACTCTTTGTTCCGGAACATCAGTCGACAGGCCCATGCACAAAAGTGAATTCGCGTCCGAGTGTACGCCCCTAGGCAACGGATACCACAGGTTGTGAGGTACAGACCTGTACCACAAGTCATGTTGTGGGGTACACACCTGTAGGACCGGCTCCAGCTCCTCCCCAGCCCAGCAGATTCGGCACATGCGGTCCTCGGTGGACAGCGCGTAGCTGTACTGACTCAGGGACCGACGCTCGTCCTCGGACAGGCTCCTCTGGAACTGCGGAATAAACAGGGACGCTCAGCAGATTCCAACCCGTGAAATGTCCGCTGCCATGTTGACAACTTCTCGCACACCTGTGAGGTGTGCCCCAAAGGGAGCCAGACTCAGATGCCATTTGTGCCTGCACTCATCTCACCCCGGGGTCACACAATTGTCAACGTCCAGAGTCAAGCTTCGAGAGTCTCTGTCGCCCGGAACCCAAGCTCAAGAGGTTCTGAAGGACCCTTGGGGCTTGAGCCCCCTGTTCCCCCGAAAAAGGGATGTGCCCCCCCCCCATTTGAGCCGCAATCGTTGAGAGCTTCTCTCTTTTGATGTCAGGCCTGTTTTTTCACGTGTGTTGCACCATGCACATCCACCCTCCTTCACGGAGCTTGGACCCCAATACGAGGCGCTGACCTGGATCCTGGAACCACCAGAGGGCGCACTGACCGTGTGTTTTACCTGCCACTTGTTGCCCGCGGGCTGTTGCGACGGTGGCGCCGGAGGCGGAAGGGCGTCCGGTCTGAAGGCGAGGTTGGTGTACCCGCCGGCGCAGCAGCCGACGCCGCCGCAACCGGCGACGCCGACGCCGGGAAGGACGCTGACGGCGCCGGCGCCGCCGCCGACGCAGTCTGGGAACGCCGGCATGCTGTTGTGCGCCGTCAGTTTCCGGTGGTTCTTGTTCGCTCTGCAAGTAGAACCGGCAATGATCAAACCACGCATGCGCAGCATTTATGAACAGAGACCTCAGATCCAGGGGCGCAACATTTCTGCAGCAGATTTCAGATCTTGTGTGGCATTGCGAACAGAGAAAGAAAATCGAGGGACCACACATCGTGCACGAGTTTCATGCAGAAAAGAAATTGATCTCCAGTTGTCTGTTTCTGAGGCCACGGACAAAACGTATCCTTGTTCTTTTCTCCCAGGGTCCTGCGGGTTCTACTGATGGGATCGACCTCTAAACATCCTTCGATGTTTTTCTCTCGGGGGGGGGGAGGAACACATGACAGGCTGTCTGTCACACTGTTGCGCTGCTTCAGCTAGAAACTGCCTTTATCGCCCAGACGCACGTCAAGGAAGGGGGAAGGTAGACGGAATAAAGACGTGAAATTTAGCACACCCTTACTCGCACTGCATTCATGTGCAAACCCCTGTGGGGTATTTTTCAAGAGCAACCCCCCCCCCGGAACTGCTTGATCCACCCCGCGGGTGGGTATCAGATGTATTCATCTGGGGCCCCTGTACCCGCTACTGTGAAGGCGTCTTCACGTTCATGACGACGTCAGCTTTTTCTGACGTCAACGGCAACTTTTCTTGACGACGTCAAAGAATGGTCTGGACCGTATATTGACGTCCACCATGCAATTGGGTGTCATGTTAAAATTTGACGTTGACGTCAAAATTGTGCCGTCTTTCACGTCGACAAAAACCAACGTGAAAACGGCTTGAGTAAAACATGTTTTTTCGTCTTTCCCCAAGGTTCCCTTTCTCTTCCATAACGGCAGATTCTCCTTCACGTGCGCGTTGCGTTGTTTACCGAGTACCCATGTATCAGAGCACCTCTGCATTAAAATCAATGCCTCTCAAGGCGAGAGGAGGAAGAGGAGGCAGTTGAGACTGATCTCCCGTTGGAGCTGAAGCTGCAACACTCGCAGCATCACGCGCAGAGCTTTTCGCCTGGCTACAGGTGTGTGTGTGCAGCCTTACACAATGTGTGAAGTCTGATTGTCTCCGTGTCTCACTGCGAGATGCAGAGCAACTTTCTTCCTTTATCCCCGACTCCCAGGGCATTGAAAGTTTTGAAGTTCAATTTGCTTGCATTGGGGGGGGGGGGATCCTGATGCTGTTGTCAACGCCTTGATATCTGTCTGAGATGTGGAGCAACTTTCTGCCTTTCTCCCTCCCAGGGCACTCAGAGTTTTGCTTTCATTGCAAGGAGAGTGTTTTGGTAAAGTTGCATGGCACTTAAAATCTTCAACCCATTCAAGATTTTGTTTTGATTGGGAGTTTTGCATGTATTGGTGGTGTCGCCTGCGCGTCTTGTAGCTTGCGTCATGCCACGTGGGTTTGACCGACATTTCGACAGACGCGGGGACCAGGCGGACGGACGCCACGCCCACACGCTGGACTGCGTTCAAAAGACGCTGATTGGTTCGACGCTTACCGCAGACGTCTCTTGTGTAACGGGGGGTGCGGATGTGGGGGGGGGGGATTGTGGTCCGAGGCCTTGGGAGTGGGCGGGTGGGGGGGGGGAAACTCCACCCAAACTTGAAAGTTTTGTCATGTGAGAAGGAAAAACAGGCTTTGTTCAGAGAAAGAGAACGTTGCTTTGCTTTCTTGAGGAGGAAGGAGTAAAGGGGTTTTCACATTGATGACGGCGTCAGCTTTTTCTGACGTCGATGGCAACTTTTCTTGACGATGTCAAAGAATGGTCTGGACCGTTTTTGATGCCCATCAACTGGGCGGCGTCAGGTTAAGTGTTGACGTCGACGTCAAAATTCTGCTGTCTTTGACGTCGACAGAAACCAATGTGAAAACGACTTTTCAGGGAACAGCCCCCTACAGACCTGTAAAAGGGCAAGCTGACATTCACACGGCCTGTTTGAACCAACACACGCTGCAGGACCTGAACACACGAGTCGTTTGATCACCCCAGAACCCTTTGTCGCCAGGAAATGTTCTTCCTTCGCTTTGTAGCGTGCGACAGACTCAAGGATCTATTCATGACACAGGTCTTTTCACTTTGGGACTGATTTTGGAAGGCCACGCATATGTACGTGTCTCCGAATTGGGTTCTGTCGTCTTGTATCTGCGGGAACAAATGCCGGGCAGAAAGAACCGGGTGCAACGCGCGTTGTCTCTCTTTGCGCATGCGCATGAAGGAGAGCGACATTTCTTTGGCGACGCACGCAACGAACGACGCCACTTACCACGGCGAGGTTCCGCCAGTCCATGTGAAACGTGGCACAGACGTGAGCGCGGACGTAGACGTAAAATTTGCACGTCTACGCTCACGTCAACGTCAAAGCGCACCACTTGCATGACAGTGTTGACTCACCTGTCGGAGCAGGGTCCCTGGAGCTGTTTGTGTCTGACGGCGGCGGCGGCGGCGGCGGCGTCCAGGCCCGTCCCCCAGCACCCCATCACGGCGCGCCCGTCCGATAGCGTCGGGTTGGACCACGTGCGCACGAGCCGCAGGTCAGGGTCGTACTCCGGCGGCGTCCCGCAACCGTTCGCAGACTTGCTCCCCAGGGCGCGCGCCAGGCGCGTCTCGAACTGCGACGCCGCGAAGACGTCATACGTCGTCTTGGCGACCGGCTGTTGTTGTTGTTTCCCGCCGCTGGCGGCGTCACTCGCGACAGATTTGATAGGGTTCTTCTTGTACATGCCGCTGGGTTTGTTTTGAGGCGCGGCGCCGTCTCCGGCCACCGCCGCCGGTGCCGCCGCCACCGACGCCGCCGACGCCGACGACGCCGCCGCCGAGGTCGGCGCTGGGAAGATGGTGGACGTGTTCTCAAGATGCACCTCGACGTCGGAGATGACCTCGCGATGCGAGTAGAGGTCCGAGACGGAGCTGTCGGCGCTGCACGGTCGCATCAGCGGCGTCAGGCTGCACAGCGACCCCTGGCGGTCGTCCGGCCACGACAACCCGATCGTCTTGGTATTATCGCTCATTCTGATGTGTGACGCGATGCGAGATTTGAAATCTGAAAGAAAATTAGAGAAGAAGGAAAATGCGCCGTGAGGCACGTTGTTTCCTTTTGCGCATTCGGAAGCTCTGACCAAATGTCGCAGTTCGACGTCCTTCGCTTGAACCCACGACGCCTCGTACACAGAACACTACCCCAGAAAATTACTGTGTCTACCCCACGCAACACGCGACAGTCGCACCCAATACCCACCCCTGTTGCTTTGGGGCCTTGAGGTCTTGGTGAAACTCGTGACCTGAAAGACGATTTCAGGTGCGTTCTTCACAAGCACGAGCAAAAACGTCAGAAGCCTTTCGGGAAAAGGCGGTGACATTGTGGGCGAGTTCGATTTACGCGTGCGTCTGGCTGTGGGTGAAGTGGCGCAATTTCACCCCTTGGCTTGGAGATCGGGCGAAGTGGGTGAACTCCTGCAGCCATTGCTTCTCACTCGGCCGGCCCGCACACGCAAAATCGAACGCGCCCATTGTGGCCTTGGAACGCGCAAGCTGATCTGTCGGTGCACTGCAGTGAAGGACATTAGTGACGGACACGCACACCCATGCCAGGACACAAACGATCAGGGACATCAGTCGGTCAATGACCTGCACGGACAGAACCGGTCAATATCAAATGGTCAATGTCCTCTCTCTCATTGACAACAAGACCACAACCAAAAGATCTCTTTTTTGGCGCGTGGGGACGGGGGAGGTCCTGGAACCCTCTGCATGGGGTTGGTTCTGATTGAGGTAAGAACTGGATCGTCACAGATGAAAATGTTCAAGGGTCAGAACAAGTTTTGACGCCAGGCCTCAGTGAATGAAAGGAAACGCGTCTCAGGATTTAGGGGGCTCGCGCAGTACGCGTCGTTCGACGCTGAACAACATGTCATAAGGATTAGCACAAAAAGCCCGTTTGAACTTTGAGGTTTACCCAAACCCTAACAAAGCAAATGGCAAGAAGACTCAGAGAGAAGATCTTTTCTGCTTTTATTCCTTTGAATGGCACATTTACTTTCCATAAATCAACATGGTTTGTGTTGAGATGCCATGACAATCCTTATGACACGTCATTCAGGGTCAACATTTTCGCCTCGACGCTCTGTGCGCGACCAGCCTCACGGAAACAGACGGACACACCCGAGGTGACTTAATGGGAGACAGAGACGAGCAGGTGTAGTGATATCACAAGTTCATGTCACCCCACAAGGGACATTTGTCGTTCAATAATCTGGACAGAATCAGAATGGCGAATGTCCTCTCTCACTAGCTGACAACAAACCCACGTACAAAACAGACACCTTGATCACAGACTGTTTTTTTTGGCTGGCGGCAAGATGTCAAAGACTGAGACGTTCTTGACAACATGAGGCACACCTTGTCAGGGGGGTTGCCAAGCAGTCACTCCCCGTTGCCATGGCGCCGTCCAAATTTAGGCGTCAAGTTGCGTAGACAGCGCGGGTGCTCAATACCTGCGTGTGTCATCAATGGGAGGGAGAACAAAGCTCCGCTCACAGCTGCAGGCCTTGCACCGTTGACTCGAGAACACCCAAAATAGACACAGTTTGCGCTGTTTTTTTTTCAAAAGATCAATTGATTTGTCAAGGATCCGGATCGACAGATGGTGTTTTTGTTTCTAAATATGGAGAAACACTGTAATTATTGACGAATTGACAAACATAGCGTCAGAATCAGAAGACGAAGAGGATCCAGGACAAACCGCTGGTGGTTAGGTTGGTGACCCATACATCCAAACCTTGGAATATTGTACACTGTCAGCCACGCAAAATTTTGAGGGGGCAATGAAATCTTCGCGGGGGCGGGGGTGGGGTGGACCACACCCATCGAGAGTTTCGCCCAAAATGACTGATGCAAATTTGACTCTCGAGCTTCCATTGACAAAAGCTTTCGCTGCTCAAAATATGTTTGTTGTCCTTTCCAAGATCAGGCACCGCAGTGCACATGTGTGCTCTTCGTGGTTCTTTCTGTTGCGCCACATTCTGCAGCCAAGTACGCAAAGCGGAACCTATCGCACGGATGGCGTTTTCTGCCTCGATTTTTTGCGAATCTCGACAGAAACAGCATCAGTACAATACAAATAGTTGTTGAACTTTGTACAAAAGACTCATACTCACCATAGTGAGTATTCATCTTTCGTACAGCGTTGAATAACCTTGTCCGAAATACCCCAGGCGTTGGCTCTATGTTCCCAAAATGTTGCTTTGCTTGCAAGCTGAAAATTTGATCTGATGGCGCCAATTCTGTGGGACTAACCCTTGGTCAGTCACCAGACACGACGCAAAACCCAAAGAAAAAAAAAACCAGACACGAAGCTTGACAGCACTGCTTTTTAGTGATTTGCGCCACAGCCGGGCACCGGTCGAGTGCGAACACTACAGGCAGCCTCTTTCAAAAGTATGTCTACAGCAGTTTCTCTATGAAAATGGTACTCAATTGTGTTCATATTTGGTCTGTAGATTTGTTTTTGATCAAGGATTAGGTGCTAGAAAGAGTTTTTGTTGGAATGCAGTAACAAAAAGTTACCTCCATGCCAATTCCAAAGTTTTGGTCTTGTCTGGAGCTGTTGACGCGAGGCCGGTGGGCCTATTTTTGAGAGGCTAACTCTGACGATAGTGAGCGTCCCAGACCCTCTGGACCCTCTGGACCCTTCAACCCTGAATTTCAGGTGCAGTCCTTTGTGTCCGCCCTGGTTTTGGGACGCATTCACACCCACCCCCCCTTGCTTCCGTTCCACGTGCATTGTGCAGGAAAATGTTGTGCCGAGTGCGTTGTTTTGCGAAGCTCCAAGCGTCATGAGACGATTCCTGATCAGCAGCACAACCTGACTTCAGGGGACAAAAGTGAAAGCGAAAGAACGCAGCATCGCACACACCTGGAAAATTCTTGCAAGTTGCGCATCAGCTTTTGTTTTCTGCACTGGCTTCGCTTTTCAAAGCATGCATCCAGATCTCAGAATGTATGGAGACATCAAAAGACCTTTCACTGCAAAATTGATGCTGCAGCATAGCATGTATACGTTCAGAGAATTCATCAGTCACGAACTGTGCTGCAGTTCCAGGTTTCACTTTCCCTTTCACAGTGCTCAACACGCATGAGGATTCTTTTTGATGCTCTGACAGAAGGACCCATGCAGTTTTACGACAAAAAGGTTTTGGCGGCTGCAAGCGCGATTTGGGGGAGCTAAACTTTGCGCCCCCTCCCCCAATTCCAGCCTTGATGATTGTGACTAGTGGATCAGAGAGGGGCTCAATGGCCTCTTTGGTTCGACAAGAGCAACGATCCATTTCAGCAAGAGATCTGCTGACTTGTGCAAGGCAATGTCACACCTGCAGATGTGTGTGGAGAGATCATTTCAGCACATTGCTTTCTTATAAATTTTATGAGCGAAAAAGAACAGTGCAATCACTCTGGTACGAAGGAAGCACGACAGGTGTGTGTTCTGCACCTGTGAGACTCAGGTCAAGTTCTGCCTTTCGTGTCGTCTGACACTTCTGAGAGTTTTCTCCATTTTACAGCGACAAGGACGTGATGGAAACGCACTTACTTGTCGAGCTGGTTCTTGTTGCGCTGACCTGAGGAACCTCGTGGTTGTCAGTCTGGTTCAGCGTGTGTGTGTGTGTGTGTCACTCTGAGCTGCTGCTGCTGTATGTCTGCAGATCCATGTAGGTGTGAAGCATCAAGGTGTCATCGTCATCTGCAGTTGAAGCTGCAGCCTCGTGCGATGCTGCAGTCACGTGTGTGTATCGTAGATGGGGAATTCTGCGGCGCCGATGCCCCCTCGCGACAAACGATGATGACGCTGGGCCCGAGATGGAGATTTAACCCTTTGTTATGCAGCTTGTGCTCGAAGTAACTGTGGAGGGGAGGGTTCTGGTGGGTCCGGTATCGAGGTCCACTGGGAGGACTGAGTGCGTGGACCTTGCACCGCTGAATAGATACAGTGGGTCAACAGGGCCTGAACCCCTGACACTGGAAAAAGTAAAGTTTTGGTTTCTGAACGCCCTGACTGTTTCACTGTGCACGTGGAAATCCACCCAGGTTTTGCCCCTGTCCTCTATCCTGGAGCCACCCACCCGAGCGGTGGAGGGGGGGGGGTGTTTGAGACGCGCATCTTGCCCACAGAAAAGCTGCCGCAACCCAAACGTTCGTTACTTTATCCATGGCTTTCGACTCCGCACAGAAAGAGTTGGATCTACCTCAGACCGCGGCGCACCTGTGGATCGATGAAGCACAAAATGGACCCTGTGATCGGGCCACCATTCAAGGCCGACGTCATCCGGCGCTCCTGACGCCCCCCCCCCCTTTGAACTGCGCTTGCGTAAGATTCAGCGGATCTAGGGTCGGGCAACGCGGGGGGGGGGTGGCCTCTGCTGCCTCGGTCTCGTCTGGCACCCGCCCAGGGGGGCGAAGAGACTTAAAATTAGGAGAGTGAGGGTGAGGTGTTTTGTTGAGGGGTCAAGGGGGTACAATTTCAGCTTCAAAATTAAAGGAGCGGTATTGGGGGGGGGCGGGGGTTGGGGGTTGGGTTGGAACCCCAACGCCCACTTGAAGAGCTCTTCACCATTTCAGCGGACCCATGGGGTGCTCCAAACCCCTCCGCCCATTGTTTTACGGTTACCCCCTGATTTTGTGTCACAGGTGTAAAAATGTTCACTCTTCACGTTTTGTAAAGTTAAAATTGGGCTCCGTTTTGACCTCCCTGTTCCGAGTCCCAGTCATCCAAGTCGACCCGATCACTGGATCCGCCAGAGCCCCCCCCCCCCGCCCCCTGAGACCTGCTGGGTGCAGAGTGCGACCTTCAGTTCCACTTTTCCCTCGCACACTGAGTGACGACAGAGCATCTGCCTGCCTCACATATCGTGTCTTCCTCCCATTTGCTGCGACCACAGATCACAAGGGTTGTCATGATCAAACGGGCGGCTCACGTTTCACGTGCTGACCCATTTGCTTGGTGTCACTGCGTCTGCCAATGCGGAAAAACACTACCGTATTCACCCGTGTGTAAGTCACACCCAAGTATAAGACGCACCCAAATTTCAACATTGATTTTCTGGTATTGGGGTTGTATTAAAATAACAGAAATCTCATGCTCATGCAGAAGATGCACCCTAATTTGGTGCTTATTTTAAGGAAAAATATAGGTGCGTCTTATACATGGGTAGATACGGTATCTTTCGCATAGTGTATGGCGTCCATGCACGCATGCGTCCAGAGGTCAGATAAAGGTTTGCGTCGCAACTGTAAAACCACGTCGTGCCACACCCTTCTCCAATCCTCCGAGTCCGCCGTGCGCGCATGCGCGCGTCGTGCAGATGGACGGACGCCTGGATGGGTCCGCCGTGGGAGAAACTAGAGATCCCGTCAACGGCTGAGGGGAAAACGCATCTTGGATTGACAGAATCTCAGGTGTGCGTGTTGCGTTCTTCCCTGCATTGTAGCTTTGCGTTGGGCCTCAGAGATTTGTCAGAGTTGGGCAAATCTTGAAGGCTCGAGCCCCACAAAAGGTCGGCTTTTGCTGTGAATGCGAAAAGTCTGACGCACAGCACAGATCTGCGCGGCGCATGGCCTGCGACTGCATGATTTCAGACTTTCTCACCGTGAGAAATTCCCCTATGAAAACGGCATCAGCAACTCACGCAAAAGAATGGACCAGCTGAAATTTGATATTGCGACACGTAGCGACCCTGGGACCTGCCACAAAGGACGACGCACTTCGGGTGCAACATTCAGTGCCTCACGCTACCGCGGCACAAGCACGTTGAAAATCACGTGCCCGATACAAGTGGTTGCTGCCAAGGTCACTTGATTCAATTTGCCAAAACCGCTGACGCCGCCGCTCATTCCCAGTTTCACGCAGCTGCGCCACATCATCGCACGTTGAGAACCACGTGCGCGCGACACCCACCGCTGCTGCCAAGGTCACTTCAATTTGCGCAACGCGGAAAACGAGCACAATGCGTCGCCACGCTTCCTGCAACGTGACTGGAGGCTGAGTTGATCAGTGTTGACCTTGTCCAGAAATCAGCTCCAGCCAATGCCATAGCTGGTGCACCACGCGTCACGTCCCTGGGACAAGTCACTGCGGCAAACCAACGCGACAGGGGCTGTTGTCAGACTTCGCCCCACGCTTCCTGCAACGTGACTCCTGCCTGAGCTGATCAGTGTTGACATTGTCCAGAAATCAGCTCCACCCTGTGCCACAGCTGGTGCACCACGCGCTGCGTCCCTGGACGCGTTGGGGAAATCAATGTGCGCACGCAGCATCCCCGGACCATTGGCGTGACGCAATGAACGACGCATTCTGTGTGCAACACAAGCGTCAACGCAGCGCCTTGTACAGGAACGCAACGAGGCACGCAGCCAGTGTGAATCAGATCGCTGCAGTCGGCTGGCCTCGCCCCCAAGCCATGCTCATCAGGGATTTGGCAGTGGCATCCTGGAGATCATCCTGATTGGTGGCTGCCACGCACCAGGAACTGCGACGCTCACATGGCACCTGGATTTTTCAACGCAGGAAGGCCGTGTTTCCCCCGGCCCGGTGCAGACGCGGAGGAAACGTCATCCTTGCGCTGCGTTGTTGGCGAGTTAGAAGGTGCCCGCCTCAAAGGGTACAGACACTGTTGACTCGAGGTGCCTGTTCACACTCGACAGCGTGCCTTTTCAGTAACAGAACTGACACAACAATGTTAAAGACCTGCGCTCACAGGTGAAACCAGTTCTGCTCACCAATGAATGGACGCACGAGGCCTCAGATTTAGTTTGTTGCTGTCCACACGCACACACACGCACGCACACACTCGTACACACAGAATCTATCTTTGACTCCAGGTGTATGTTGCTCAGCGTGGAAGGAAACCACACTCGACAAGTACACACACACACACACACACACACACACACACACCCATACACACACACACACACACACACACACACACACATTCGGAACGTTTTCGAGCTGAAGAGGCCGTGACTGGCCCGGTGCCCAACGACATCCAGAACATCCCACAGAGAGCCCCGCACAAAACGCTCAGAGTCTCACGCCCTCTACCTGCAGGAACTTAAAAACAAAACCCAGAATCGTGCAGTTGTGTTCACTGTACAGCTCTGTATTTACAAAAATATCAATCCATTTTCACATTCCATCACAATACCGAAGAGTGGCAGATGAGTCTAAGACTTGTCCGACTCAGAAACTCACCTTCGCTTGAGTCTCGGAATCTCTGGTGAGAAGCAGTCTTCGTCCCAGAAATTGAGTCTCAGTTTCAGAACCTTTGTCTCAGTCTCTGAACCAACATCCTGGTCCCAGAATTTGTGTCTCACTCCTTGAACTTGAGTCTTGTCCCAAAACACAGTCTCAAAACCTGCATCTCAGTCTCAAAACTTGAGGTCTCAGCCCCTGAGTCACAGTCCCAAAACCTGAGTCTCAGTCCCAGAACTTGATGACCCCATCCCAGCCAGCCGTCGCCACCTTGGACGTTTCGTGCGGGTGCCAGATGGCGGCGATGCACACGTCCTCGTGCGCCTTGAACTTGCTGTAGAGTTTGGTGGTTTTCCAGTCCCAGATGTAGAGCTTCCCGTCCCCGTCTCCCGAGATGAGGTAGCTCATCTCTGGGGAGAAGTCCACTGAGCATGCGTAGCCCGCCACCTGCAACACAACAATACACACACGCTTGAGTTTTTGTTGAGAAGGAAAAAGACTGGCACGTGACGTGTGGCAGCTCCAGATCAGCCTGGATGTTTCGTTCAGAGGACAAAATTGCGCTCCGGATCGTGCCAAGTTGGAAGGTAGCAACTTTCTTATCAAGGTTTCCAGGGGGTGGGGGGGGGGGACGACACCACTTGAATATTCACCGCATGACAAGTGTTGGGTAGTGTGACGTATTCAGATCTCTGAAAGCACAGTCACGTGACAGTCACGTGACATCTCATCTTGCTCCATTTGCATCCCTCGCTGACCTACTAGGGTGAACTGGGAACTTCTCAGAATACAAATATAACTTTGCCGATCAAGGCATTTTTGTGTGGAGATCTGCCCTTGCTGTAAACCTCCACCGCACGCCACGTCGCAAATTCCGCCAGTCAGCGACGGTGACCTCGGGGCTGGGACGGAAAACACGCGAATCTCCCTGACACTGAAGCCGTGTGGAGAAGCTGCACTCACCATGTGTCCCTTGAAGACCTTCTTGCGCATCATCTTCATGCGGTTGAGCACGTTAAAGATGATGATCTGATTGTCCATCGACTGACACGCCAGCCACTTGCCTACAGACAGCAGAAGCGAAAGACTCGTACAACGTGACGATTGGGAAGAGAAGGGAAACGCCACTTGCCTACACAGAGCAGAACCTCAATTTTCACGGTTCTGACCGTGTGTGACAACGGACAAAGCGAAGACTGAACATTGTTTGACCTTGCTCAACATGGCAACTTACTCCGCGAAAATCCAGCCACTTCACGAGACTCTTGTACGTGGTCCGCACACACACACACACACACACACACACACACACACACACACACACAAGTGAGCACGGTTCGCCATCACCAGCGGACACGAAACCGCCAGATTCACGTG
>JAAUXT010137440.1_pt1 | contig 21424 bp, 20 predicted proteins | sample 7278171 | NCBI WGS metagenome assembly JAAUXT01 (sample SAMN14350112, study PRJNA611818) | marine sediment metagenome | isolation source: surface marine sediment (1.8m) | place: French Polynesia: Moorea | collected 2018-08 | reverse complement strand
GATATTTTGTTACAGAATCTATTTCTGTAAAGTTACTCTGTAGTGTTTGATTTTAATAAATCATTAAAATCTAAACAGAGAGTAATCATTTCTTACACAATCAAAAGCAGAACGGTTACAATCCTGCACTCTCCCCAAAAGAATTGTTTGTCACACAAAAACCAGGTGTTGGGGTCTTCGCGCCTTTTAGCTGATGGCATTTCAGAAACAGCGCCGGCGTTCGCCCGTACAGCGGGGTCGACGGCCCCACCGGTTGCTGTGCGCGTCTCATCTCAGCCCATTGTTCCTGTGCGTCTCCCGACGGACGCCGCCCTGATGAAGCAGTCCAATATTGAGTTGACTTTATTGCCGGTGAGGTGAGGCTGCGCTGAGCGAGGAATTCCCTTCTGAGACCCCTGCACTGGGGGAAATGTCCATATTCATTTGCCTCCATTTGGCTGGAAGGCTGCAGAAAAACATTTACACACGAGCTGGGGGTGACATATTGGGTGACGGAAACACCTTTGTGAGGGAGATAGTAATCTACATTAGTGTCAACTCCACTCTGTACACATTGGTTCTTCGCGCATGCTAATGCACCTGTTAGCGTGAGATGAAAGACCACCCAAACATGTATGTGGGTCAACACAGCAGAATTCAAGGAAGATTCTCCATGCAATCTTTGTCCACCCGCGTACACACAATTCAAACTCAAATGGACACAGCTCACACTGCTCAGAGACACAGACAACGCTGTGGTGTGGCAGCAGACGACCATGTGCGAAGACACCACTCAGGAATTAGTACATCTGTCCATCACATCACAGAAGGGAACGCAGATGCCTGTGTACATCTGGTGCTTGGAAATGCAAAGAGTCTTTTATTGTGCAGAATGCAGAATTCTTATCGTCTCTTTGTATTCACCAAAAGCGAGCAGTAGGCGCGAATTATTCCAGAATGCTCAAAGGGGGGAACAGAAGGTAGAGAATTGCCAGTGGACCCAGCTCTAGATTACAGCACATCTGTTTGCTCCTATTTTCTTACAAAAGGACGCAGATGCCGGAGCACATCTGCACTCGTGTTAGAGTTCAAACAAGCCAATCTAATTGACTGTCCAATTTGGAGCTTCATGAACTGGAATTGCAGAAGCTCAGCGCGGCGAGTCACGTCAGCTTCGATCTCGTGTTTCCCTTTCAACACGAAGTGAAGCCGTCTTCTGTGCAGCATCAAATCACAACATTTCTCTCTCTCGTTTTGCCGTTTTCCCAGGTGTTTTGAATCACATTGAATGACACCCCCCCCCCCAGCCCAACGCAACCACCCACCTGAGACAAAGAGGGGTTTCCAGCTTTTATCTGTTCTTTAGCTGTTTTGAATTTATCAATCAATCTGCAGTGACATGCCCAGGAGTTATCTGGTGGCTGGCGAGAGGTAATAAACAGGTGAGTGAACGTGAGAAGTTCTGAGCCCAAAAGCAGGCAAAAAAAACTTGATAGCATTGTAATGGTTCATAAGAGGCGAGCCACGCAGCGTGGTTCTCATGATTGTTTAATGGCACAGCTGAGCAGCCCGGGGCAGTGACAGACCTTGGATGTCTCTGCGCGTTAAATCTCAATGCTTGTTAATTGATGATCTGCACCTGGGTTGTTTGCTGTGTGCGCAGCAGTGAGACTCGTGAATGTAATTGAAAAAAGAGAGAAATCAAAGAATTCAATGTTTGGCAGCTGAGCATCAGAAAAATGGTGTCCATGATCTGAAAAAGTTGAACTTCAGTGAGTTGAAGTTGTCCAATGACCCCAAATCTTACAGTGTCAAGAATTTTTTCGTCGAACAGTGAGCAGTGAGCGCCGAGTGCCAAGTCGCCTGCCACGAATCTGACGTTGGCGTGATCGCCTGACCGGCGACGCCTCCGAGAGAACGTCACCTGAGCGACGGAGCCGTCAGTAATGGCCGCGGACCCTCATTAGGTCCCATTGCAGAGCGACGAAACACAATGGCTTCATTTACCTGATGAGATTGATTGTTCTACGAGTGTAGCTTCTCTAATAAAATATTCATTTGCACAAATGGAAGGAGGCAACTGACAGGAATCACGAACTGTGTGTCACACCTGGTGACGGTGACGGTGAGGTGCGGTGCCGTCCTACAGCCTCGTGCTCTGTGACTCGAGGCGACGAATTGATTTGGTGACAAATTGTAACGATCGACTCTCATCTTTGTTTGACTTTTTTGCACATTTCAAATATCGAGCAAAATTTTTGTTGTCAGTAATAGCGTTGTCAATGAAACGACATTCGCCAGTCAATGCTGGTCAATCGGCGGTGTCCGGCGATATCTGCGCTGGCGTGAGTAGCAAGCAGGGCGTCAGTACCGGATTCACGTTGACCACGCCAGCGTTACCAGGGACCACGCCATACGTCACAAATAAACGCGCGTCGGAACACAGAGACGCAGCACGTGGAACCAGACGTCACAGCCATTGTTCGCTGCCGTCCCTCCCCTCAACCAGGTGTCACTCGACCCCCCAGTTTCCGACAGCGAAAAACAATCATGTGAGTGAGGTGCGCATTGCAGACAGCATCAGCAGCGGCAGCACTCGTGTGTGGGAAATGTCATCATGCGATGTCGAGATGAGTATCTCCTAATTCGGACTCATCCTGTGATTATCCTGACGGAGCCACTCGGGGCGAGTCTCACGCAGCAGCCTGTGTTTGGTGAAGGTATCATCAACTGCATGACAGAGAAGCCCTATATGTGGCTGATGTCCTTCCTAAGACTTTCACCTGACTCGTTTCTTTTCAGCGTGAGCGCATTTTATTGTAAAGTGAAGACGCAGTTTTTCATTGTTCAGCCTTGATTTTGTTAAACATCATAATTTGATTTTCAGGCTCCGCTCGTTGTTCTGCAAATACGAAGGTATCAAAGACACAACCACAGCTGCACAAACAGCCGCCCACAATTGGCTGGTTTTCTCTGGCTTTTCGGCTGTGTTTACGGAATGTGCTGAGCATGCGAAGATCGCCAAGTGTGGCGGTAGGAATACATTCTGCCCAATTATCAATGTATGTCCTGTGTGTATGTCAATACATATTCAAACTTCGCATGCAACCACGAACCACGAATGGACCATGATGAGAAAGGCATTGGGTTGGGAGAGTGTGGCTTCCCAAAAAGTTCAAGATTCAGGTTGTGGACTTTTTGACAGAAAAGAAGATGCCTGTGCCTCTCTCATTCAACGCGTTTGAATTTTCAAACGTGCATGCATGGCAACTAACCTGGACTGTTGTAGAAAAATAACTCGTTGTTTTGTTGTTTCCAGCACCAAACAGAGTGAGAAACTTTAAACTGTTGGTTTCTTGAAAAATTCAAATCTCACTTGAACAAACAAACCCATTTGTTCCCGCGTGTGACCAAAAATTGAGATGTCAGTTCTGTTTGTATCCACATCAGGAAAAAGGCACTTTCACTTTGTCACATTTAATTGAAAAACAACTCGAGAGAAGAAAGGGGAACAGGAAGAGATTGTGTTTGCCTTTTCAGTGAGGCACCTGAGAAATGTTGAGCATGACGCGGAATAACGTGGTCGGGATTAGGTCTGACGGCGGCGTCGCACAGGTGTTCACGTCGTCCAGCCGCAGCACGCATTTCTTTTCACACGTCGCCATTCATGTCACCACGCAGAACCGGAGCAAAAGTGCTTCATTTCATGTCTCTAGACTCTGTGCTCGAGCATGAGGGGTGTTGGTTTGTAGGGGTTGGGTTTTTTGGCAACAAAAGATCCTTTTTCCATTTTTCTTGGCTGCTTTTCAATGTTTTTATGTTGGCTTCTCATGTGCTTTTCAAATTCTCGCTTTGCTTGACGTTTCGCTTGGCTCAAAATTGCTTGACAAATTTGCTGATGAGGGTGCAGTGCTTGGTCCTTTCTGCATGCAAAGGCATGGACCAAAGATCTCAAGATTTCGCTTGGCCAAAAGTATCTTCTTTTCAAAAGTTCACTGCAACAAGCCATTGCTCTACAAAACCTGCGCAAAGTTAGAATAGCGTCCATTGCGACTTGTTGGTCACCAAAAAACACAATTTCATTGTTTTACTGCCCATTTGCAATGGAGCTCATTTTTTAGCATTCGTGTCCTCAAGCTACAGAAGAGCCTTGAGCGATGAAGACATAAACTTCCTGTGTTCTGCGCTCATTGGATCATTGCCATGTGAAGGTCCCATTGTTCTGCTGAATGGCCGGTGCCCACTGGTCATCGCTTTGATCTCGTTCTCCGGGTAAAATTTACATTCAACATGTTCTTGTTGCTGAGTACATTGACTGTTTGTGCATGTGGACCTGAAGACAGGGCTCTCATACTGTACAGAAAATGGTTCCTGTGAAATCACAACAATTTTTCGAGAACTTTGCTCAAGAAAGGAGTTGGGAAATTGAAGAGGAACCCAAAAAATACAATGACACTTGCACTTACGACATGTTTTGTTATCACAAAGTTGGTGAACTCCGACTAGCTGGCGGACTGCGCACAAAATTCCTCACAAAAGTCGTTTGTTCCCAGCCGCTCCTTTGTTGGAAAATGCAAGTTGATAACATTGCTGATCAAGTTTGATTTTCTCACGAATCCGCGACAATTTAATGTCCAAAATGGGAAACTTGATAGTTTCACATCTGGTTCTGGCGCGATGGATTCCTGATAGGACGAGAAAACGACATGCCTGCGGTCCATCTAGGCGACAATATGTTGACTTCACAACGATTTAATTTGGAGTAATTACGTCGCTGAGAAGATTGTAATAAAAAGTCAGTGATTACTTGTCTGGACCGCCGATAGTCCCAACACAAATGCCTAAATACCTCTGGAGCCCCGTGTTTAACTCGATAGGAGGAAGTTACCCTTTTTGGTAATGACAATGTAAGTGGCTCGGCCGCTCTGCGGTTTCGCCTCAAAAGGAATGATGTGTGTTCGCTGGCGCCAGTTCACCCGAGGGGTGCATGAGAACGTGAATCAGGAGATGAGCGCAACTTATCTCTGTATTCAAATGCCTGATGTCTCTGTAACAATACACCCTGTTGTGTTTTGTGCAGCCAGAGTGATCATGAAGCTCGGTGCACACGAAAACGGATCGAGAGAGAGAGAGAGCGAGACGTGGGTGAAAACCGTTGACAAACGTACTGGGTGACTTTGCGTGGCATGATGTGTGACAGCTCTCTTTTCAGAGGCAGTCCGTTCACATGATTTTTCAAACTCCAAATGGAAAATTCTCGATTCAAACTTGTCCTGCTGTGAAGCTGAATGAAAAGTTTAACTCATTCAGAAAAAAAGCCACAAGGTTTAAAGAGTACATGAGAAACTCCGTGCCTTTGTGTGAGGGTGAAATTACAAGACTAATTTTGACTGAAGATGCGTGTTATTGTGTGGTGGAGAAGAAAAAGTCTCAGTGGGTCTGAGCTATGAGCGCTGGCGCCAGCATCTCGCGGTGAGACCGCCGGTTCCCCGGGGGGCGATCGGGGGAGAGTTCGGGGTAATAACTGTCACCGGCACAGGTGCGGCCCCGACGCGACCGAGGTGGTCCTGGCGGCGCCCATGGCACGCAGCCGTGCGCGATCCAACACTTGTCTCTCACCGATCTGACCCGAGGCTGCCCCCCCCCCCGTGCTCGCTTCATCTATCCACCGCCACCAAACAATGTGCAGGAGAAGAAGGAGGAGGAAGAAGTACCGTATTCATCCGTGTATGAGTCGCACCTAAGCTTAAGACGCACCCCAACTTTTGCCTTGATTTTCTGGTAAAGATGCACTCTTACTTTTGGTGTTCAATTTTGGGACAAAAAGCTGCGTCTTTTCACACGGGTGGATACGGTAACTGGTGCAGAGGAGGATTCAAGTGATCATGAGTACTCGCTCCTCACCTGTCCGGAGTACTCAACACCGCGGAGGGATATTGCACTCGGGGATTTATTTGAAGTATCAGAATCGTAGCCGCTCGTACCGAGCGGCGCTGTGAGTTTGATTGTTGTTCAGCTGCGCTTATCATGTGACTTGTTGGCTCCGTATCCGCCGCGCTATCTGACATGCGGACGTGAAAACAGATTGAAGCCCGGGGTGGGTGCGTCGTCATCATCCGGCTCCTCACTGCAAGTGCGGCTCTTGACTTCGACTCTGATCGCGCTGCAGGATGTTTTTTTTTCTTCTTCTATGAATCTTGATTCGCGTTGGGTGTCTGATCAGGGTATGATCAGCACACCTGGTGACAACGCACGAGTACGAGTATTGTCGGGTGAAGAAGTTGCTACATTCAGGCAAAGTATCAAAACTGGGGAGCAAGCACTGGCCGCAAATGTTCTTTTTGCATCGGAAATATCAATGACCCCTGTTGATACGAACAGGAAGTTGAGATCACGAAGGATCGAATGTAATCACTGACAATTCAGTCATAAAAAAGTTTAATTCGAGAGTTTGAGTGCATTTCCTTTTGTGGACCAATTGCCTTTCAGTGAGACAAATACACTTTGTATTTGATACGTTGGCTTCTTCCTGGACATTTCAGAATGGCCGACTTGAGTTCTCACAAATCTCATAACTTTTTGCCCATGTACAGCGGTGCGGGGTCACAAAAAGACAGAGCTCAACTTGTTTGGGAACGGAAGAAAGGTTTTTGCACTGTTGTCCCAGAGATAACTCCGAATCCAGGAATTCTTTTCGTGTGTGAAAATCTTGAACGCAACACAGGCCGGCCCTGTGCTTGAAATCCCCGTGCAGCACAGAGCTCGGATTTTCTCATGGTTCTGCTGCTGGCTCAGGCCCAGCCGCATGCACGTGTTCATCCCATACAAACCTCGGCACTGCGGGGGCTGGCTTCAATAGCCATTTCAAACTCCAAATCCATTCATTTCCTTCGTTGTTGTTCAAGGTTCCTTCATGCCCATCAATGGATACATTTGGGTCCGTGATACAATTGGCGTAAGACTCATTGGGGGGGGGGGCAGCTCAGTGCCCCCGCACACCTGTGGGTCGCTTTCCACATTCCAAACAGAAACACAAATGATAATTGCTAGTTGAACGATTATCAGTCGTGATTGTAGTTGGCTGGCAAAACAATAGGGTTAATGCCCTGTTGACTCAGGTGCTAGGAGCTCAACAGAATCGCCTCGCCAAAGCGAGTACTTACCTTTGCTTCAACTATTTGCTCCAAACACATTGATTGCAGCTCGCAAATAAGCAGGAACTTAGCAAATGTCGAATATTCAAACAAGTTGGATCCCCCGATGCAAAAATCCCTAGCTGGTGAAGCACATGACAGATTTCGTATTGCAAACGCACACAGACTGCTGCTTTGATAAAAAAAGGATTGCAGATCAGAGTCGCACCTGTCTGGTGTTAAGGGCAGAGAACTGGCGATATCGGTTGGTGTGCGATAAAAGTTAGTCGGCAGATCATCTGTAACTTCGGTTACATCCGTAGACACCAGGTGTGTGGTAAAACTTAAACACACTTGAAACCCACCTACATCTTCGAGATATATACTTTTCCTGCTGCAAAGCAACAACACGAGCTTTCTCCACGCAGCGAAATGCTCACGTTCGTAAGTTCAAACGTGTTGTGTTATCGAAACAGATTCCACACGGAACTGTGGTTGGAACACAAAGGCAAACACTGCCTGAAACACACACGGGGGAGGTACACGTTGTGATTAAATTGTGGTTTGTGAAGAACACAAGCGTACGTCTTCCGTCAAAATCAATGAAGAAGGAAAAAAAGAAATCGATATTTCACGTCGATTATTGATCTCGTATCGATCATGAACACGCACGAACAGTTTCAAACAGGCTTCGAAGCGTGATGTTAAATTCCAAAGAGAGAAGTGGTGCCGGACGAGAAGCACTGCTGAATTTCTTCTTCCCAAATCACATGTCACGCAGATTGTGACCCAATCATTGCTGTCAAAAGTTTTCAGAATTCTGCAACACATGTTTGTGATTAAAGTTTCAAAATTGTATGTTGTGCGGAGGCCTGCAGTTGCACCAACCAACAGTTGTCGCTGCATAATAAGCCTGTGTTGCCCAACGCATCGTGCAGCAGAGTTCAAATCACGGACATCGTCAGTCAGAAGCTACACACCTGGCAGGTGAACAGTTGTTGGAGCGCTATTTGAACACTCAACAATGAAAGCTGTGAAACAGAAGAGCACGTTTCAGACAATAGATCAGTGGCAGAAGGTAGCCATAAAGTGTGCACGTGGCCACACTGGTCCCCCGTCCTTTTTCGCCTTTTGATTGGAAACAAGAGACGGACAGCTGCATGCACAGACAGGAACAGACGTCGTCCTCAAGTTCAGCCGCGTTGTTGTGTCAGGAAAATCTGCCCTGACGCAGCCGTCGTAAAACCGAACTTTGGTACGATGACGATAAAACGTTGCGCAGTTGATCATTGTGCCGCACCATGTCCTGTTTGCACAACAACACCGTCGCCAAAAATTCAAGTCACAAAATTGAGTTGGCAACTCACAAAACAACTTCTTTTCTCACAGTTTAATTGGATATGTTTCACAGTTGTCAAGTTCTGTTGAACAGAGCCACCTGTGACACAAAGACTCTTTTCTTTAGAAATTTCCTCAAAGTTTCTTTTCCTTTTCACGAGCATCCAGGAAATATTGAAATTCAGGCATCCGCGAGTAAAACAAGCTTCCTCTTTTTCTGCGTTGTTGAAAAGTTTAAACTGGTTCAACCCGAACACCTGCACTCATTATCTTTGTCGTCGCTCGGCTTGAATGTGTGGCCAATTCATTATTGTGGGCTGAACAGAAGGTGAAGACAAGAGGCCGCGCACGTGTCCAGTGTTATGTCAAAATTGCGCCGTGACAGAATGGAGTTGGGGCCAGCTGCTCGAGGGAGCCTTGACTGACTGTGATACACCAAGCGTGCTGCATAGAGCTTCTGCTTACCAAAGACTTGATACGGAAAACCAAGGCATATGGTGCTGTGTGTCAAAGTCCTTGTTCGCCAGTTGGTGTTTTTGATATGACCATTCGTGTCATATGAGATTACCAACTGTAGCGTTGTTGGTTGACGAATTTGACGTCTGGCAGGAGGATGGAGTGAGTGCTGTCATCACTGATATGAAGGCAGGGTCGCACTTTGGGTGCGAAAAACGTTGACGAATGTTCAAAACAACTTTTTGCTGTTTTTCGACCAGTGTGCGATGACTCGTACATGTTTTTGACAGAGATCGGCATGCGGACAACACTTCTTTCATCAAAACACATCAAACCCGCACAACAGACGCCGCAAAACTTGCGAAGACTGCGTTGCGACCCGCTGTGCCAAACCCGGTGCAAGAAAGTTTCAAGGACTCAACATGTGTTGTTGTTTGCCAGGCCTTCCAGAATGTCGAGCAACATTTGGTACATTTCCAATCTGCGAATGACCAGACAGATGGTTGGCTGCCAAGACTTTTTCCTTCGCTACTCCAGTCAAAGAGCAGCCCACCAACTGGCCTCTTGGAGACAACTCCTCGGAGACCATGAGGCCGGGACCAGTGTCCTAATCCCCACAAATGTCCTCAAAACCTCGGAACGACTTTGTTGACAAAGGTCTCCAAAGCTCTGAGCCCTTTCAGTTATAATTACACAATCTGCCGTTTGCGTCCCTTCAAAAGGAGCGAGCATCGGAAACGTTACAGGTGTTGCTTGCAAAAGAGGGATCAGAGGATTTTCATGAAGGCGCATTTTGATAATTGATGAATTCAATAGAAAAGCCGTGCCTCGTCATCTGGCGTGTAACCGCCGCGCAGCCCATGACTGACACAGAGAATAGGTTCCCATATGGAGGGACTCACGACCATTTGCCTTCTCAGCTTCTAATCAGACTGATGGCCACTCAACTGAAAACAGACAAAATCAAGTGCCATATGTACAATTCTTTTTTATTCGCTTTAGTTCTCACAATTATTAAAAATGAATAAAAGATGAAACAGATGATCAGACATAACAGTCACTCACACACACATGCACAGGTGGGAAACACATTTGTTCATTTTGCTGAAGTACAAAAGGATCTCTACGGTGAAAAGAACAAATTGGACACGACGCGTAAATAATTTACACTTTGGCTGGAAATTCATTCAACCTTTGCCAACGTTCTGTTTCAGTGTCTGAACACTGCAAGTGTCCCACCGAGAAACTCTTCGATTGAACTTTTGACAAGTCAGCTTTGTCCTCACTTCAATTGTTTCGCATTGAATTTATAATTTCACGTGGTCACGAATTTCATGGTTCACGGAAAAGGATCAAAATGACTTCTGCGCATCAAGAGTTTTGTTCAGTTTTTTTTTTTTTCTGACATTTCCAAACACGATGAATGAAATGGAATTGCACTCGACATTGTCCAGCTTTGGGACTTCAAACAAACACGAAAGAAAATCCAGACCAGAGGTTTCAGATTCGTCTTTTCACTTGTCGGGATCAGGGGCTTGTTGTCAGGGGTGTGTTTGGGTGCACACGATCCCGCACAGGAGTCGACACCGAATCCGGATCCGCGGCGCCGTCGCCGCCGCAGGAGCAGCTGTTGCGGCTCGCCTCGCCCCGGCGTCTGCAACTCGTCACAGGACTCCGTGTCTCCGGCCTGACACCCCCGGGGCGTCCGGCGCCAGCCCCCCGGGGCCCAGTACGCGCTCCCCCGTCCTCCTCACACATCTGAATCTCGGTACTGTACAGTGCACACAGTTCGACGTGGATGCCACCGCCACAGGTGCCCGCACCTGTACCGGGGCCTTCATCATCAAAGTCGTTCATTACATTCCCCTGCAACTCCAGTTCTTGACACGCTGCAAAGCGGGGAGTGGGTGGGTCCGTCCCGTCCGTCTGACTGTCAGTCCAGCGGAGAAGTTGGCAGTGGCCACTGTGTAGTGATTAACCCCTCTCAGGAGCACCTCCCATGGAATGCTTTGGGCTCCGCACTGGGAGATGGAAAATGCCTCTGATGAAGAGTTCCTGCTGTTCAGGGGTTAAGTACACAGGAGGGTGTTGTAGTGGTCACTCCTCGGACGCGGATAGAACTTCCGATAAGAGAGTCCAGCTTCCGAGTTGGCATGGCCTTCGGTGCTCTCTCGAGACGCCCCAGCGTCGCTGGACAAACCGTTGCCCGGCTCCCCTGCTCGTCACTGCAGTGGATCAACAGCTGCCGCACCCGGCCCGACAGGTCACAAACTCATTTTCTCACCAGCGAGGCTGTTGTGACACATCTGTAAACACATAAACACAACACAGGTTTAGATTTAATCGTCTATGAAAAGCATGTATCCGACGCTGGTCCTGTTTACGTGTTCGCTCCGTTGGAGAAGATTGAACAATCTGCACAGCGCATCGTTTCGTATCCCAGGGCCCCGCACCGTGTGCTCCACCCCACATGTGTTTTTCATATTGCATAATCCCAGCTCGTTTTCTCTTTCATACTTTGACCGAATGAAATTGCGTCTGCAGAGTGGAACATTGTGAGCAGAACCGCTTGCCATCTGCATTTGGTTAATCACGACCGTTTATCTAAACCAAACAAGAACCGTTTGTGCACAAAGGTTGTGCCACAGACTTGAGTAATTTGCCAACTGTCAACACAAATAAAATGTAACAATGTGCGACTGGTGCTTACATATCCCTGCCACCCACGATTTTTCTCTCATACAAATCTTTTGCTGAGGCAAAGGCTGAGGATTACGAATTTCCCAATGAAAAACTGCACAAAAGCAACGCCGCAGAAAAGGGCGTTCACGACACCTCGTCCAATGGAAGGAGATTGCTGCGCAGTTTTAATTATCCGGATTAAATGAGGGAGGACATTGCAAGTGCGCTAAGAAGATTACTGCTTCCCTCTCCAACGCGACACTAAGCCAGCTTGGAAAACTCGTGATTGCAACTCTCAGTCTTGTCAACTTCTTGATTGCTTGTGTTCGAAAACCCAAACTAATGAGGTGCTTTATCAGACATGGGGTTTCCGAGCCAAATGCGTGTTTTGCACATTTATCTGGTGCCAGTGGATAAAATGTCACATCATAATTATTCAGGGTCTGAGATTTTTTGTTTCGCAGCACATGTTCATTATTTTCATGGCGCCTGTGCAGGATCAACAGATTCTGTTGCTTGGGAAAATATTTGTCTCGCAGGGAAAAAATACTGACCTTTAACACAACAATAATACTTCTATGACTTTGTGACTAGCAGGACTCGGGCCGCGAGCATTCTGTCTCCATCTTCTCTAAATGACTAGTCTGCAAGCAGAGAAAAACGATGCAAATATTATGTTTCATGCAATGTAATACGGGGTCCATAGAGATAGGAGCTGACAACGGAAAAAGTGAAGCCGGCCTCGCTCTGCACCGGATAATGAAGGTGATTAATCTGGTGCTTGGTGTGATGTATCACTGTAAGTCGTGACATTCAACAATTTTTATGTTTCCTGGCAAAAATATATATGTCATCTGCATGACGACAGAATTCTGGGCTCATTTCCTCTTGTGTCTCCGAGGCATTTGGAACCTGTTGCAGTTCGCAACCAAAGCCACGTTGCCAAAGTTCAAGACAAGACGAGACAAGACAACTTTGGTTGTGATAAAAACAACCAAAGCAAAACCAAAGCCACAGCAACACTGTCAGTTTATCCTGTTAAATATTCAGAGCATTCACAATGCTAAATCCTCGCAATTTCAAGGTTTTTGATCCCTCAGAACGCATCCAATTAGACAGTCAATCCGCCCGGACCCACCAGCTCCGCCATTTATCATACCGTGTGTGGGTAATCAAGCCGTCTACTTCGGGCCCCAGCCTCGTCCATAATAAATTCATGGCTTTATCGAGGCGGAGAAAAAACTGGGAGTCACCATGTTGGTATTGATCGGGCACGGTGGAATCCATTATATTTGCAGTTGGTGTTTTCTGGATCGCGCTGGCTTGACTGGGTTCAGTGCGTGAGAATATTTCACCATTTCTCCATGTGACAGAACTCAAACAGCAAGGCCTTTGCTTGTTGTCATTTTTTTCCGATTCTCCCATAGCGAATCAATAGCGGCACGTTTTTGTGTGTTCCCCTACCACACCTATGTGTTTACGTGTATACACGCCTGATGATGATAAGTCGTTACCTGTGATCGCAGTGTGTTGAGGTGGGTGTTTTCGGCGAGCGGTCTCCGCTCGATGGCGAGGGCGGCCTGGAGGAGCTCGGGCGGCGGCGTCAGGGCGGGGTGGTGCTGCAGCGTCTCCTCCAGGTCAAAGATGTAGTCGATCACGTGTTGCAGGAGCTGCACCCGCGACAGTTTCCTGTCCCGGGGGATGGTCGGCACCAAATCCTTGAGTTTACTGAAGCACTCGATCATTTCTCCGTCTCCTTCGTGCTTCCTTCCCACCTTCAGATTGTCGCTCTTGAGACCGAATTCCATTCCTCGTGTCGGACACACTTTCGTAGTCGCCTTCATTTTTCTCTCTCTCTTGCCTTGATCCGCGTGATCTATTCAGTGGCTGAAATCAGCTTCTGGAAACTAACCAGATCCCACAGCAAATGTTTTTGCTTGTTGATGTGTTGAGTTCCTGTACCGGTGCACAGAGGTCCGCACAGTTGTACAGTCGGCTGCTGGCTGAATGCTCCGCGCAGTGGTGCGCTGCTTTTTAATCGGGCCGTTCGCTGGCGACGGCAGCGCCACCACGCGTTTCTGCTGTTCCCACCAATCCCAGCGACTCTGCGGAAGTAATTTATGCGCTCAGTACACTGATCCTTTGCAGAGACACTCCGATGTCAAAATTGAATTGCACAGATTGACTTTGTCGCAGATCTGTTCTCTTCAAAAATTGACCCAAATATGTTTGAGGGTCATTGCTCTTGCGAACTGCACTCGTGTGAAACATTGGCACAACGAGCGCAGCCGGAGGAGGGGGCGACCCCGGGCCCGAATTGTGAATTTGTTTGGACATGCGAAAAATGCTTGGGCGCCTGTGGCACAAAATTGGGCGAGGGTGGTCCGATTGGGCGGGGATGGTCCGATTGGGCGGGGGTGGTCCGCCCCTGCAGCGAGCTGAAGCAACAGAGTTGAGAAAGTTGATGCAATTCCCATTCTCAGTTGAGCTGACGATGTACCATCGCTCATCTGTCCTCACCACACCAACTGCTGGGTCGGGTGCCGCCAGTTGACGGTCACTTGATCAGCTGTCGTCAGCCCACCAACCGGAGGTGTCAGAAGTGAGACAAATGGTGGAAAGTACGTGATCAACAGTGTTTTCCTTGTTGATTGGACTCGCTGTGCCTTCGTTCTCGAACAAACGAGTTGCGCAAAATCTCCCAGAGTGACAGAGACAAACAAGTAAACACTGACCATGCAGCAGCAAAATGTTGCCACGAAATCAAAGGCAAAAAGTTCCATCATATGGCAATTAAAATTTATTGTCCGTGCCACTTTTTTTACGATCACAGATGTCCAGGCAAAAAAACTCACGGGATGCCACGGTAGTATTTTACAAGGCCAAGATAAGGAAGAGGAATCGACCTGTGGGTTGCATTTGATATTACTCGATACCACGAATTGTACTTGAGGCTTGTTTGTTTTTCGCATGACACCTTCAAACTGATTTGACAAGTGATTAATTGGCCGAACAAGCAACAATCAACAAGAGTGTACTCCGCCGGGCCGGCGCCGGGCTGGCTGCGTCGCCCATTCACCATTGTCACCGCAGTACCATTTGTGTATGCTGAGGTATCTTGGCTGGCGCCAGCACGACTGTCTCGAGCAGTACCTGCCTGTCAATCACAAGCCACATCAAACATTCCGACACGGTTTAGCTGATAAAATTGCATTTAGAAATTCGTCACCTCGGCGGCCCTCTCGTCGATACGGTGCACACCTGCAACATTTGCATAGGTTCCGTGAGTCCAAACTTGTTTAGCCATAATACGCACTGGCGCCAGACGACGTCGTGGGCTTGAAAGCTAAACAAATACGGCCGAGGATAGTTTTCCTCTCTCATGTGCGGGCTGCGTCTGCAGAATCTCATTGGAATGCAATGAAGCTTTTGAAATATTTTCCCTTTCACTTTTCTCATGACCACAGGGGACCAAAAAAAACTTTTCTCTACGCACTGCAATGACACGACAAAACGCTTTTCTACGTACGATCTTTGCACATCACGCTGCAGAACACTGGGTCGAGCACACCTGTGCGAAATTCAATCTCCCAAGTTTTCTGATGGGTTTGTTCGTGATGAAAAATCTGTTGCTGTGTTGGTTGGGATCGCGAGATCAGGTTCCCGATGGCAGACAGACTGCGGAACAACGATACTGGATGAGTGGTGCTTGGCGAGACGAAACTTGGCGTCGAGATAGCGTCCGAGACTCCGATCCGTTTCACATTTCAGCCAAGAAAAAGACCCACCAAGTCGTTTTGCACATTCATCATACTCGGCTGCACCTTTATTGCGTCGCGTATCGTTCGCGATAACATTTTTGCAGAAAATTTTTGTACTTTACGAGACACATACAATCAGATTGGAATATTTTTTTGCCCCTACCACCGAACCACCCAATGACACAAAAATTTGGCACACTGCAGTGCTTTCCAGTTGAATTCAATGGAAATGGATGATTCAGAAATTTGTCGCACAAGCCTCACGGAAGCGTCGACCAGACGACGCATGACGATGCAAACGCGTGACGCAACGACTCGACGTGTGACGACGCAACACGTGACGACACGCCGCGCGACGCGCGACTCTGTCGCGGAAGGTGAGACGTTTAGAACGTCGCTCGCTTGGCGAACTTGCTGCAGCTGTCACAACGAGACACACCACAGGAAGACGACCTTGCGTCGCCCAAACTTCCAACATTGTCAAAAGTTGATCTCTCGTTGGTGTTATTCGTGAGCGAAAATGTTTAAAATTTCAACGGTGCATGCAGGTCGCCCAGGTTGATGTTGAGGCTGTATTTTATTGCAACAGAATTGCAAAATGTTTGTTTTGTATTTTTTCAACAGGTTGGGATCCCAAGCCTTTCGCTTCGAACGCGCAACGGCAGGATACAATTCAATTGATCCAAATTGTCAGCAGTGTTCCAGCATTTAGTCCAGAACGCAGCAATTGCACTGCCGACCTTTGAAGAAAAATGCAGCATGCTGAAACGCGAATTTACCCTGCGCTGCGTGTAATAAAGGGGGAGGTCCCGCTGACATATTTCCATTATCAATACGAGAAGCGACTCGTCGTCTGTAAATGGAGTCGTGTGCCCCGAGTGAGTGATCTCTGCCGACTGCGCCGTCGTCGAGATTAAAGAGATTCTTGAGGTGAAGCAATTGCTGAGTTTCAAACACTATTCCTTTCACGCTCGCTTTAACACGACCACAAGAGTAAAAGTCTGCGTAAGACCACGAGTTCGGAATCAACCCTCAGATTTGGATCCGCCTTGAAGACTTTCACCACACATGTCGGGTCCACATTTTCCTTTTTCTCGCGGCCAATTTCCAATGTCGTTGCCCCTTCTTCAATGTGAGCAACTTTTCACCGTAAAAAAGTTCTGAATTTTGCACCACTCGCCAGCAGCAGCTACTCAGATGGAGGGTTTGGATTGAAATGAGCGCATCCTGTGTTCGGCATGCCCAACAGATCGATTTTGCATGCCAGTTCTGTACAAATTTGATTCACTTTAAAGTTGCAAATGTGAGATGCCAACAGTTGAAAAATCTGCGTCTGATCAACACGTGCCGAAGAAATATCAAATGTATGTCGATGATCCTTCAAGATTAAAATTTCGGGTGGTTTATAGTAAAATATTTTTCATCCAAATCCAAAACGAGAACTTCGCACGAATTACAACTGTACCTGGAATCAAGCTTGCGCGCACAAATGTGTGGAAAAAATATGTCACCCAGATTTCAAACGGTTTTTGTTGCCGTATTTTCTTCTGCACAAAATTTGGAAGGTCTAGTGGGCACTAAATCCACACCGGGCCATACGTATTGGTATTTCAGTAATTGCCACAGGTGCACACCAGTTTAGGAGATGCTAAAGGTTCACTTGCTCCAGGGTATTACAATGTGCAAATCACAACAAATACTTTTGTGTGCCCGAAGTTTAGTTTTTAAAAGCAAAAAGAGCCTCTACATACTTTCAATTATGCCCACCTGTTAATACAAGAAAGCACGGGAGCACAGAAGAGGCAGTGAAAAGGAAAAGGGGGAGGCACACAATGACATGAATGATCAGTCAGAATGCGAGGCAAGTACCTTGGCACAGCTGTGGTGCCTCGGCGTGGGAATTCGTGGGCTCAGGTGCAAGCCCAGACAGACTGGCGCTAGGACGGGCCACTTTACACACACAACCATCTCAATTTGCCCCCTATCTATTGTCACTCAGACACTACACTTCTTTCACCGGGCCAGCGCCGCTTTTCAAAACGCATTCCATGAAATGCTTCATGCATCTCTGAACGAAACACTTCCACCAGCTCTTGACATGTAAATTTATTCATTAGCCCACCTGGGCTATTCAGAGACAAAATGTCCGTGCTATCATTAGACGAGAAGCATCATTCGGTTCTCAGTGCGGCCATCAGCTCAGCTCTCCAGGGGCTTCGCTTCCGAGGTGCGCTGCGGACAAGAGGCCGCCCCCCCCCCCCGCTTGAAAAAAACATTTTACAAAAAAGTAATGATGTCAATCGCAACGCTCCAAAATTCAAAATAGTTCTGTGATGCGAACTTCTTTGCCTTTTAGCCTTTCAGTTGCATAGAACTTGCTACAAGAACCAAAAGCTTTTGCGTGTGGAGTGTACGTGACGGTCGGTGCTGCACGCACGCTCCTCTGAAGACACCTGTGTTTACCTTATCCGACGTAACATCACAGCGCCATTCCGCAGCCCCACTGAACAATACGCAATCAAACATTCCCGCACACTGAAACACATGTAACTGTTACAGAAACAAACTTCTAATTCCCCTGCGTGCAAGAAAAAGAAAACAATTTTCCCGGAGCGCCCACTAAAATATTCACGCAGTGATAAATTGTCCCGAGAGAGATTTAAATTTACGAGTAAAAGATGAAGTGAATTTACAGAGCTATGGGTGAATGTCGCTTTGTTCTTGGGAGTAAAATTCCATCGCACCGAGAAACTGCGTGAAAATGTGTGTTTTGCATTTGTCATGGCTTCCGGAAAAACCTCCCGCAAAAACACGCGTGTGATTGTTTCCTGTCGAGTTATTGACTCCAGATGAGGCGCGGCTCCCGGGCAGAACACGCAGGACAAGTTGCCTAATTGACCAGAACTGCAATGCAGGATTTGCGCGGTGGAACCTGTTGACCGATGCGGTTGTTGGCCAAATTCAAAGTGGCAAGTTGACAAGTACGAGCTACTTGAAGGTTGTGGTCCTCGGTGTTTGTCAGTGTTTCGTATCGCAACACTTGAGGATCTAAACGTCACAGTATTTACACACGAGGTCCTTGTGTAAATGCGACGACGCCAGTCTGTCTGGAGCACACCTGTGCTGGCTTTATCAACCAACACACGTGAGCGGCACTGCATTCCTCAAGTGGTCTTTTTTCAGAGCAAGAGACAGCAGAACACGGGGATCTTCAATTACTTTGAAAAAGGTGATTTGGTGGTGGTGTGATTGTGGTGGCTTATTAGTGGGTGTTTTGGTTACAAAGAGCGGTCGGGAGGGGGGCACGATTAGGCCGACGGAGCCCCCGGGAGTCGGGGGGGGGGGCGTCAGCACCAAGATCATCGCCCGTCCTCCGATTCGGAGCCTGCCCTTCTCATCTTCCGTCGCATCCAAAGGCCTTTAGAGGCTGAAGACACTCGAGTACATCAAAGGTTAATTAGGTTGGTATTGTGTCCATCGAGATAAATCAAACCAAATATGCGTTGAAAAGTTTAATTTGAGCCTTTTTTGGCATTGAATATTTGTTTCCACACTTCTCACCAGGCAAAAATTCTTCAAAGCACCTTCGTCCGAATCCACCACCCAACTCCGAGAAGATCGACTCAGGTTCACTCAACAAGTGCGGGCAACAGACAATGAAATCTTTTTCTCTCTTCGCCTCTAATTTACAGCTGTGTTTTTTATTTTTGTCACTTGAAATGTGCAATAAATTTCAATGGGCTCAAGCGCACTTTCAAGAGACCCATTAAGAGACATTCGAAACATTTTGATCAGTTTCAGATAAGACAAATTCGTCAGGTGCTTTGGAAGACAAGGAGATCATTTTTCACGCAAAAGGAAACCGCTTCAAAAATGGTCAAACGGGAAAAAGTGAAAAGTTTGTTGGGGACAAGGGAGACAAATTTATTCTCTTTGACAAGAATATCGAACACGTCAATGGCATGGCCTAAATTTTCAACTCCTTCCACATTCTTGATCGTTTGCGGAGATCAAATTTGCATTCGATCAGCGTGGACCGACGGAAGCCTGAGGAGCTTTGCGACATTGAGCTGTCCTTTGGCTGCAAATTTCCTGCATATTTGACAGGTCCACAAAAAATGCGAAAGCTAAATCTTGACAAATCCGTTCAAATCTGAAAATCCACAGATCTATGTGTTGATTCTGCACGCAGTTTTCACGCTGCAGCGAGGCAGGGCTTGGTTGCCCAGGTTGGCGGCGCACCTCAGCGCAGCGCAACACAGGAAGCGCTCGAGTAGCGACTGGCGCCGACGCTCGGATCAGTTGCGGCGCCTACAATAGGGGGTCACTTGTCCTTGGGGGTGGATCCAGGGGGAAGGGGGGGCACGGGACCTCAGGCTCTCTGACCTCGACTTCACCTGCCAAATTTTGTGTTGAAGTTCATTGTTGTGTGTTTTGGTGAAAAAATATTATGTTCGAAGTTCACCCCTTCCGCAGGTTTGAGCCTCCAACCTGAAACCTGGATCCGCGGGGGCTCGTCTCCCCATCTACAGGTGCACAGTGATCAGGTGACAAAGGTTCAACAAGTGAGCGCCACCCCCGAGCCGGGGCTCCCCATCATGATGCCTCCGGTAGGCCGGGGCTCGGGTGGGCCCGGTGCCCCCAGCGCGCCCCCGGCTCTCTTGCCTTCTTGACAAGTTCGGTTCGCATTTCTTCCTCGCCGCCAAACCCCCGTCACTCTGCCGCCAATTGTTTGTTTGCCTCCCCTCGATATTTAGATATTCTACTTTCCCCGTACCCATCTGGGTGCAGTGTACGTTGTTGCACGTCGTTTTCCAACAACAACAAACGCCAGCAAATCGTATTGTGCAGCTTGCTCGCTTTTGCTTGCTATTTTCTTGTCAACAAGGCACACTCGACCCCAGAACACAAAACCAAAATGCCATATCAAATCCATTCTAATCCAGTCTCTCGCGGGTATTGCCGCCTTCAACATCTGTCAGCTGCGCTTCGTTTATTTGGTGAATGCAAGTGAGTACTGCAGATAAAACTCAATCCAAACACCAACATTACTCAAGTTTAGTCAAAGAGCTGCAGAGACACAGGCAGTGCCTCCACCCGAAGGTTACAGGTATGAACAGAATGTCATGCGGTCCAAGTGCATTAAGTGCTGATTTTTTTTATGATAAAACAGATGTGAAGGTACGCCTCAGCCGAAACATTTCTTCTCAAGTGTTCATGCAGGACAGGATTTCCTCCAGACCCCAGCTGAACTTGTTGATTCTGTCCAGAGTTGCCCGACATTGCATTCTGTCTCTTCTCTGACCCTTTTCACGCAAAAAAGTTGGTCAAGGAAAATTTGCACAAGTTTTCCAAGCTGGCAGGGTTTTGAGCAAATACTGTACTTATCGAATGCGCGTTGATTATATGTCTGTGACGCACACGTTTCTTCACACTTTTGCGTTTCAAACACTTGGACGGATCCTGGCGGCCCTTGACCCGGGAAAATATTTTTCCCTGTCAACTTTTTCTTTTTACAGGAATAGAAATTTCAAATTGAATACGCCAGACCTCTGAACCACATCCTGGATCCGTCCCTGAACATAAAGGATGATTGTTACCTTCAAGTGAGCTGTCCTCTGCCCACTGGGGACGACGCACAGCCACGTAGATAGGGTGGTGACATCTGCCAAAACGGCGACACACCCTAACCACAATGCAAACTGAAGCCTGATTGATGCCCTCTCACTCAAGCGAAAACAGTGAGTTAGGATGATTGAACCTGATACGGAAGAAGAGTGGCCACTATGTGAATGCGATTTTGCGAATTTGCAATTGCATGTCAAGATTCATCGAGAGAGGAGATGTGCAATCGAGGGATACTCGTTTCATCCAAATCAGGAAGGTCGCCTGTTTTTTGCAGGTGGTGAGGGGGCGGGCAGAATCCCAAATAAACAGTTGACTCACTCGCGCAACCCCCCGTTTGTGTTGCACGCGGAAAATTGTCTGTTGTTGTTGTTGTTGTTGTTGTTGTTGTTGTTGTTGTTGTTGTTGTTGTTGGTGGTGGTGGTGGTGGTGGTGGTGGTGGTGGTGGTG
>JAAUXT010107463.1_pt1 | contig 21426 bp, 25 predicted proteins | sample 7278171 | NCBI WGS metagenome assembly JAAUXT01 (sample SAMN14350112, study PRJNA611818) | marine sediment metagenome | isolation source: surface marine sediment (1.8m) | place: French Polynesia: Moorea | collected 2018-08 | reverse complement strand
GGGCACTTGGCCTCTAGACCAATCAGAAGGCTGGATTTTGAATTCTAGACCAATCAGAGGCCTTCCCGCCCTCATTATCTCTGCCCCATAGTGGGGGGCTCTTCTCTTGCCCAGAAAAGATTCCATCAGATGAAAGAGAGTGCCACTGCAAATCCACAGACAGTTATTCCGGAAAATGCAAGTATGTGTTCTCAAAGTCAAAGAAAAGGGAATGTTCTGTGTTCTACTTGACCACAAAAGATGGAAAGTGTCAAAAGTGGAAGATGGCAAATTTTGAGGGTCACAAGAAAACATCTCACGTTCCTGGTGATGATCACCAGCTGAAGTGCACAGAGAATGATCATGCTTCTTTCAATGTTTACCATGTGTGTGCATACCAGTTGAATGAAAACATGTTGTGGCCTTGTGCGCAAGGTGAACATCTTCAGAACTGCAGGCAGTTTGAATGCAGCATGATGTACAAATGCCCCCAGTTTTACTGTATTCCATGGAGTTACATCTGTGATGGAAAATGGGATTGTCCAGGTGGAGCAGATGAAGGCAAGCATCATTCCTGCAGAGGACAAAGAAGTTGTAAGCTCATGTTGAGGTGCAGAGAAAGTCAAATTTGTGTTCATGTTGGAAACATTTGTGACCACAAAAAGGATTGTCCATTGGGTGATGATGTACATTTATGTTCAGTGAAACATGTGCAGTGTCCAAATTTGTGTGACTGTCTCACAATGGTCACGAAGTGCTTTCGTTTGAAGATCTCGTCTCAACATTTTTCTCCAATGCTTCAATTTTACTCTGTGTGGATGAAAAACATTACATTTGTTCGTGGTGTTTTGGATGTCCATTTTCCCCTTGCCACATTGTTTTCAATGACAAACACAAACTTGAGGAAAATAGGCAGATTAAGCACGACGTTTGAAATCACCCGTCGGAGCCCCGTCGCGTCAACGTCGCGTGAAAATCGCTATTTCGACGTTCATGCGTCGCGTCGGCGACGCGACGTTCAGCGCTTTCAAACGTCGTGCTTAATCTGCCTAATATGTCGATTGACTCGTGGAATGACAAATTTGGTCATCCTTGATGCCAGTTCCAACAATGTTTCAAAAATTATACAGACTTGTTTTTCATCTGCGACACGGCTCTCAGCCATTCGCCTGAACAATAACTTCATTTCAATTGTTGAGTACGCAGCCTTCAAAACTCTCCAGTCCCTGTCGTTCTTGGATTTATCAGACAACTTGTTGTCCTCCTTCAGCGAATCTCTTGATGTGAATGTGCTTGTTCTGGACAACAATCCCTTGGCTGATATCACTGTTGATAGCTTTCTGGCAATGAAATCAGATTTTATAAAAACAACCAAGTACCAAATTTGTTGTCTGGCACACACAAAATCTGCGTGTGTTTCAGACAAACCTTGGTTTGTTACGTGCGACAATCTGTTATCCAGTGGGCCTGTCAAAGTATGTTTCTGTGTGACTTTATTTTTGGTTGCCCTGTTGAACATATCAAACCTTGTTATTCAAAAAGTGAGTCTGGTGATGCTCAAAGAAACAGTTGGAGCAGCCACTGTCACTGTAATTTCAATCGGTGTGATTGACTTGGTGTGTGGACTTTACATGACAATTCTTATCACAGCAGATATCAGCCTCAGTGACAACTTTCTTGTCAAAGAGCAAATCTGGAGATCAAGTTTTTCCTGTTTTGCTGTGTTTTGTCTGACATTCAGCTTCAATGTTTTGTCACCAACTTTTCTGTTTTTCTTGTGTCTGTCGAGGTTGGTTGTTGTTGTCTGTCCTTTTGCAGTTGTGTTCAAGCAAAGAAGTTTTGTGTTCAAATGTTCTTTATCTCTTGCTTCCTCGATCATTTGCATCTCATTGCTGTTGACAACTGTATCAAAGGTTGTGTACGGTAAACTTCCAGTAAAACTTTGTTCTCCTTTTCTTGATCCCACAAACTCTGTTCCAATCATCAAAATTTTGACTTGGGTCCTCATTTCACTCCACCTTTCAGCCTGTACTTCCATCCCATTCACCTATGCGTGGTTATCACACCATCTTTTTGTGCGACAGAAAAGCATGCAAGAAGCAAGATCACAGAGAAGGTCCAACAAGTTTATGATGATCCAGTTCACAATCCAGATAAGCAGCAACTTGTTGTGTTGGATTCCAGGCACAGTGGTGTATCTGTTGGCTCTCTCAGGCCAGTATGACATTCAGCTGATCTTGTGGAGTTACACAGCCATTCTCTCAGTCAACAGTCTTGTAAATCCGACCGTGTTTGCTGCAACCGTTGCACGAAAGCTGTGGAAAGAACAATTCAAAATCGAGACACAGTTACAAGTCGTACACCAAGAATGAAGTCACACTTTGGAAGCATTGAACTTCTTCTGAAGGTTTGTGTCTTTTATTGGAGTTGGAACACGACACGTGCCCGTCCAGTTTTACAAACTTGGCACGAGGCGGACCCAGAGTCGGGGCGAGGGACCCGTTTCTTTGTGGAAATTTTGGGGAAGCCGGGTTCGCCCTCCACTCCCGGGTCTGCTGGTGCTGACCTCCTCGAAACCACGCGCAAAATAAATCTGCATGAACACATCCACAATTTGGTCAGGGAGGGCCCGATTGTACCTTTGTTAAATTTAAGATGTGTGAAAAATACAACAATTTGCTTTACACTGTCCAGGATTCAGATCCACACCTGCAGTTCGATTCCTCAAAATACCCACAAATAACACATATTTTTTCTGTCTTCAGAGAGTTCGACCAAGATCAGAAGGCCAGTCACTCCCTGGATGTGTACGAAGGAACCTACGGGAACTTCCTGTACGGGAACCTCACCATCGTGCGCAACGACTCCCTGGGCTTGCTGCAGATGCGCATGGGTCCCTTGGGCCTCTGGAACCTCTACCCAACCGGGGTCCGAGACCACCACTTCGCAGCGGACGGGATTGACCACATGTGGCCCATAGACACCACGGCCTGGTTCGGCTATGGAGATTCTGATGACTGCGACGACTGTGCCTTGATGACTGTGACTCTGAATTTTGAGCCTGCGGCCCCGCCGGTGTTTGAGAGGGACCTAAAGATGGCGGACGCCCCTGCGCCTCCCCAGACGGAGTGCGCACCCGGGGGAGTGGGCGGCGTCGTGCAGCTGGACGTCAAGGCCTTCACTGTGCTCTTCTGTTTGACCTTCTTGTTCCTTCGTTTTGTGCGAAGTTAGGACAGGAATTTCTAAAGTAATGTTGCGGAACACGATGAAATGAGTTATGGTTGAAACACGTGTCACGTAATGAATCTGCTCGGTCAATAAAGCCTTGAGTTCAAATGCAGAAACCTCGGTGAGTGAAAAACAAGTGAATAAATGTTTGCTGTGTTGAATCAATGACGTTGTTGAGTGTTGGAGATGCTACAAACCCTCTCAGAATCTGCCCCGGCTCCCTGTTATGCTCGGGATCTCGGTTTCTGGCGCGCAAGATGGGAGGCTCGTCGTGGAGGGAAAATGTGAGAGGACATGTGTGTCAGCGCGGCTATCCAAACCAAACATGACATCAACGATAGCAAAGTCAACACTGCAGCTTCTGTTTTACCTGTGTTGGTCAAGAAGCCCGTCAACTGGCACAAGCAATAAATATTGCCATTCTCGCTGGAAGAGTTCCTGTTCAATTGCTCGCTTGAACCTGCAGGTCACACAGCACCATCTCAGGTGTCTCTGAACTGACTCTGTGGTACAATATGTTGATCATCTGAATAGGTTCTGGTCCAGCGCAGGAGAATCTGCACATCACTCTGTCCTGGCTCGCAGTCTCATCCAGCTGACACCTCTCGTACATCTTCACATCAGACGTGGGCCAAGCCAGGCTCTCATAGTCCATGTAAACCCAGAGTGCCTTGCACTTGGTGTCTGCATAGACATTCAGGGTGAGATGGAACTGATCTGTGTTCACTGGAGTGTATTTGATTTTGAATATTGAGCAGAAGTGATGAGCAGTGATCCAGGCCTTCAGGGTGACACAGGTGTTCACATCACCGTCCACCATCTGCCTCAGTGCTGCCCCCTCCAAGTTCTGCTCCTGCTGGTTGATGTAGACCTGGGGCAGCTTGTGTATCTCCACCAGCACCAGCTTGGCATAAGCTGGTTTTACCCCAACCTTTGTCCTCGCCTGCAAAAACACAGACAACCTTTCGTTTCAGAAGAAAAACAGAACAGTTTCACTGGGTTGATGCAGTTTTGTAGTTGTGTGCAGGGATGTAGGGCGAAACAAAAACGTCAACATTCGTGACCTGAATCGAGTCGAATTCGACCCCGGACTCGGCGTAGACGCTCGATGATGACGTCACGATGAGGTTCTGTCCAATCACGAGGCCCTCTCCGAAATCCACGTTCCTGCAGAACAACCAAACTGACATGCGCCACCACCTGGGCAGATTCAGGGGACATTGGGTTGGAGCCAAGCACCGTTCTTTCCCCTGTTACGAGTCGTTTGATTTTCAAAGTTTGAGTCCTGCTCCTCTCTCCGCCAGACCCTGGGGCTTTGGTCGCACAAATCAGAGATTTTTTTCTCTGACCGGATCTGGGCGTTCTCCCAGGGGACCCCTGACCTCCACCTTGGACCCTCCAGGCCGAGTTCGCCTTGACTTCTCCCTCTGACCTGTTGTCCACGTCCCAGCGGATCCAGTAGAACTTGGGCGTGGCCGCCACGTCGGGCAGCGCCGTCTCCGACAGCGTGAACTCGGCGTGGGCGACGTCGTCGTTGGCGTGAACCCGGAGCGTGGGCGACGCTGAGACCAAGTCCACGCGGAAGAACGGCGTCGCTCGTCCCTGGAGAAAAACGGAACTGCTGGAGGACCCAACGGGGCCTTCGACGGGTGGCAACAAGATTTTGGTGGTGTTTTCTCTTGGGCAGCTGGACCGAGGATGAAAGCCCGCGTTCTTGCTGTCACAGTGTTTACAAATCTTGACGTTTGAAAACGAGCGATTTACCATAACTTTCACTCGGAACAGCGCGGTGGGGTGACTCCTTGCCAGATTTCCTCAGGTAGAATTTGAGAGATGGTGTACTCACGTGTGTGTAGATGTTGAATCGCAGGTCGCAGTCCGAGCTCACACCGAACACAATCGCCTCAGCCTGCGCCAAGGCGCCCACGAAGAACCACTCCCCCATGTCAAGCTGCCTGCAATACAACACAGCAACAACGAACCACGGGTGGGGCGAGACCGGCGTCAAGGAGGGTATGCAGGCCCACCCAGAACCATTCCCCAAAACAGCACAACCCACCACAACAATCACTGCACAATTGGGTTGAAAGGCAGACTTCTTCCACTTTGTGACAGAATTTTAGGTTCTCATTGCGACTCACCTATTGATGGTGAATTGTGTTGAATGCGGGTAGTAGATGACATTGCTGTGTCCGGTCCTCAAACCGCTGGTAACCAGCTGCAAGAGCACAGGAGAGCACAAATTTAGCAGCACCGCACGACTGGTTTGACTGTCGCCTCTTGACCTGCCTGGCGTCTCTGAAAGGAAGACCCAGACGAATCTTTATCCACAGGTTGCACCATTGAGTCTTGATGACATCAGCTGCCGTTTGGTGGAACTATCTAGGGAGGACCCACAGGGACCTGTGACACCTGAAAAATCACCTCCGTCTCCCAAAGAGGGGTTTCAATTCCCAATGTCACAAGGGTGAAATCGCTCCAAACAGGTCTGGGATCCGTCCTGCACCCGAAGCAGGGTTGGACTGACCATATTCTGGACCCGCCGCAGCTGGGAGCGGAGATCGACCACTGGATCACAGGGACAGTACCTGCAGGTCAGTGGCGTGCCCACAGTCAGTGGTGTGCCCACAGTCAGTGGCGTGCCCACAGTCAGTGGTGTGCCCACAGTCAGTGGCATGCCCACAGTCAGTGGTGTGCCCACAGTCAGTGGCATGCCCACAGTCAGTGGTGTGCCCACAGTCAGTGGCGTGCCCACAGTCAGTGGTGTGCCCACAGTCAGTGGTGTGCCCACAGTCAGTGGTGTGCCCACAGTCAGTGGCGTGCCCACAGTCAGTGGCGTGCCCACAGTCAGTGGCGTGCCCACAGTCAGTGGTATGCCCGTAGTCAGTCACATACCTGGAGGTCAGTGGCGTCCCTGGAGTCTGTGAACGTCTTGGTCGTGATGACGCTCTCCCCGACGTCCCTCCCGGCGCCGAGGCTGATCTGGTCCTCGTCCTGACTCCAGCGGAGCCAGAAGCTCTTGAACGCTTCTCCGGGGTAATTGAAGGTGCACGTGGGCGCGTATCGGCTCCCGTCCACCTGAAGCGAAACAAATGTCCCAGGGCGAATCCTCAGAGCCAAACTTTGGAAAACAGAACAAACCGAGCTCAACTTGGCTGTGCATATTGGGGTGTGGCTGAACAGAAAGTGAACATCGCGACAGCCTCACGTTGAAGATGGTGTCGTGTCCGGTGGAGTAGATGCTGATCCCGGCCGAGGTGGGCAGCAGGTTGACGGCGACGCCCGCCGCCACCGTCGCCTTCCACACGAGGGCGCTGCGGTTGAGCAGGACCCCCGGCCGCTCCAGCTGCGTCCGCAACGCGTTGTCCGAGTACACATGGTAGTTCAACTTGTACACCGAATCTGTGTGACGCGGGAGAAGAGAACACGAACAGTTTGGTCCCGTCATCATTCAATTCTAGACAGTTATGAATTGGTTTGACTTTTGGTTGACGCTATGTCATAGTTTTTAAGAGCTGCCAACGCAATGAAATGACCAAACGTGGAGTCATCCAGACACAGGTATTTTGGGTTGAGATCTGAAATGACCGGACCCCAGTGTCTCTGGGGTAGATCGTCGCTCTTCAAAACACAGAACTTTCCAGCGGCACAGCTGTTCGGCCGGCGCGGAGACCTCTCTTTAACTCGAGTGAACCTCACCTGTGTTCGCCGCCCGGCAGATGCCAAGTCCGTGAAAAACGACGAAAACGACCAAACGGAGCATTGTTTCATTCAAGTTTCGTTTGTCACTGAAGGAAAATGTCACGATGTTCTCCTGCTATTCGCACAACAATGTTTCTTCATGCTGAACACAAAAAGAACCAAGGTTTGTTTGTGCAGGAGTCGTGAATATTTCAGTTCGCACGGTGACGTGGGAAGAAAATGCTCCTGGCAACTGCAGTCTCACCGGATCTAGCGGGCCCACGGGGCCAGGGCCCTCTGCTCCATCAAAGAAAGGTGCCGTTCTTTTTTGTGGTTGGGATTTTCGGTGTCGAGCGCTCAAACTCAGAAACTTTCTTTGGTTGGAGTCATCAAGAAAGAACAGAACTTTGGTTGATAGACTTTTTGCTCAGGATGACAAAATAGTCCCAACTTCAAGGACTGAAAGTTATCAGAAAACTTTTACAAAGCTATTCTATCTTTGCTGCTTTTCACTATTTATTTGAAGAATAAGTTACTTCCAGTGTAAAAATGAAATCAAGACTCAAGAAAAGGAAACACATTTTCAGACCAATGGCAGCCATCTTTTTCACTCCTTCCAAGAGTTGGAGCTAACTGCTTTACTCCAGAGTGAAGCTCAAACAAAAAAAGAACACACAAAAATTGCTCGAGAGCTGTGCCATTGCTCCAGATCAAATAAAAGAACAGCACCAAACTCCCCCCAATTCTGAGAAAAATAGATTGTCAAGGCTGGAATGCGGTCCGTACAGGCGCATCTGTTGTGAAACCTGCGTTTAGCCTGTGTTCAAGACGATTGATACCGTGTGTGTCAGAGCCTGGACGTCAACAGGGATTGTCAGGCACGTTGAACATCAACGTTTCAACGTTCAGCCCAACAGGAGCGCTGACGTCAGACTGACGCGCCCACTGTGGATCCACACCGTCCGACAAAACATCGATGTCTCTCTGCAGAGCCAGGGGCCTTTGACAGTTGCTCATCAATTTATCACCGTCATTGACCTTTGCATGCTCAGTGCGTTCACCCAAGTCACACAGTGACACAAACTTCACATATCCCCGTCAAATATCGAGTCACGGGTGATTCGTCTTTCCGTGTCCTTTGTTTTGAAGAAAAGTGCGACAAGAGTCTTCCGAGAACGTCCGTGTTGAGACCTCCAGAAATGACCACGAGAATAAATATTCTATCAGTTTATTGATCTGCAAAGCAGTTTTTGGAACAACATGTAAATTTTACATTTCATACAAGATGCAGAAATCCCACAACAAACAGGAGAGAATTTCCCAGGACAGGCGTCGAGTTTTGTTTGGATTGCTCATTGTTGGCACCAAGGAGTCTTTGAATCACCTCACGTAACCAGTCCAGTGGATCTCCAAATTGTAGAATATTTTCAGTTCCATCTGTTGTCAAATGACCAGCTCCCGCACGTGTACACACGAAGTCATCTGTATGTCTGTGTGAAATTCAGAGAGAATGTGGAGCAAAGGCTTCACTCGAAGGTCACGCGGAAACAGACAGACATGTTGGGAGTGTGCGTTCGTTTGTTTTTTCTGCCGCCAGCAGCGGAGTCAACAAGTGGGCATTTCCATTGGAGATCATACGCTCAGGTTTTACAGGATTTCAAAACTAAACTCCGAAACACATTGCAGCAAAGTGCAGTGCTGTCGTCCGAGACCCAACTGCAAGGTCAGATCGGATGGTGGCGAGATCTATGCGGTTACAGCTGTAAATGCACTGGTGCCGTTGTACACTTCAGGAACTTGGGCAACGATAGTAGGTCCTGTTGTGTCTACCACGCTTAGGGGTTCGGCGTAGATTTCATGAAGAACTCATTTGACTGTCAGAGAAAGTGTGTTTTGTTGTCAATGCAATGTTTCAAACCCATCTGAAAATTTTTGCCTTGATCCCACAACCCGAGATCAGCTTCCATGTTGAAGTTCAGCGACGGATGGAGACCGGGGCAGATCCAGGGTGGTCCGACCCTGCGACCTCCCAACTTGAATCCTTTCTGGCTTGGAAAAAGTTGGACAGCAAAGCATTTGAGCCTGGAAACACAAACTCAGGTGGGCAGGTTCGTTTTGCATTTTGGGATGATTCCCAGGCCGCTACAAACCCCCTGCCCTCCAGGCGATTGGGGCAGAGAGAGCAAATCCCCAGCGGCAAAACCTCAAAAGCAGAACAATTTTGGTGGGCAGGGGAGCCAAACTTCAACTTTTGAAAAGTCTACAAACGTTTGCACCTGCGGCGCCAAGCCAGGGCTGCGATGTAGGGCGAAGGCCGACGGGCCTTCTGGACCGACCCCTGGACAGGAGGGTGTCATTTCCTGCGCTTGTTGTCGCGCTCCCTCCTCTCGCGCGCCTCGCGGTCCTTCTGCTCGCGCTCCCGCCGCTCCCGCTCCAGCTTGTCCTTCCGCGCCTTCTCCCGGTCAAACGACTCCTGCGGGAGGCGGAACGGGATGCGGCCCGCCACGCTCGGCGTGTATCGATCGTCCGGTTTGGGCGGGATGGGCGGTCGCTTCTCATCGTCATCATCGTCACTCTCCTTGACCTCCGCTGCCGCCCCGGGAGGCCACGAGTTGGGCGGTGGGGGGCGCTTCCGCAAACTGTCCTCGTTGTGCACCAGGGGGCGGGTCGAGTCGGCCCTGTCGAACGTGAACTTGGGGAGAGCGTCCTCATCGTCACCATCGGGAATGTTTTCCTGCACAATGGAGGAGAGTTTCTCTATGGTCTTCCGGTTGTCGCGGAAGTGGTCCCACAACCCGCAGATCAGTTCCGCCGCTATGATGTCACTCGAGTTCTCCGATACCAGCTGCACTATGAGAATCCCGTCATTTCTCAGGTAATTATTCACAAAGGATTTGATCATGTGATCAGGGGAGGGACCGAGTTTATCCATAGCAATGAGACGAGCCTTGATAAAGCTGACTTCCTCCGGGACCACCACACACGTGATGAGCCAGTAGAGGAAACTGGCGACGGTTGCGATGGCGATCCCGATGAGCCAGAACCAGACGAAGATGAAGATGATCTCGTTGAAGAGGTTGACGGGGAGCGCGCACATGACGGTGTACGGCTGCACGTTGCCGAGCACGCGGATGTCGAGATCGCACATAGTAACGCGGGGGAAGCGACGGGAGTCGGAGAGCGACCCTCCGTCCACCAGCCTGTGTGAATACAAACGTGGGGGTTTGAGTTGGAGCGCGGATTGGTGTCTTCGCTGAAGCAACTAGAATCGGGAATTGGGATCATGGAAAATCATTTGAGGTCAAATACAGGGGTGAAGACCCAGGCCCCAACAAACATGCGAAATGATGATCCCAACATGGAGAAACCCAGGATCAGGGTCGGGATTCACTTCAGTCTCAGCGAGAGTTCAAACCTCGGAGGTCATGGAAGAAACAAATTGAACCTTCGGTACAAACACAGGGCCGGCCTGCATGGATCTCAGGCTCCTCTGGATGCGACTGAGACACGGGACTCAAGTGCAGAATTATCATTTTCTCACCTCTGCAGGACCTCGAGTCCGTACAGGTTGTACTTGGTTCCCAGGAAGTGGTTGAGGAGGAAGAGCTGCCCGACGACGTTGATGAAGTAGACGCCCTTGACGAAGAGCAGCGCGAACACCAGGTAGTTCCCATAGACCTTGTAGAAGAAGACCTTGCGCTTGCTCGCGAGCATGATGCGCCGCGCGAGTTCGGCGAGGAAGCGACCCATGTGTTTCGTCATGAAGCGCAGCGTCTTGTCCCTGAAACAGAACATTGAGCGCGTTCGTTTCTCGCACCCTGGGAGCACCCTTCTGTCCCAGCGGGATACATGGGGTGCACTCACACTCAGTGGAAATTACCGAGTGCGCGGCGCCCGAGAAACGTTCAAATCTGCACATTTTCAGTTGCTCTTGCTTCTCGCTCTCTCAACTTATTTTTCTTCGTGTTTTCCGCATCTGACACCAACATCTGGAAAAGTGCTGCCAGACTTGGGTGTGGAGTCAAAACACGGTCCGCGCAGCATCCGCCGCTCAACACTGAGTCGTCCGGGATGCAGACCCCATCCGGAGGGAACTGACGGAATCAGTGAAGCCCTTCCAAAACCAACAAACACCACAAGAGTGGATCCAGTGCAGTCCGATGTGCGATCCCAAATTTGTCACTGGGAAAGTGAAACAGACGACATTTGTAGGGAAGTGTTGCAGTATGGCTCGATATCACAAATGTTGCGTGCTCGCACACACGGGACACCAGGAATTGTCTCAGATGTATTCAATATAAGTGAGGTGTTTCAATGTCACAATTCAGCCTGCCAGGGGCTCACGTCATCATGAGCTACATTTGGCAATAAACAAGTTTTGTTACACAAATGGTGTTTGTGTCAACTCATACTTGTACATCAGGACTGAAGTCAGCAGCACTGAACACACAGAAACACGCTCTTCACGAGCCATGGTGCCAGAGAATGATTCAGTGTAGACGTTCAGGACCATTCAGTTCAGTCCATGCTGAGTGCACCAGAGACACACATTTTCGTTCTCGAGGACTATCCCGTCAACGACAGGCGTTTTTCCGAGCACGACGACTGGCAAAATTACCTGATCCCAACTTCTGAAGCCAAACGCAGTGAAATGTGAAAACCCCATCATCCGCACAACTGAGAGAAATCCTCCTGTCAGTCGTGAGACACAAACGCAATCACAGGGCAGAACAACGCAAAATACCACGCTTGTCCACGTCAGAACTTGGCCAAACCAGAATTCTGGCAAATTATTCAACACTTTAAGTGCAACCTGTGACCAAACGTAAGCAAAATGGAACCTTGTTGGGTCGGCACCGTTGGGCAGGACGAGCAGGATGCGAATTAGATCGGTGTGAATTCATCCGGCTAATGACGGTGCAATCTGACTCCCGCAGACGCATCCGACTTCAGAAGGTTTCTCATCCTCTTGCTGGCTTCCTGACCTTTTGTGTGACAGAGGCAAAGAAATTGAGCTGAGACCTACAAGACACTTCTCTGCCCCAAATAGCCTGAAAAACCAGTCAGTTTTATCGGTCTCTTTTGGCGGCGTGCAAGTCGAACATGCTTTAGGCAGAGCTTGGTGTCTGTGGGTGTCTGGAGAGACAGCTGTTTGTCTGGAATTGTTTGGTGAAAGTTCAAGAGTTCTCAGGAAAAAAGCTTTAGGTTTTCAGAGACGTCAGGTGCGCACTGAGATCTAGGTTGTCTGTGCGGAATCCTGATCTGTGGCCAACCACAGCCTCCCAAGGCTTCCCCACTGCTGTAGGCTTTCTGTTCTATTTTCAGGAAACTGTGAAATGACTTCGCACGTCTTTCAGATGTTTTGAGCTGAGTGCGAGTACAGCGCGTTCAGTGTGTATGTCCACTGCTATTTCACCAGTTTGAAGAGAAGTGTTCAGAGCTGTCGTCCCTTTCGTACGCTTGGCCACAACTTCTTTGGTGAACCAGAAGGGTACGCCGAGATATTCCGTGATTCCATCGCCAAATTCCGCAAAGGGGGTGAGGGTATGGCAGTAACACCAAATCAGGCCCTGGGTGGGACTTGATTTGGTGCTGCTGCCTGCACAGGGGTGGGCTCCAGTTGTAGCACAAAGTCGGGCTCTGGGGCACCACCTCCAAGGTGGGACAAACCTGGTGCTGCTGCTGGACCCCAACCATACTGCACAGACACACAGGACACACACATGGAATGATTTCACCAAGACCGCGGATTGCCAAACCGCGGGCTTTAAGCAGAAGAAACTTTGCCACGATGTGTTGGGGACGTGTATCAGTGACGACATTGAAACCGAAGGTCCCGAAGGAAGTGACTGAGCACTCAAATAGGCATGGGCCGGATCTGGTGGACAAACCTGGCTGGCTACTCGTATGCAGGTTTTACTCATGCACCCATCTCGTTCTCGAAATCTGACTGTGTTCAGCAGCCAGGCTTCAGCCAACTGTCTCTTGAAACCCTGCAGATTGGCATGGTTCTGAAATCCAACAAGCTGAACCCCAGCAATGAACCCTTGTTTGAGGAGTTGAAAGCACAGCCACTTTGTCACTTTGTCAATCAACCCTTCCCAGATTTTTAGGTGATTTGAGGAGGTTGGGCTGTTGTAGGGAGCTTAATTTTTGAGCGACCTGAACAGGGCGACCGAAACAAATCACCTACAGGCAGCGTCTACCAAAAGTATGTGTACTGCAGTTTCATAGTAAAGATAAATTTCCAAATATCTTTTGGGTCTTTTTGAATTTCTTTGGGTAAAGGATAATGCTTGAGTAAGGAATTTATCAAGTTTGAATTTTTAGTTTTTTTGACAGCAAAAAGTTCAAAGTAAAGGGTCACTAAATTTTAGACTACACTTGCACAAAGCAAGTGATATCTCAGTATAAATATTTGATGAAAGATGTAATTGATGAAATGTAGTAATTGATTAGGTGTTAGACTGGTGTCATATGAGTAGATCTGTTTTTTTTTTCATTTTCAAAAATTTGTGCATGGCTTTCAGGTTGGGCCAAAGTTTGGGTACAAATTTAGGATTTTTGGAAAGTGTTCAAAATAGATATTTGGCAAAGATTTTGGCAAGCTTTAAGTGCAATGAGGTGACAAGTTTTAATGTACAGATAATTTGGGTACAATACAAGTAATAAAAAATATTTTTTTTGAAATTGATCATTTGTACATCTACTTATTTGTGTTTGGGTCACTGTGTTTAGGTTGCTGTGTTCAGGTCACTGTGTTTGGGTCACTGTGTTTGGGTTGCTGTGTTGGGGTTGCTGTATTTTGGTCGTTTGCATTCTGGTTTCTCAAATCATCTCGAGCTCCATTGGTGTCCAAGGTGTGAAAGGTACGAAATGGAATCACCTTTGCAGATAAACGAGGACGTTTGGAACGAGAGCTTGAACCAACTAAAACAGGAAAGGTGGCTGCGCGACAACCCCCGAGGAAACAATGAGTGGCCCACATTGTCGAATTCTGCGTCAAAAAGGATGGTGCAAATAAAATGAACGTTTACCTTGTGCTTGAATTTGTGCTTGGACTTGACGGCAATGGAGTCGAAGAAACTCGACGGTGTGTTTGCACTGGATTTGGTCTGTGTCCATTGAGAATAACACTCGACAGTCTCCTCCCTGTTCTGGTATCATTGTGATTGAACGATTCCCCAAGAAACGAGTTTGCCACACACCTATCTGAATGCATTTTGCTTCATACGACATTCAACACAAGACGTGTGCAGTCGTGGCTCCGCGAAAATCACGACACACTCTCATTGTCATGATTTTCAGAGCATTCCCAAAACAGGACAGTGAGGACGTGGCTCCACGCCTCGCTGAGCACAGCACAAGCATGCAAATGCAAGCCTGAGTCTCTTGCAGACTTCAAAGCGGTAAAGCGGTGACTTTTTCGTCTCGTGCATAACTCAAACAAACGCAAAAATTGCTGAACCATCCCTATTTTATCGGTTTGCACCACTGCAAATGTGTCAACAAATATGGTGCACGTGCAGGAAAACAGGGATGCAGCTCGAACAAGTGCAGTGGCAGGGACCCTGGGAGAGGGATGATGGGGCCTCATCCCTGATCCTCACAAAGAGAAAGTGATCCTTGTCAGTACCGCACGTTGTCATGTTCTGTTGTGCCGTATCTATATGCAGGCACCCATTCCCGAAATCTGGATCTCGTAGAGAGGAACATTTAAATTCTGTTTTTGCTTGACTGTTTTGTGTTCCGGTTTGAACCGTGATCACAAATGCGAGAATTGCACATGCAGTGCTGAACCAACAAACAACCTTTTGCCCTGTCCGTCAACAGACGAAAGCAAGCGATCCAATTTTGGAACATCTCTCTCTTGATCCTAAAATTTTTGCTATTTTTCTGTCTCTGTCTTTGGGGCCTTGCTTTTCATCGTCATCTGTACGTACACAGATCGTGGAGTCGAGATGAGATGAAACAGGAACGGTGCTCCACAAAAAGTAATCGTGGCCAATTTGACAGGCTTATACACGTGCACTTGTGCTGACTTGACCCAACAGAAGTTTGTCCTCCCTCGTTCCCATCCTCGAGCTCCTCCCGCTGCAGGAGATGGAGCGCTGGACCGAGAGCAAGTGTTCCTAAAGGTCATTTGTTGCTTGAATGCAAAAGAATCACCTTACCTGTGGCAAAACAGTGCTGAAATTCTTTGATTGTGCTCAGGTCTTTCTGTTTCAATTCGTCCTCGCAAATCTTAGTTCAGAAAATTGGTTGAGAATCTCCACGTTTTCAGCCTCGTTGTGCAGCGAGCAGTTAAATTTGGTTACAAAACAATTTTCGTGCTTTCATATTTTTCTACTCCAGCGCTATAAGAAAAAGATTCTTCCTTCTTGAGTAAATACAATAACTGGGACAGTCTGTGGATTTGCAAATTTGCTCAAAACTGTACGTGTTGGTTTTGGAGGCGTTCTCCTCAACTCGCATTTCGAGCACCTTTGCCGAGTCTGAGAGCAGCGTTCACTGCGCTCGAAAAGGTTCTGCTGCAATGGAAGTATTTCTCTGCGGCCGAGCCAAACAGGGTGATAAAATACCCAAAAAGCCAAAGAAAAACGAGCGAGAGAAGGACATTCAACAATTATGATTTCACAGTTGTGAATCAGCAAAACCCACGGCAGGACACGACGTACGAAAGTGCTGAGTTGGTTGGTTAATGCGGCAGGTCTGCGCGCTTCGGTTGGTTGAGCTGAGTTCGCAAGGGTGAATGTACACGTGAATTGGATGTGGAGCCTGAAATTCTTCCGCATCAGGCGAGGCATCACGCGAGTTTTGACTGAGCGCTTCAAAATGTCCACAAAGCAGTGGACAAGTCTGGTTCTATTTGTCTCCACACTCCATGGCACACAATGTAATCTTTCCAAGAGAATGGTCAGGTGACTTCCGTTGTGCTGAACCACAAGACTGCAGTTTTCTTTCCTTTCTATCACGTCCAGCAAATATGGCAGCAAAGATCCTGACCGCCAAATGAGTCCGACCTCACGACCTCAATCTTTTGACACAGTAAGAACAAAAAAATTGCATGGTAGATCCATATGAAACTTGCCGTGGGTTTTGCTGATTCACAACTGTGAAATCATAATTGTTGAATATCTAAGTTTCACACAACAGATGTTTGAAAACCAAAATGTTGCTCCTGACTCTTTCGTGCATCGCTTGGATTATTTTCGTTTTTCTTGCAAGATCACTGCCGTCAGAAATGTGGACGACGGGTCAGGATCTTGGGTGTAAAGTACAATCATAATGAGCCCAACAATTCAACATGCGCAGCAACAAGGCTCCTGTCATCGCGAATCAGACGAGTGCCCGTCCCGCCATCGATCTTTTCCAGAGTTGCAGCTGCTTTTGCACAAAAAAACCTGTTTGCATTCTCATCAAGACAATGAAAGCATCTTGGGTGGTACCAGATGTCGGCTACGAATGCCGTCTCTTTTGGGCCAAAAAATCTATTCCTTTCATCTGGTGCTCGTAACGTCATCAGGCAATCAGCCATTGGCAATGCAACTAATTTGCCTGACTTCAGATCTGCCAGGCGTCACGTAGAATGAGGATGGATCGAACCTGCTGATACTCTGGCTACCAAGTCCTCTCATCACAATCTGCTGGAGAATCCGCGCAAGTGAATGTTGTGACATTTCACTGCAGTAAACCAGGCAGGAACATTTCAAGTGTTTCCGAGAGTTTGTCAAGGCTCTGTGTCTGTCCGACGCAACCTGCAGCAGGGCGTGGTGTTGCCTACATTTTCTGTGTGCTGTACTGGACCCCAGATTTGACTCAATTGTGCGGGTACTTGTTGTCGGCCCTACAGGGCAGGAGGACAGGTCGAGGAAAGGGCAGGAGGCGACAGCTTTTCCCTCAACCATCCAGAAGAAGAAGGTTCTGCTGTTCTGGTCGTGCGTGCTGATGTCTCTTTCAAATACTCAAAAATACGTACTGCATCCCATTTGTTGTTTTGAACAGGCCACCGTGACAAGACTTTCTTTCCATTGTTGAAGACGTTTGATTCCGGGAGCCCACTGGTGTGTGAGAGTTTTTGCCTTTTATGGTATGTGATGGAGTCTCACACAGTTTGCAGAGTTTTTTGCAATGAAGCAACACAAGATCCAAGGTGGTGTGTCTCGCTCTGTTGTCGGTGTTTCACCTGAACGTGAGGTTATGTTTTTGGGACATGTGGTTCCACCACTAGCTAATGAGGCATGTGTGAGATACCCTCAAGGTGGTTGGGTTTGTCTCAAGATAGATGTTGGGTTGCAAAGAAAAAAAGAACAACAACCAAGGGTGTGTACCTCACGCATGCACGCACGTGTTTGCTTTGTAAAACATTGGTTTATCAAGAAGGTTCGGTGTACAGTTTGTTTCGGGTAGTTCATTCTTTGATAAAATGTCTAAATGTCCAAAAATTATACGAAAGACGGGTTTTAAATTTTTGGTGAACTTTTTCATATGATATGTACTGTTCTTCAAAACGCTAAAATACGTGTGCTGAAAACCAAATATTGAACTCAAGATTCACCATAGATTTCCATTTTCTGTCCCCAACACACCCAAAAGCTGTGATTTCACGCTTCCATGGCAGTTGGGTTCTGTCTCAGGATTCGACACAAAGTGAGAAAGAAGGAACAGAACTCACTCGTGCTTCTCTGGTTTGTTGCGACGCAGCACAAGAGGCGACCTTTTCGATCGTTGTTGCTTTGCCTGCGATGAGCAGCTGGGCGACGGGACGGAGGCGCCGTCGTGGTCCACGGGGCTGGTGGGCGCCGAGCTCGGGGGCGGGTGCTGCCGCCGATGAGCCCGGGGCGACGGTACCGTCAAGTACTGCTGCTGGTGCTGGTGCTGCTGGTGCTGCGGCGGCGGCAGCGGCAGCTGTTGTTGCTCCTGAGTGTCGATCGTCTCCATGGATGGCTTTCAGAAAACAAAACACGTGAAATAGTTTCACAACAAAAATTGGAACAAGATTCGTGCACGAAATCTTGCCTGCATGCACACACAAGTACTTTGTGCCATGACTCCATTGATGTCGTAACTCTGCAGAGATACAAAGACCATCGCACGTTTGTCGACAGATATGTACGAGGCACATCGCAAAGGACATGAACTTTCCCACATTTGGCTCTGAGTGTCCTTGTACGTATACGCGTCAGATTCTCCACAAGAGCAACACAGAAAGTTTTTGTTGACTTGTTTGTGAACATTTTGCAGACAGGTGTGAGTAAAAAAAATCTCTCGTGCATCAGAAAAGTGAACTGTGCTTTCCCTCCCCATGAGCTTGGATGTAGCCACCAGCAAGGGCGGAAACACATCTAATCGCGCTGGAGAACCTCCCGACATCGGTTTTGCTTCAGGCAAGGATTGGGATGTTTGCCTTACAGTATTCACCGCGGAAGCACACAAACCCGATCAGGCTGACCATCCCAATCAGGCTGAAAACTGACATGCATGCGCGAAGACTGAAACTTTGGACTGAATCCTGATCAGGCTTGTAGAATAATGAGACATTCCCTGGGCCACCAAGGTACTCTCACTACCAGGAAATGTTTCTTCAAGCTAAAATCTGGATAATCAGTGGTCATCACACAAAAAGGTTTGTTTGTTCATGTCCCAGGATGTTCCCTCTCAACTGGAACATTCTGAGTGCCTGACTTTGTTCCCCTTCCCAGGATGTTCTCTCTCTCTCTCTCTCTCTCTCTCTCTCTCTCTCTCACTCTCACTCTCTCTCTATCTCTCTCTCAGGTTGCACATTCCAAGCATCTGACTTTGTTGACATCCCAGGATGTTATCTCTCTCAGGTTGCACATTCCAAGCAGAACACCTGGTACATTCCAGCCCATTGCTGGCCTGATGCTGTGTGAGCCCAATTGGGATTGAGTCTGAACATTATGTGAATTGGCTGACCAGCCCATCGGGAGGTTCCAGCCCGATCCTGTGTGTTTCCGCCCTCACATGTGAAAGATCTCCATCTCCACAGGAAGAGTTCTTGATTCTGCAAAAAGCAAAAAAGAAACTCACACAAAAATGTCAACACCGAGAATCTGACGAGTACACACCATCATTTACATTCACCTTTGTTGCGCACAGGGCCAGATACAAGCAAAAGTTTATCACTTTTGGGCTCTGCATGGCTGTTATTCCCTTGGAAGCAGAATACTCACAATGTGACAATGGGTTTTAGCAAGAATAATTTCTATATGCCCGGAACTTTTGACGTTGGTTTTCCGCAGTTTTCAAGATTTCACAAAAATTCACACGAACGAAAAAAGAATTGCTCCTGCTTGAAGTCCTCATGTCATGTCGTACCACACATGTATGAAAGTGGCAATCCATCTGACAATTCTCTTGGGTTCGCCTTCAATGTAACCAACATTGAACGGTGCTTCGCAATTGCTCACACAGGCGTACGAGGTCCACAAAAAGAAAAAGGAAACTTTTTGACAATCAGAAGAATCACTTAGGTCACGAACAGAGAGAAAGGAATTTGCGCTTCAGATTGCTTCTCGGAAACGTTTCCCCTGGGTCGATTCAGGACCAGTTTGAGGAGCTTTCTACGCGACTCTGCGGGCATCGTTTCATTTTCTGTCCGAGTAACGAGGAAACCCTTCCCTGTGTTCATCGCTGGTTCTGGAATGTGGTCGATAATCGTAGAAAGTGGACTCTATTGATTGTTGCTTTGACCTGTAATGGAAAAGTCACAGGCGCCAACTCCACGTGCATTTGGAGATGACGGAGTGCTTGATCGGAAAGTTTGTTTTGATGTGCCTTGATTGCCTCACAGAAGACCAGTGTTGCCTGTTCTGAGAGACAGTGCACTTGATTGGTGTTGCGTCCTTTGTCCCAAGGATTTGAGATGCCGAAAGGAGATACGATCTGTCCTTGTCCTTTTGGTTTCATAAGAATATTCTCTGGTCTTATTTTCTGTGCTTCGACGCAACCCAACGAGATGAAACTCAAAGGAATTAGGCATCGCACAGCGAGTATCATGGTCCGCAGGATATCCATGTCCGTGTCAAAGGACCCTCTTCAAAGACAAATGCCCATCAGAACAAGATGACACTGATGACAATTGAGACTTGCACACAGCTACGTGGGCACAGAAAATTGTCTGTGGATGCTGGGAGGGTGGGTGAGCAGGCAGGCGGGCAGAGGAGAGGACAGATAGATTGTGTCGAACAGATGGTGGGATCTTTAGGCTGACGAGTGAGTCGGTTGGCAGTCCCACTGATCTGGCTATTTGCTTGTTTGTTCTTTGTTCTACCTGTTTGCCTGCCCCGTTGTGTCGTTTTCCTCTCGATTCCTGTCTGACTGAAAGCTGTTGGAGCTTACTTCAATATGGTTCTTTTGTTTTCAACAAAGAAATGTGATTTGGATGTCAGCAGAAAAAGATGATTGCAGCCCGTGAAAGACTGCAATATTTTGTGCAAAGGGCCCAGAACTGCAAACAGGAGGAGGAAGGCAGGGCGGTAGAGGCAGGAGGGCAGACAATGCGTGACAATCTGGGCTGCAGCAGTACTGGATGGGTGCGTTCGGCAAGAGCAAAAGAACATCTTGTCACAGTTCGGGCTTCAACGACTTTCGTTGAGTGAATGTTGCCCCTGTTCAGGGAGGAAGCACAAACAGAAGCATCATTCATTTCTTCTCAGACAGAGACGTGCATTTTCCTGTTGCCTGCAACAAAACGAAGGGCGATCCATCAAACTTGTCTCCAGGATGAAGAACGCGGAATGAGAAAAGCCAGGGTTGTCAGCAGGAAGTCTCCAAATCAGGGTGGAAACCGTTTGATAACACCGTGCAATTTTCAGAACAAGGTACGTAGTTCTGGAAGAAAATCAGGACCGTGCAGGTGCAATGCAGACAGACACTCGTAATTCAGACTCGTTTGAATTTGTGACAAGAAATAGAGACGTCTGCTGCTTGATGCTGTCTGAGGGGTCTTTGTGCTGCAGTTCTTTGTTCTTCTGATGAGGTTTTTGTCTTCGTAAGATGGGGGCCCTGTGTATTTTGTGACAGTAGAGATAGTGAAGACTCACCAAAGTCCAAAGTACTGCCCCACAAAAATGCAAACATTGACCCCCTCACATTTTGGTTGTGCAAACAAACAGTGAGGGGGTGAGTTTTTGATTGAATTTTTGAGAAATTGAGACAGATTGATTTTGAGACAAGGAAAAAGGTACAAAGAGAAGACGAAAAAGTCCCATCAAAAACAATACCGCTTCAGTGAGGCTGAGGTCAAGCCAGACCCTTGGCCCAACATTCAGGCCTTGAGCCTGTCACGTCGTTGTGCTTGGTCGGCCTCTCAGGTCTAGCTTGACCTCATTCTCGGGGAAGTACGTTGTTTCTGAAACAAACACAGGCTTTGTTTTTTTTTACCCAGGAAGGATAAAAAATAATTCCATGGAGCTCGCGGTGATTTGAGGAAATTTCAGTTGCTCTGATTTGGCTTGCTCTGATTTGGCTTGCTCTGATTTAGCTTGCTCTGATTTGGGTCACTCAGATTTGGCT
>JAAUXT010081568.1_pt1 | contig 21427 bp, 25 predicted proteins | sample 7278171 | NCBI WGS metagenome assembly JAAUXT01 (sample SAMN14350112, study PRJNA611818) | marine sediment metagenome | isolation source: surface marine sediment (1.8m) | place: French Polynesia: Moorea | collected 2018-08 | reverse complement strand
CCCTACCTAGGGTACTCCCCCTGAGACCCTGCCCTTCCCAGTGCTCCACCCCACCAAGTGAGTCGATACCCAGCCCCACCTCCCGTACTACCCCACGGAACCCCCGCCCCCCCCGGGGCGCCCCCCCCCCCGGGGGGGGGGGGGCCCGGGGGGGGGGGGGGGCTCAGTGGGGTAGTACTGGAGGTGGGGCTGGGTATAGACTCACTTGGTGGGGTGGAGCACTGGGAAGGGCAGGGTCTCAGGGGGAGTACCCTAGGTAGGGCCAGGAAGAGGCCCAGAGGGCGGGGTGGGGCACTGGGAGGTGCGGGGTCAGAGGGGGAGTACTGGAGGTAGGACCGGGTACAGACTGACTGGGTGGGGTGGGGCACTGGGAGGGGCGGGGTCAGAGGGGGAGTACTGGAGGTAGGGCCGGGGGCCTTCCGAGTCACACTGCAGTCGAATAGGAATCAGCTGAGCTTTGGCAAGGTGGATGAGCTGGGGTATAACACAGTGTGCGGAGTTGGATGCAGGGTCTGGGATGTTGGGACCACCAAAGCAGGGTCGTGGTTAGCTGGGTGACGTGGGGAATGGGAGCGGGGCGAGCCAAACTCGATCTACTCATTCAGAAATCCAGACTGCGTGGCCTGTTCCTTTGTTGTGTGATGGCCTATATCACCCGATTTTCTAACAATTCACCCTCTGTGTTCCCACCCCAGAGAGGTTGAGGCCCCTGGAGCAGGAAGCGGTGGGGAATGCGTGCAGTGTCCCGCGCACATGACAACCCTGGATCCAGGCACCGTCGGCCAAGACGGCTGTGGTATGTACGCGTCCGCATTTCTGCAAATTTTACACACACCATGCAAGATGTGGTCAAGGCAAAAAGCCGATGTGACTTTCGAGAGGGGGTCCTCCACCAGAAGTCAGTGTCATGTTTGTGCTCAAATTGCCTCTGAAAATAGATATTATTTTATTGGTATTTGTCCCTATCATTGGGACAGGAAGTGAATTTCAACGTTCATTTAGGGTTTTCACATCAAGTGACCCGCGGTCGTTTTTAGGGCTGACGTCAAAAATTACACCATTGGATGCAATGTTAAATTTGGATGCTGACGTCAAGAAAACAACCGCGCGTCACCCATTGTGAAAACTGCCATCAATATCAATATCCAAGTCTCTCTGTTTGCAGTGTGCGAGGCCGGCTACTTCCGGTTCTACTCGTGGGACCCGGAGACGCCCTCGGAGTCGGGGTGGGTGTGTGAGCCCTGCCCCCCGGGCACCGTCAGCACAGAGCTGAACGCTACGGCCTGCGCGCGACCGCCCCGCAGGGTCCCGGGAGGCCAGGGGCCCTGAGCCCGGGGAGACCTGGGCCTCTCACCCGGGGGAGGAGGAGGCAGGGGGTCGGGGGTGGGGGCAGTGCACTGGTGTAACGTAATGGAATCGTACGTGTGACCCAGTAACAGCAAGGTACTTCATGATGGACTTAACACCCTGAGAGCATTTTGCCATACCTCGGGTCTTTTCATCACAGTGGTGGACCTGTAACAGAATGAGGTGGGGGTCATTCAATTCCACAATGGAACACCTTGTGGCCAGCCTCACTGTAATATGGAACGCAGTGTGACAGCAGGTGCCGTACCAAATGGCGAACACGTGTACACACCTCCACACATGTGTACCCTGTATGAGTGTGCCAAGTCCTGACCCAGGCTGTTGCAGACACAATCTGACAAGCTTTTCCCTCAGGAATAAACTGGTTTTTATCCACATCACCACCGTGCATCTTGTTATTTGTTGCTTCATCATTGTCCATGAGCAAAACTGGTGCAGCATTAATGAACAATGAAACCATTAGACATCCCACTCGCAAACTTGAGGGATTTGGAACCTCCAAGGAATTTAGATGGGGGGGGGGTCGTCCGGGTTTAAAGTTCTCAAAAACAGTTCTGCATTATCTTATCCACAAGCCGTGCAACCCTTCCGCGTCCAAGTTCTCCGTGGGGGTTGTGCTCACCATACTGTGAGCAGGATAATTTCCTTCTGTTGTTTTGAAGAAAAGGAAGATCTTTATGTTGTTCTACAAATGTCGCTTGGTTAATTCTGATTCTGAAATAAAACACTTTGCTTTGGTTTCTTTCTGATAATGTTCTCCAACTGCCCGCACCCAATGTGAACTTTTGTCCTGCCTTTCTGTGTCTAAGGTTTTCATCCCTTCAGTGATACAAAAACCATCAATTCAGGCTTCTTCAGAAATGCACCAGAACTTGAGACCATCACATTTGTGAAATCATTGAATTGGATGACAAACAGAATGAAGGATCTTGTTTCTGTCTGACCAGTCCTTGAATCATGATTTCTCTCTCCTTGGTCTCAACCAGCATGATAAAACAGGCAAAGTAAGAATTTTGAACATTAGAAATTGGCCATGGTATGTTGTTTGAAGTTCTATGTCGCATTTTGTCCACTGTATAACATGCTGGTGGTTGGGGGCAAACAAGTTGCACAGGTTGAGAATGCTGTGCACTGTTTTGCAATGAAGGATGCTCCAAAACTGTGGATTGGATACATCAGGAAAATTTTACATCATGAAGTGCAGAAATATTTTCCAAACATGTCAGATGTTCCAGAGCAAGTGAAAATGAAACACTGTCTGGAACTACATTGCATAGTCAAATTCATCAATGCAAAACAAACACTCCAAGTAATTTTGAAAATGGCCAACAGAAAGGTACAATTCAGGGCACTACCAGATTCCTCTGGTGCAACACTCAATGGGGTAGCAACATATTTTATCCCCAGATATTTACTCAACCCCATTGGGCAGTTCAAACAAAGAGGAATGGCCACAGACTTGAAAATTTGCAACTTTTTGAATTGTGTTCTCAATTATGCATCGTTGGAATACGAGTGGAATTTTAACTTGGACCCAAAGTTGGGATTACAAATCACATTTGAAGCTCTCTCATTTATTCTGGGTGACTTTGTGTCTTGTCATTTGTGGAATGTTACAGTTTGGTCTGGAAAACAAAACGACAGCACAGACAAGACCTTGTGGGAACGCAGCTATTGTGGCTCAAGATCAAGCACAGTCACCTACCCACCATTCTCTGACACCAAAATTTCTCTATTTGTATTATCTCTTGTCACTTACAACTTGCAGGTGTCTTACACTGTGATAGACATCAACAGAGTGTATACAATACCAGACTGGATGCAGCCAAGAACAACGACAATCCTTGGCTCATTTTGGGTGGTTGGTCAAGAGAAGGTCCTGCTCAAGTTTCTGGTTTCAGTGAAGAAACATCAGAGAATCATCTTGAGACTTCCACCAGACACTGCAGTGTACAACGGGCCTGGAATTCTGTCCCCAAAACCCAAAGTTCCTGCACACAACAAGGAGTTTTATGTCAGGTGGGTGGTGTGCAAAAACACTGACATTTTTGGGGTACATTGTGGAGAACGAGAATTGATCAGGTGACTGGTATTCCCTTTAATCTATTTTTGAATCAGGCCAATTTGATTTTTCTTTCCAGAACTTCTTCATTTTTGTGCTCGATCGAACAATGGTCTGTCCAGCCTGACTTTAGATACTACCCTGAAGAGATAGATCTGAACAACATTTGGTTTCTGAAAGTGAATCAAGAACCACAGTTTACCCTGCCCCGTTTATGGTGTCGTATGAACAGTATCATTTGTGCATTTCATCTGAAGGCAGATAATAATTCCTTCGTGAAAGTCACTGTGGATGACATGGTATCTGCTGATAGGAACAACTTTAATTGTGAATATGCTGGTTTGGCCATGTTTGATGTTCATAAAGATGGACCCAAACAACTGGTTCCCACTGTTTGTGAGCCACACAATGAGCTACAGAATCACAGACCAATATATTCACAAAAGCCAAAAGTACTTGTGTTGATTTATGTTTTCAAAGAATATGGATATTTTGAAATTATTCTCAGTGCATCCAAAACAGAGTGCATGAGTCCATGAAGCTTTTACACAACCCTGATTTTAGAAAAGAATATGGTAATCTTACAGAAATATTTGATGATGGATTACTTTCTATTGATATTGGTACTTGTGTTACACTTCAATTTACATACAGAAGACCAATATCATCCAATCTGAAATTGGTTCCCGTCACAGCACACAAAGCATTTACTTGCCACTTTATCAATCTGAAACACAGAGACATGTTGGGGAAAGACCAAGCAATCCAGTACAACATATCAGCGCATCTAAGAGGTAGGTGAGGTGCACCTGAGGGAAAATGCAAACAAGTGGGCATATTTCAAGGGGAGCAGCTGTACAAATTTTTAGCTGTTTAAAACTACTCATTCAATGCTGTTATCCTTGGAATTCACAGGTTATGGTGCAGCGCTGCATGTTCATGGGACACCAGACAGGGCGCAGCACAATATAACATCCAGAGACATAATCTACCAAAATCATACATCTGTGTCATTGAGTCAGGTGAAAGAGACCATTCTCCAAAGTCATCACAAAGTTGTCAGTTTTGATCTTCACTTGATTTCATCTGCTCACACACACATGGAAACTGTGTCAATTGTTCTCTTATTCGACCCAGCAGTTCATGGAAGCTGGGTGGATGTCACAGTACAGCACACACAATACTCGACACCTGTCACAAGGCAGCAGCCTGCATTCATCAACTTTTCACCACAAAATACATTCCTTGTTCCCAGAAATGAGCATATTTTGGGTTTGGATGCAGATACACTCCTAATTCTTGCCAACTCTGCAACTAAATCAGTTCAATTGAGGATTGATATTCACAGTTTCCTCAGACAAACTATTGGAACATCTGATGCAAGGTGGTTGATTTGGGAATGTCTTTTCACCATGAAAAATATCACACACTCTTCTGAACAACAATTTTCTCTGATCTCTCTTCCTGGCGCCTATCAGCACATAGTTCTGACCACAGAACAACTTCACAAACAGTCAAAAATTATGTATCAATGGATTAGGGATCAAATTAATGTTTCTAAATTCTACCCAAAAACTGTTGCTGTGGATTGTTCACTCAAAGAGCCTGGTGTCCAGTTGGCCAGGTGCACAAAGTCAACATTTTTGAACAACAAACATTCAAAGAGATTCATGAACTTTCATTTTCAGAATGCCAATGTTTCAAACAAATCCAACAAATCCTGGGTTGCAGCAGCGCATTTATGCAGAAGTAATTCTCTATTTTTGCCAATACTGCGAAGTAAAAATGAAATGGAAAGGTTTGTAGCTTTTCTGAAGTTATCACAATATACAAGACCTGTTCAAGCTCTCTTCGTGGGTGTTGCAAAAATGGCATGGCTCCAGGTTGGGGCAAAGTTTCTGAAGGTTGGTGAGGTTCACTGATATTTTCTCTGTTTCAAATCACAAGAGCCACAGCCTCAAACAAAGTGTCATTGTCACATTTTGTCTTTCCCAGATTTTCAAATGGCAAACTGGTGACCCAGTATCATATCAGCTGATAGAAAACAAACATCATTTGCTGGCAGCTATTGCCAAGTTTCACCTTGACATAGATAAACAGGAAATAAACTGCAAGGGATATATCTATGGTGGTATCAATTCCTACATCACTTGCATGAATCAAAACTTACAACAAGAGAACTTCACCTTGGACATTGATGCTCTTGATCAGGTGCCACATCAACTCCAAAATCAAAATGTGTGCTCCATTATGGTTGTTCAGAATCTGGCACAGCCCGAGTGGATTCATGTTTCATGTTCCCAGCCACTGCTGCAGGATGTGGTGTGTGTCACTCCTGATGCCACTGAGCTTACAGCTCCAAATGGACCATCTCTCAGTTCTGAACCCAGGATACAACACAAATCCTGTGTTCTCATAGATACTGCTTGCTACACTTTTGTCTCCCAGATTGTTCAGTTTATTGTTAGTGATCAGTTGTGTTCAGGAAGTGTGTGTTTCAAAAGGGGAGTGCAGCAGCTGTTGGACCACAGCATTTTCACACATGTGTTTGCAGCTGTACATGTTTTGTTCCCTCCAGTTTTCTCTAGGGATCTCAAACAATTTATGAACTACACAAGATACTTGGATAACTTTGCATTCAAATGGAACATTTTGACTGAAGGCTCTGTGATTGAAGGAGTGTGCATTGTTCATGGAAAACGGAGTTCCCTTTGGGAAAATGATGTTTTCAAATGCAAAGATGGAACATACATTTCATATATGTTTGTTTGTGATGAAAATTTAGATTGTCCAGATGGAGATTCTTCAGATGAAACAGAGTGCAGATGTGGCAGAACAGGTGTATACCCCAAAAAGTGTAAGTTTGTCACTGACAAACAAAACAAAACAAGATGTTCCTTCTTCTATTTCCCAGTGGAAGACAATAAGTGTCTGCCTTACAAAGCACCTTTGTTTGCAAGCAAAACAGACCAACCAAGCAGCAATGACACACAGTCTGTTATTCCTAAGTTGCAACTGCCATGTCAAGATGGAGAACCCAAAGTCTACAATGTCTCAGATATCTGTATTTATAAACTACAGAACAATCAACTGATTCCATGTGAGCATGGAGAACACTTACAGCAATGCAAAGAGTTTGAGTGCAACATGATGTTCAAATGTCCTGAGTTTTATTGCATTCATTGGAGCAGTGTTTGCAATGGCAGGTGGGACTGCCCTTCTGGTCTGGATGAGTCTGTGAATCAAGAATGTGCAACAAATAGGACTTGCATGAACATGCTGAAATGTCTTGAAACAAGCATTTGTGTCCATCTGGGAGATGTGAATGATGGCACCATAGATTGTCCGCTTGGTGATGATGAGTTCTTCAACACACTGAAGGACTCAACATGTCTATCTCTTTGTCAATGTTTGGCTCAAGCTATCATGTGCTCCTCTATAGACACAAAGTACATCTTTGAACCATTGCCTTTCTATGTTGTCAAGATGCACAATGTAAGTTTTGCAGACAATACAAAACTGGACAATAAATTTGCATTTGCAAGTCTTTTAACTGTTTTAAATACCAGTCTGATGGATGTGTGTTCTTTTGTTACAAACATGCAGTATCTAGTTGTACTTGACTCTGGATATAATAAGTTCCATGTAGTGCAGAAAAGATGTTTTCAAAATTCTAAAAATCTTTCAGTCTTGAAACTGAACAACAACAAATTGTCAGAAATACAAAAAGAGGGGTTTTGGGGGTTAAGATCTCTCAAATTACTGGACTTGTCTGATAATCTTCTGTTGGGATTTCCAGAAGGATTGTTTCCATGTCTCACCAAATTACATGTGCTCAAACTTGAAAACAATGACCTCACACAGATAACAAAGAACATGTTCTCTGGAATTGGCGTGAATATGTTGCTCACAAGTGACTATCGCATTTGTTGTGTTGCGCCATCAGGCTCCAATTGCAATGCTTAGAGACCTTGGTATGCTGATTGTAACCATCTTTTGCCGAGGAAAGGTATAAAGATTTTGTTTTATTGTATTTCAGGAACAATAATTTTGCTCACCATTTCATGTCTTGTCCTTCAAAAATTATCTGCCAAGAAAAATCAATCATTAGCTTCGGGAAAGAACAATATTGTATTCTATGGATTTGAAATTATTGTGGCTTCTACAAACATTATGGATCTCAAATGTGGAGTGTACCTTGTCATCTTGTGGGTGGCTGACTTATATTTTTACAGAAATTTCTCAGTGAAGGAAAAATACTGGAGATCACACCCAATTTGTTTTACTTCTTTTGGGATTTTGACTAACTTCAGTCTTCTGTCTCCCCTACTCCTTTGTTTTGTGTCATTGTCAAGATTCATGATTGTTGCTCATCCTATAGATCCCAAATACAAAAAGTCCAAGAACATAATTATTGTAATATTTTGTTTGCTTTTCATCTGTGTTTTACCATCCCTTGTTCTGACAATGCAAACTTATCAGACAAAGTCAATTTTACCCATGAGCCTGTGCTCTCCTTTTGTTGATCCAAGTGATTCTTTTACTGTGGTATTTGTGGTAACTTTGACAATAGTTGTGGAACAATGTGCTGCTTGTATAGCTATTGGAGGCATTTATTTAGCTCTACTTTTGGAATTGAATAAGTCCAAAAAATCTTTGTCAAATTCCACTTCAATGCACAAATCTAATGTGGGGCTGATTGCTCAAGTTGTAGTAATATCTGCATCAAATATTGTCTGTTGGATTCCGAGTGGTATAATTTACCTTTTATCATTGTTCTTGGAGAAATACCCTGTTGATGTTGTAATTTGGGCAACAATAGTGATGACCCCAATTAATTCAGTGATCAATCCAACAGTGTTTGCAGTGACAACATTCAGGAAAATTAGGAAAAAGGGAAAAGGGTCAGCAGCCAAAGCAAAGTGATTGGCCAAAGGAAACCACAACACTTGAATGGTCAAGTTTAGTGCTTCAAGTTGAAACATTAATGTGCTTTTGTAGCTGCAAAGATGACAATTATCTTTATAACCACCTGAACAAACAAATGTGAACATCAAGGATTTTGCTTGATTTCAGCAGAGAAACTTGTGTTGCTTAATTTCTGACTTTCCCTTGTCATAGGCATCCAGTTTTCGTCCGCTGTATTTTCAATCAGACAATGGCATGTCCTGTTTTTGCTCTTGCTGTGTGTGAGCTAGGCTACTTCCCATTTTCCACTTGTGACCATGATGCTCTACTCGACACTGGTGTGCAAGTGCTGCCCCTGAGGATCATTATCATCCTGTAACACCGCCAATTTAAATACAATAAAATTCTGCAGCAAGGCTTGAATCCCTTCAGTAACACAAGACAATCAATTCAACATTCTTCAGAAGTGGACAAATATGAACCTGCTGCATTGGTGCAATCACCAAATGGGGGCTGCAGGGAACTCAGGATGTTGTGTGTGTCTGACCAGCACTGTTTGATTCATGATCCACATAACTCCACTATTTCAACTGTAATGAGTGCCAAACACAATTCAAAATTTAAAATTTGGTTGAAACTGATCACGGGAAAAAAATGAGCTTGAACTTGCAGCTCCTTGCTTCACTTCTGCAGTCAGTGATGTGTGGGTTTCCCTTGCAGACGAGACAACACACACTCACAACACAGACACAGTTCAAGGTTACGCATTGAGGGATGGTCCAAAACACTGCATTGCATATATTCTGCAAATCCCATTCCATAACAGGCACAGGCATTTGCCCAGCATGTTGGCTGTTACAGATCATGTGAGAACAAAACACTTTCTTGAAAATCAATTCCATGAGAGTCAGGCTTTTGTTAAAAATGGCCATCAAAGAGGTACATTGGAAACTCAATCCTGACTTGATATAAATATATACGCAATAGAGTTCCACTGTATGCGCCAAAAATCTTGCTGAAACCCGTTGGAGGGTTCCAGCAGTACAGCACAACATACCATCAGCAAAGATACATCAATAATTTCAGTGGTGGATCCTGCTATTGGCCATTTCTATACCAACCCTTTCCATTGGTCTGTTGGTTTGTGTTTGTCTGGTATGGTATGTTTTCACTTTTTTCTAGTATGCTCCTGTTTGTCAAATATTTCCTTTCCTCTGGTGAAGCTGAGGTTCATCTTGATCTTGATTTTTGTTTGCAGCTCAGTAGCCCACTTTGGTTACAACAAGGAACCTTTATGGTCCATGATTTGGTGTTGTTTATTGGACAGTGCTCAGGTCAGAGGTAAATCAGAAACATGCCCATGACTGCCAAACAGGAGCTCTCACACTGAGATGAATGAGCAAGTCTGGATGAACAGAGAGACAGTAATTCTGCTTCAGGTTCTCAGCCTCATGCTGTTCCTATCTACTTGGAGGATCTTTTGTTCCATTCTTGAATTAATTACATTTTTAAATCGGGTTATCAATGCACACCGCTCTCACATTAACACGGCATCATAAACTGGAAAGGCTCATCACACTCACTCCAATGATTTTCTGAATTTCGGCAGTGTGTGTTGCAAACGAACAACTTTTCACACCACATATGAAATAGTTGAACTTAAGTTATTAAGCAGACGTTTCTTGTGTAAAATGAACGAACTGTACAGTGGTTACTTATCACGCTTCCTTTGGCAACTTCCTGGGCAGCAAGGCATGCGACCAAAAATCCAGGAATGATTGTTTTAGCCTGTCATGCAAACCAAAATGGGATTTCATGTGTCAGAACACCATGTTGATACTGTATCTCACAATTTGAGAAACCCAAATTCGCCTCCATATCAACCATCCTGTCCCAAATTTGCCTTCACAGCAACCATCCAATCAACAGACTATCTTTGAGCGCACTTTCTGGATTTTCCAATTTGGTTGTCATGGAGAGTTTTCCAGGAACTGCAAGGGCACAAAGTTAAAATCCAGAAGTGGCTGTTTTTAGCCTGCAATTTAATCCTTAACAAGATTTCATGTGTCAGAACAGTATGCTGAGGTCTCACAATTTGAAAACTCCAAATTTGTATCCATAGCAACCAGATTCAACAGAAATATCTTGTCTTCTAACTCAACATTTTGTCAGTTTTTGATCTTCTGGTCCAGCTGTATTTCGATGAACAAAGCAAGCCCACCAGGGACATTGCACTTGCAGTTGCCCTGTGAACTGTTTCTCTTGTTTCTTGCTCACTGATGCACAGAACATGAACACAAAGTTGTCACTTTCATGTGTGAAGACACAGGTGAAATCGTAAAGTGCTGAAAGGGTTGGGACTGACCCCTGGATCTACCTATCCAGATCTTCAGAATGTATTCACATTCCAAGCACTTGAATGGCAACAAATGCTTTTGTTGAAGCACAAAAGCCTTTTTGAATTGAATTGAAAACTTATATCAAACCAAAAAAGACAAAATGTTTCTGTTAGTTTCTTGGCGAACACCTCTGTGGAACAAAAAATCTTGATCTTAACAAATGTACCAGAACAGAAGCAAAATCAAGTCATTTTTCCCATATATGTTGTGTTGTATTTTCAGTTTGTTTGTCTTCTGCAGATCAGGTGAGTAGAGATGTTACCATGACTGTAGTGATGTTGTCTCAGGTATCTCAAAGTGTGCAAAATCTGTGATACATGGCAAACACCACTGCGAAGGAAAAAAATATCTATTTGCTTTGGTAGTGGCACAGATGTTTGTTTATTTTTTTATTGAAATGGAATTTATTTTTGCTGTTTCTGAAACAAGAGAAAAATGTCCCATTGCAGCAAGGCGTGATTGGTGGCATTTGTGTCGGTCAGGACTTCATGTATTCTACTCACTGTAGGTTCCAGTTGCTGTGTGCCTTCAGGTCCCTGTGTGTTCTGGTTGCTCAGGGTTCCAATGACCAAAAATTTTGTATTTTATTTGTACAATACTCAGTGCTTGACTACAACCAAATATACTCACACAATACCAAAAAGATTCACCAGCCACTTGCACACAATACAGCTGAAATCCTTGCTGAATATTTTGTGGAACACTTTCACAAAATCTGTAATTTGCACCCAAACTTTGACATACATGAGCAGCAGGAAAAAAATGAAAATAGAAATAATGATCAATGTCCTCAAATCACCTGAAAAATAGTGCCTGCCAGTGAAAAACAACAGATCACAATTCATTTGCTTTCAAGAAAAGGACGACACAATAGAGGGGTTGTTCAGCCAAATGACCAACCCTGATACTGTGTCAACTGTTCTCATCGTGACCATGGGGTGGATTGGGACAAGTATATTTTTTCATACCCAATGATCATTTCAAATCTTTCAGGTGTAAACATATTTTTGCACTAGCTCCACAAAAATATAATGTCTATTTGAATATTATGTGGCTTGTTATTTGGTCTTCCTATGTTTATTCCCAAGAGATTCATTTTGAAGTGGATTGTTGCTCTCATTTTTAATTTCAAAGGGATGTTTGTGGGCACAGTCACAGCAACATCTGGATGTGTGATCTGAATTCAGCTTCCTCACTTGAGTTGACAAATTGTTGACATGAAGAGGTTTCCCCAGATCTCCCCGTCTCAAGGCTTTCTCAATGTATTCAACCTCATCCATTTGATTGGTAAAAGATGCAAATATCATTTCACTGAACCTGACTTAGACTTCAAAATTCAAAAGCTGAAAGGGAAAAAAATTGCTTTGTGTATGTGTATGTGTATTGCTTTCTTGGTGAGCTCTTCTGTCCCTGCTTTTCTTTCTCCCTACTTTGAAGAATGTCTTCCTGCAAGGCAAAAACAAGTTTCTCGTCCTGTTTGGGGTGTTTGCCCTTTTCTCTCCGCTTGGTGTTTACAGATCATGCAAGCTGAGATGTTGTTTCACTGGAAGCAAAGCCCAAAAACCTTAAAATTTGGTAACAAAGTGCCACCATTGGGGAAAGAACTCATTTTGAAATTGGGTTGGAAACACACCACTCTTGACTGTTGGAGTTTGCCAAAGTCTGTATGTCACAGCAATCAAGTAACTTTGGCTCAGGTTGAGCTTTTGCCATTATCAACATGTTGAAGTATATTTTTTTTTGTGAAAACAAAATTGTTGTATATTTCAGATTCTGAAACAAACTTGGCCTTGGGGAAGCCAGCATTTCAGAGTTCTACATACCACCCTAGCCAGGTGGCCATAAGGGCTGTTAATGGAAACCTTATGTCATGCTCTCACACACAGGCAGATCAACCTGCCTGGCTTGTTGTGGATTTGGAGGAAGAGTACCTGGTAAACAGAGTGGTCATAACCAACAGATTTGACTGCTGTGGTGAGTACTGATCTACTGTGAGTACTGTTATGTGTGGGTGTTCAGGCCAGCATCGTTCCGGAGTCTTTCAGCTGGCTGAACCTTTGCCCATCTTTCCTCAGGAGAGAGGAGCTGATCTCTCCTGTCTCCATAGACCCCATTGCATAAACAGGTCAACACATATGAACAGTTTAATGCTTTATTATTCACTTACCTCAGCTTGAGAGAAGGAAGCCTAGGGTATTGGTGAGGTATATGTTTTTATATACCTGAAGCTGTGTGGATGCACAGTTTCGGAGGAGAGCCGGAAAGAATCATGTGTGATTGAACCATTAATGGAAGGTTCGATTGAAAGTGGTTCCATTACACAACAGTACTGATCTACTGGTGCTTTGTATATACTTCAACAAGGGCTGTTTGAAATTCTTCAATATTAATTGCAGCAGAAAGGCTGAGAAATTTTGTGATTGGAGTTGGAAACACATTTGACAAATCAGATTTCCAGCCATCAAATTTCAAGCAGTGTGTGAATGTTGCTGATCAATTGGGAAAAGGAGAAACTAAGTACCTTGAATGTAAAAGTGAAGTCAGAGGAAGATATGTCACAGTCTATTTGAAAGAGAAAGAATACCTGACTATTTGTGAGTTGCAAGTCTATGGAGGTGAGTAAAATGACACACAAAAGCTACAAGACTGGCAGTATAGTAACCAGTTCAATGTCATTCAATCAATTTTACACAATGATAAAAAATAAGCAATCATAAACACCAAAGAGGAGAAAAGGGGTGAAAAGTCTTTGATTCGCTGGGCTTAGGGATAACAATGGTTCTGATTTCCCATTGAGAGATTTGAGCCAGAGTCATGAAGCACAAACCTGTTTCATTGGTGCTGTTTTCAATCTTCAGATCAACTTGAAGAGTTGATACCCAACATATCATCTCAGGAGGCACACAACCAACCTGCTTCTCCAACAACTGGATTGTTGAACAACACACTGACTACAACTGGCACTCAGAATAGTAGGTTTTATGGAGCTGTCTCATTTGTATTTTCTTCTATTGGTTAGCATGTTCTGCAGCTACCCCCACATGTGATTTTCAATCCATGAAATTAGACAGTTTCTCCACTGTGAAGTTTCACTTGATCTCATTCTTTTCCAGGATGAGAATTTTCTGGTATTTCTGAATGTGACTAAACAGCCAACACCCTTGTTGAAATTAAAGTGTGTCTACATTTTGCTAATTTTTGACAGAAGCAGATAGACCAACAAAACAATTGAAGAATGAAGGTTTCATTTTTGTGTCTCCAACAACAGAGAAAAAGAATACCAACAAACCTGACAGGCACATCACTTCAGGTGAGAACTTCACATCTCCCAGAGATTTGCTTTAGTCTCTGGATTGAACAAAACAAATTGAGCAGACCAATTATTTGTATTGCAGATACTTCTACCAATAAAAATTCTGCAGTGGTGGTTGCAGGCCTATTGCTGGTCTTCAGTTTGGCTTGACCAAGGAAAAGTTGAATTGTGATTTTTGACCAGATAACAGTGTCTTGAGTGAAAGAAACAAAATGTGGTGCAGTAATTTGTTGTCAAGATTCTATCAGCACCTCCTCTATGATGCCTGAAACACACATTTTCTCCTGAAAGGAAATACACAGGATGACACAATTGTTTGTCTTTTTTTGATGAGCTGGTTACTTCTGACTTCTGGTTCAAAGTCAGTATTGTTCAACACAAGGCAATATTTGAATGTTATTTCTCCAGATTTGCCAACATTCTTGATTTTCTACAATTCGAACAAATCAAGAACAGAAACCTTTTTCGCATCTGTAAATCGTTGTTGTTCCCGGTTGACACCTTTTTCTCATTACGTGTGTCGCACAGAGAGGTGTGTGTATGTATGTGTGTGTGAGAGAGAGAGAGACAGAGAAACACAGACAGTCAGACAAAAAGAGACTGACTGAGAGTGAGGGAGCATGTGGGCCAGAGTGTGTGCTTGTTTGTTTCACACACACACACACACACACACACACAGAGGCTGAGACAGAGGGGACATGCCAACGAGTGCACGTGTGTTATTTGACTTTTGCACACAATCCTCATTGTGCAGTGCAGTGGCAAATTGGGGAGGGCAAATCGTGACGTCACACGGTCGTCAAGGTCACTCAAATCTCTGAAGTAATACTCTGTACGTTTATTGTCAACCACTACTTCCTTCAAAGACACTCGGCTGAAACTGCATGACAAAGACTCAATGAGGAGACAAACAGGCATCGCGCATGACTGCTTCAAAGCAACAGCTGAGCACAATTTACTTTTCACATGTCACCTACAGACAACATTACTGTTCCACCATTGTTGAGAGTTCTTGATTGAAGTCGGCCCTGCATCCCAGGGTACAAGGATTGGAGTCAGGTATAGGGAAAGACCAGCATATCCTTGTACATATTCCCATTGATGCTTCATACATTGGCTCTCAGATTTGAAAATGGTCCAAATCAGCAGTCTCTGACAGCATGCACTCGTCATCAGAGTCTCCATCTCTATGAATGTCCACTTGATCAGAACCTACTTCATGACTCTGGTTCAGCTGGAAAAGTGGCACATCTTCCTCATCATTCTCAATGTCAATGTCCACTCCATCGCAATCACTCTCTCTGTGAACCCTCACTGTGTGAGGCATGTGCAACTGCAGTGACCTCAGTACATGAGGCATGTGAAGCTTTAGACGTGGCACATCTTCACCACCAGCTGCTCCCTGGACATCCACTTGGTCTTCACCATCACATTCCTCCCCGTGACCATGCTGCTGGAGGGAATGTGGTGACATCTGTAGGAGAGGCACATCTTCTCCATCCTGCTCAATGTCAGGCAGGTCCTCTGTATTATCACCCAATGCTCCCTGCAAAAGACATACCTGAGCAACCAATGCAAAACACGTTGTGTTGCAAACATCTGAATTTACCCTGTGCAGCCAGTTGTCCATGTGTTTCTGATGCTGGCCTAATCTCGGGTGGAAGTACACTGGATGCTCATCAGTACAAGCACCTTGTGTGCTCACCTCGGCTGGCTCATCCTCCTCATGCTCTGAGGTGAACGCATCTATCACATTCTGTTCGTCCTCAAACAGCTCGGGCCTCAGGTTCCGGAGGGGTGTCCTGGGCATCGCGAACCTGGAGGGTGACAGGTATGAGAGGGAAGCTTGAAACCAGGGGCCATTTTCGCAATAGCAATTTTGGTAAACACAGCTCTCCGAGTCTCGACCCCCAACAATATTTGCAGCAAAAATTTGCCAATTGTGCAAAATTTGCAATTTCCGGGCAAGTTGCCTGCAATGGTTTGCAAATCAGCTGGCCAACATGCAAGTCCAAGCTCAAATTTCATCAAAGTGACTGAAATGATTGTCAGTTGTGAGCACAGTGTAATTTCAGAGATTGGACTGATGTGTTTGATCTGGCATTTCCACCAGGTCAGATAGCCATTCTGTTGGAGAACAATAGATTGTGAACATTGTTTTTCTCACCTGAGTCTGGCTGGCACTTGCTCTGGTTTCTTAGTGGCATCAATGTAGTTGTGAGTTGTGAGGAACATTCTCAAGTCTGGCCTCAGGGTTGTCAAGTCCAGCTTTTCTTTCAAAATCACAATGATGAACTTTGTTTTGGTGTGTCTCATGGCTTCAGAATATGCCAGTGTAAATTCAGTCATTCCCCAGCTAGATTTCAGAAAATTTCTGCAAGAGGAAAAATGAGAGTTGCCTTTACTGTCACTCCAACATCATTACACCTGATTTGCCATGTGGAAACAAAAGGTTGGGAAAGATTGAAACAGGTCAAACAAAAACAATATGCACAAAAGAAACAGCATACTTGGACATGATGAATATGATCCTTCTGCTACTTTCTATCCCATGGTGAATACAGTGCAGAATAGTGTTTCCAGCCAAAAAGTCTCTCTGGTGGAGAAACAGCCTGAACCCATGGTCCACCTCAATGTCCAGTCTTGTGCTGTCTCTTGGTCTCCTTTGCATGAAGATATCAATAATCCACTGCAGATCATCTTGGCTGGAACAGTCAAGCAGAAAATATGGAATCTCAATGCTATTGAGATCAAAGACAACAGAATCAAACAAAATCAACTGGAGTGAAATTGACAAATTGCATCAAGAACAACAAAGTGCAACATGAAGTTGCAGTTACCAGTAACAAAAGAAGCCATCATATTCCTTGTTATCTAAATTTTCATTTTTGTCATCTCTGGGTACTGTGTTTATCCTGACATAGTAGAACAACAGAAATTTCATTTCCTTTGATTTCCAGGTCACAGTCAGCAAAATTAGCAAGATGGACAGTGTCAATCCCAACCCAACTCCCACTTTTTGCCCTGTGCTCCACCTGTTGGGGTAGCATCCCAACAGGACATTGTTCAGGAAGAGAATAGGCACACCCTTCAATTTTCCATTGCTGCAGATCAAGGCTCTGTAATCACTGACAATGTTGTGGTCAGAATGTTTATTCCTTCTGTTCAACCATGGTATCATCCACGTCATGCTGCAGTCACAAACAAAAGGGTTACCACTCAACCAGATCTCCTGAACTCCATCCATATTTTGAATCTTTTGTGAAATTATTTTTATTGCATTGTTTGTGAGGTTGATGCTTCTCAAAGTTGAAACATTCCTGGCATTTGACACAAAGGTATCTCCTATCACAGACACTTTGCTCCCTGTCAGTACAAAGCTGGTTGTCAGGTTTGGAATTTTGGGCACCTCAGTCACATTTGAATTGCTACAATTGAAAATATTCCTGTTCTTTTTCACTTCAAACAAGCAGGAGCAAAGACCGCATTTCAGGGTTGTTGAGGCTGGAAAGAAAAAGAGTTGTGAAACAAAATAGGTTTGGCTCAGATGTCAAACAAAGCAAACTGAAAAGAACAAAGACACAAACAGCACGACAATATTTAGTCCAGTCCACGTACCTGCTGCAAACTTTGTCTCTGAGAGAAGAGGCAAAGTCCTGTTGTCCATCACAAACTTGTTACAACTGTGCGTGCCAAGCCTCATAAAGTTCCTCAATGCGAAAGGCAAGTGTGTGCCGTTGGTCTCGAATGAGATGTTCACCATGTTGATTCTGGATCTCCATGTGAAAAGCCTGTTGACCTTGTGCAAGTGGTGACTGGTGAAGATGCGTGACATGTAAAGTCTGAGGGTGTCAGTGGAATGTTGGTCCTGTGATCCAATATCCATAAAAACAACTGAAGAATTCACAACAACATTCTGCACCCCTCCCATGATGAGGAATGAACTTCCAGACTGTCTTGTGTTGTTATTAATCAACAGAAAGTTGCTTTGTCCATTCATAAAGACAATTTTTCCTGCTTGGAAGACTGAATTGTCCAATGTGGCATTTGAAGAGACAAACCTCAGCAGGAACTTTTTGTTTGCCACACCAAAGTGACTTTCTTTAATGTGTACTTCACAACCCATTGTTGTTATCAGATAGCTGGTTTTGGATCTGGGCCTGATGAGTAACACCTTTTCCCAATACACATGAGTGCTACTCATTTCTAGCTGAGTGTTTTCAATGGCTATTTGAGTGGTGGATGAAGTGAAATTGAATGAGCAGTTGGCTATGAATATGGCAGAGGATGCTTCACTGATGATAAAGCAGAACTGTCCTTGATTCACTGTGGTATGCTGGATGTTCAATACTGAACTTTGCTTCAGCTGAATCTGGCCATCAGAACTCAAAGCAGCATTAATTGATTCCTCCAGCAGTGAACAGTTCATAATTCCCAAGTGACTTTGCTCAATAACAAAGACAATAAATCCTTTGATGGTGGTGTTCAAAAATGTCATTTGGGAGAACATTTTCAGGTTAATCTGAATGTAAGCCACAGGATAGATGTCACAGAAAGAATCCACAAAGGTCACATTGCTTCTTTCCAAGTCCAACATGTTGTACTGTGTGTCTTCAAAATTCCACTTGCTAAAGAGAAAGGTAGAAGAATTGATGTTCAATCTCATATGTGATCCAACAAACACCCCATGCCTGTTGTTGGCAAATGTGCAGTCTGCAGCACGGAGAAGAACAGAAGATTTGGATTTGACTTTGACAACAGCAGCCTGGTCCCTCGCATCATTGTCAGAGAAAGTTGCAGTCAGCAATGTAATGGAATAACAGCTCTCACATGATATCACAGCATCATCAAGTACAGAATTGTTTCCAAGGAAACAATTGTTCATTTTCAACTCAACCTCATGAGACAGTTGTATAATGCAAGCAATGTTTGACTGAAAATGAGAGTATCCAATCCTTAATAACACTCCAGACTTTGTCCTTACAATGTATGACAAGACATTATTTGTGAAGTTGCATTGTTTTATGAGAACTGTGCTGGTGCCTTCAGCAGAAACCAGGGTATCATCCTCATATCTTCCATTTTCCCCTGCTCTCTCTAGGGTCTGTGTGTATTTTCCATTTGTTGCTCCATTGTGCCAAAAGTTTGATGACTCAAGAAGCAAATTTGTATTTGCGCACTTTACAATCAGGTACCCAGTGTTGTGATGAAATTGGGAACCAAGTATAGTCAGGTTGGACTGTTCAATAACAAACACTCCAACATTGTGAGGGAAAGTGCTATTAATTATTTTGCAATCACAACTTTGACACTGCACTGCTCCAGTGTGAGGGCTTCCACTGTTATTGTCAAAGATGGATGAGTTTGTGGTGAGGTTTGAATTGGCGCCCAATGCAAGGGCACTGCCACCATAATCAGCATAGTTGTTTGAGAAAGTGGAATTATGTATTTCAAGTTTTGCTGTGGATGTGTGAATTGCACCTCCTTGACATTTTTGTGGAACTTGCAATTGAAGCAGAGAATTATCTCCAAAATAGATATCTTCCAACAGATTGTGTAATGTTGAGCCATAATTCTGTGCAGGATCCAATCTCATATTTTTGTAGTTGACACAAGAGTTGTTGAAAAATGTTGATTGATAAAGGTAAATTCCAGCAGAACTTTCAGTGAAGATGGCACCACCACCAGCATTGATGGCTGCTTTGGGCTCAGTGTCCTTCTCTATGAACCAGGCTGAGTTGTTGCTAAATTCACACAATTCCAGCTTCAACACAGTGTTTGATTCACTGTAGATACCTCCACCACTTCCAACTGCAATGTTTCCAATGAAATAAGTGTTTGTGGCAAATAATTCAGAATACCTTCCAATGTAAAAGCAAGCTCCAAAACTGGCTTTGTTGTTCTCAAAAAGGCTGTTTGTTACATGGACTGAACTCTTTTCCAAAACAGCAACTGTAGACTTGACAGAATAGGCACCATTGTCCCCAAATGTTACACTGTTCAGTGCAATGTGACTGTGATTTTTAACCATTATCAGACCATTTGAGGCCACAATCTTTTTTGCATGCACATTTTCCACAACAATTTTGCTAAATGTTGCTTTGAGAATTGCAGACAATGATGAATTACTTTTACCAGTAAAATTACAATTCTTTATTTGCAGCTGTCCATCTGACATCTCAATTGTTGGGTGTGGGTGCTGACTCCTGATGTCAAAGGAAGAGTCTGCAACAGTGGCATTGTGCTTCCCAACCAACAACAGACTTCCAAACGTACTTTTGAAGACATAAAATTTCAGGGTCTGGATCCCTGAATTTTGACCCTTGAGTCTTGTCAACCACAACTTGCTTCTTTTGATGGCAACATGCAAGTTCATGAAGTTCCACTCAGCTATAGAGGCAATTGATACATTGACAATAGAAAGTCTAGGCTGGAGGGAACCATTGGAAGATTTCATTCGTATTTCTCGAAGACGCTTTGCCCAGGGATATTTCTCCTACAAAATAAACACACACAACATTAAAAAACACTGTTCTGAAGATGAATTAGTGTGGTGAACATCAGATGTGCCAGAGTTACATTCCTCTGACACCACTTCGCAGTGGAGGACAAACACGCGCTCCAAACAGTCCATCTTTGCGACACAGTTCTGGAACTGAACCCAAACGTTTGGCGTTACTCACCAACACTCTCTGGTCAATTGTGAGATTGGTGTCTGTGACCAGTGATACCCTCTCCCTGGACACATTGCCATGGTGCAGTTGCCCCAGCAACCCGTCCAGGCTCCCACAGGGATCCGTCTCCAGGCGACCGCAGCCCGGGGCATCGTGACCACGTGATGACAGGAACCATTGCACTGCTGGAGGGGAAGAATTCAGCATTCGTGGGGATTCCATAGGCGTGTTCTATTTACCTGTGGTGAAGTCAGGCGACTCAGCGCCTTGGTTGGAAAGAGGCCAAAGTCAGTCATGTCGACTCACACGCAAATGGAGCACGATGACAAGGAACGTGAGGACAGAATGGATTGAGGGAGTGTGGAAGAATGGCCCTGCTTGGCGCCGCACGTGTTGGAGCTGGTCCTCGAGACGAGACGCACCCTGCCGCCCCCCCCCCCCCAACTGCGATCCGGGAGCAGGATGTCATGATGCCTGAATCTAATGTGGGGAGGGGGGAGTGGGCCACTGTGCGCACTTTTTAACCCAAAAGTCGAATCAATGACGCGTGTTCGGCTGACCCGACAAGCCCAAACGTGAACGCTGGACATTCCCCAGGGCTGTTTTAGGTACAATTTGAAGTCAGCATTTCAGCATTTCATCTCACTCGGTTTGGTGCCCACGTAAACGAAACGCGGCCGGGGCGCGGGGGGGGGGGGGGGGG
>JAAUXT010000847.1_pt1 | contig 21429 bp, 14 predicted proteins | sample 7278171 | NCBI WGS metagenome assembly JAAUXT01 (sample SAMN14350112, study PRJNA611818) | marine sediment metagenome | isolation source: surface marine sediment (1.8m) | place: French Polynesia: Moorea | collected 2018-08 | reverse complement strand
TTCCAGTCTGTGATCACTGGAACAGGGGTAAAACGGAGGTTTTGTCCGCCCAAGACGGACAGACGCAGATACAGGGGCAAACCAATATCAGACCGCTACCGCGGCTGATAACCAAGTGTGAGCAACTGACCGTGACAACAAGACGGCAGGTCTTGTTTGGTCCCCCTTCCCCAGGGGTCAGACCCGAGCCGAGACCTCAAAGATACAGCTCCGATCAACTCCTGGACACGCTTGTACTCCCGTTGTCCAAAATTGAACATCATTTCAGGTCCTAGCCCGCCGCAAACTTGTCACTTTTGGACGTTTCAGTTGCCAAACACTGAAACACTCGACACCACTGCGTGACTGGGTGAGCAGTGTCAGAACAGGGCCTCCAGTCATCGCTGTCACGCTAGGAACCTGACGAGCGCGTATTGACGTGAGCGTATTGACTCACTTGGTGTCGAGCTGCAGCACGCGCTCCACGATGCTCCCGATGTCCTCCTCCTGCGCGCCCTCCTCCTCCCGCCCTCCGCCAGGCGTCGCGTCCCGCGCCGCGCTCTGCGCCACCACTTCCCGCGCGGTGGCGCGCGCGGACGCAACGCTCTGTCTGGGCGAGCTCGTGGAGGCGGGACGCGTCACGTCATCATAGGATGTAAACGTCGAGTCAGAATACTGCAAGAAACACAAACATGCTCAGCTACAGCAGCAAGCGTCAGTGAGGCAACTTTCTTGAGGTGCATGTTCTCGGAACATTCTTCAAATTTTGGTGTGTAATGTGTGACATTTTTTCGCGTGTGTGTGAGTGAGTAGACTGGCTCCGCCCAGTCTCGAAAGAACGTGCTGTTCAAAACGCACACGACGCCGGACGACGTCGCGTCTCCATGACAACGCACCTGACAGCTGTTGCCCGGCGCGCTGTGCGTGTCTCTGCGCAGCTCGGACAGACGCAGGTTCTCGGCGCGCACCGCCTCCGCGACGGCGCGAGCCTCGTTCTGAGAGTCGCGCGTCTCCGTCGCGCTGCGCCGACTCGCCGACAGGGGCCGCGACACGCGCCTGCGCGCAGCGTCTGCCAATAAGAGCGCGTTTCAGCTGGAAGGGTCGTGGGTTTCGTTCTTTACACATTGTAAGTGGGCACTGCACCAAACTAATAACAGTATCCACTGATTTGTATCACTTCACAACTCCTGACACGTCAAGTGTGACATCTGTGTCGTCAGTAAAGACGGTTTGATGCTTTCGAATGTTTTTGCCATCAGCACTGAGTCAAAGGGCAGATCCAGGGACCACCCTCCCCCGGATCCACCCCTGGACCATCAGCGGAAGTGCCCACCGGAAGTGCCGTGCGACTCGGCGAACTTGAGCACGACGATGTCGGACGGAGTCATGGAGAGGCCGATGGGCCGGATGTCCTCCTCGATGTCGTCGTCGCCGCTGGTGGCGCCACCAGCGTCGTCCACCTCCTGCGAGCGCGCATGCGTGAGAATCTCGTTCGTTGAAATGACCAATCATTTGTGCCGCCATGTTCAGTCATACAGGACACACAGGACGGGCTGACTTCCGCGACCCCGAAAACAAAATGCCCTCCCCCCACCTCACAAACACACACACACACACACACACACACATTTTACGGTTCAGGTGCAAAAGTCTTCTCTGTCGTTTCACACTGCTTCTTGCCATGAATTTCGAAAGTTCGCTCTGACTTCGGCGCAAGACGTTCTCACTACGCACCATGTCCGCGGGTCCGAGCGCCATGCTGCGTCGGATCGTCTCGTTCTGCTGCAGACTCTCCCTCAGCTTCTGCAAACCGACACAAGCAGCTGTTTCAGTCGTAACTCACACCCACCCGCAGAGTACCCATCTGAAACAATTGCACTGACACCCACAACGGACTCCAGCGAAACCAGGGAACGGGCCCAATTCCCGTCTCTATATGCGTGACGTGATCTCGGTGCTATTTCCAGAGATCAAACTTTCGCACTGACAGCACTATTGCAGCACTCCCAGGTTTTACCTTGACGTCTGCAATGCTGAGGGTGACCAGATTCTGCGAGGAGTCCATGGTTGCGTCAAGAGAAACGCTCTACAATAAACAACAACAATCATCAACCAGTGCAAACAAATCGCCAAGTGCAAATGCAGAACTTTGTTGAGAAGCAGCTGCTCCCCCGAGCGAGGTCTTGACGTTTTGAAAACACAAATCTTGTACCGTGGTTCTGCTGTTCAACAAACAGCCAGAAATTGAGAGGTGCCCAAGATTTACAACTGAAAACAAGACACCCAAGCCTCGTTTGTCAGTTTTGTTGGTTCTATTCTCTCGTCTGATCAGATGAAAATGCTGTTGTGTTTGTAATCTGAGTGCCCCCAGCACCCGAGCTTCTCAAAGGTAAACAGAGCAGCACCAAAGTGCGCTCACCTCGTCGACGGGTTGCGCCTCGCCGCTGCTGACGCTGCTGACGCTGCTCGCGTCGTCGTCACTCTCCGACACAGACTCGGCCGAGTCCGACGCCTCCGCTGCCTCGTTCTCACTCGAGTCGTCCGCGCATGCGTAGCTCCCGGCCACAGACTCGAAGTCCTCCTCGTACTCTCCAGTCAGAATCTCTGTGAATTTGACGCGAGTTGTGTGATGTCCCCTTGGTCCGGCAGGAAACATCGTGCCACGGTCAGCATCCAAATTCTCAGTTTTTCTGCAACTTCTCTTTGAAACGGCAATTGTAACGTGTCTTTGACAATGAAAATGCAACATTCGACTGTGTTTTGGGCAGGTGCATATTTTGCACTTCAAATGGACATCAAAAGAATGGGGACACAAAAAACTTTTGTTGCTTCAAAGGGACCTTGACACCACAAAAATGTGTGTAAATTTCTGAATACGTGTTGTGCGCACGTGAGTGTGCGGTATTATTCAAGTGTGGAGCTTTGGTTGTGCACACTGAAAATAGACACCAAACACAAGTGCGCGGTATCCATGTGTGGTTTGGTTGTGTGTACCTGGCGCCTTGACGGAGAGCTTGTCTCCGCGCGCGGTTTTGAAGTGCACCGACCCTGCGGCCCAGTTCTTCCGCCTCCGCTTCTCCGGAGCCGTGCGGGACCTGAGGCCCTGCGGGCTCGCGTCGTCCCTGCTCCTCACTGCGCATGACACGGAAAGCGCGCACGCGTATTTACACGCGTAGAAAGAGCTCGTCAACGACTGAGAGCGCAAACGTAGAGAACAACATCGTGGACAATGACATCCAAAAAGGCGCAACGACGCAGTATCACTCGTCCATTTACACGCTCAGAAAGAGCTGAGACAGCAATCGAAGGACACAACATGAAATCGCAATGGCGCAGTGTCATCCACACCCACATCACATTGACACACAGAACACACGTGTAGAGTGAAGCCAACACTCACAGGGTCTGGTCGCAGCGGTTTTTGGCGCGCTGCGTCGCCTGTGCGTCTTTGACCCGGTTCCCGGTGCCTTCTGCGCCCTGGTGCCCGCTCCCTTGGTGCCCGGGCCGCGGCGGTCGTTCGCGCCGCAGAAGTAGAGGGAGAAGCCGCGCTCCTTCTCTTCTAGCTGCGTCTGCCGCTCATCGCGTCGCTGCAGCTCGATCTGCTTCCACTGCCTGTGAGAACAAGAAGCGGTGCGTGAAGCAACTGACGGCGCGATGTCCCAAGCGCCCACTTTGTGTGGCCCCAAAGACACTTTGCGCAAAGACACAACAGGACGTGACGGGATGTGATCCCAGAAACAACCATTTTGGGGGTTTCAACCAAAAGGTACTTCTCTCCTCTCTGGGCGCAGCAATTCCTTCTGAGACAGACGCCACAAATCAGTCAGCATCCTCGAGACACACAGAGGTCTGTTTTTGTGAAGTATTTGTGAATCAATCGATTCATCAACAGAAACGAAAAACGAATCAGTTTTGCGCTTTGGAACCCACCTGTTGTTTCCATTTCGTTTCCTATCGGCTCACAAAGTGCAAGAACCAAGCTGTGAGCTTGTTCTAATTTCTTGTTCAAGACGAGTGCCCGCCTCACTGACCTGTTTCTCTCCGCCAACAGGATGAGGTATTCTTCGTGCGCTTCGGACACTTCGTTCGCTTTCGGCTTCGTCTGCAGGTTCAATCAAAACACTTGCCCTTCATCGCTTGGTTGTCAGCGATGCAGAAAGCGCACACTCTATTGCTGCTCAGCTGGAACGGAACCAGGAAGCATCCCTCCCCCCCGGACCCGGATCCAAAAGTGCACCTGCGGCGCAGGCCAACGCCCGGTCGCCCCACCCCACCCCCTTGACCAATTCCTGAGTCTGCCCCTGTGTGCGATCTTGTGAAGTTCAAAACACAGTGCTCAGCAAGTGACATCTTGATTTTTAAATTTCCAGAAGAGGGGTGAGGGTTTTCACGTTATCAAAACACGGTGAAACACTGATTCTTGGACAGAGCCAAAGTCAGAAAATGGAGAAACTGACCTGTTCGAGCTGTGGGGGTTGAAAGCTTTTCTGTGACCACTTCTTTCTGCTAGTGGGACCGCCTGCAATGACACCAAGATGGCTGCAACGCACTCATCAACCTTGGGGAGCCACATCCGACAAAGCAAACCATCTGAGTATTCCAGTGCATTGAGAGATCGCGGTTCACAAACTGCTGACTGAGAAATCCTCACTTTTGTCTCTTTATTTACTGTTGCTGCGCAACGAATTTTTTCCCTTTCGCAAGAAGACGAGAGAAAATGCTTGCTTTCAACCTTTCAGCATGACGTGATTCTCTCCAGCAGGCTGTCACAATCATTACTCATTTTATGTGCACAACTTCTAATTGGACTTCGTCCAATTTAGCCAGCAACTTCTGCAAAAGCGGTTATTTGACACCGAAACACCTCAGCTTCAAAGAAATGTTGAAAGATGGCGACCGCGCATGACAGGTGCTGTTTCTGCAGTCGGCGTTCAATTTGCGCTTCAAAGCGCACAAACAACTGCAGTTGGATCAAGCCTCCAGTTCTTTTGCTGAACAAAAAGACACATCTCAGCTTTTCTCCGTCCATAATTCGTTTATTTGCTTTTCCCCTACATGTACTCATATTATTTGTAGCATGTGTGACCGGTCCATTTCAGATCGAGGTACACAGCCTCCGAATTTGTGTCCACAATCAAACATGCAGCGAAAAACCATCTTGGGTCATCTTGGCCATGCAGAAACCTTACTCTTGTTGCATATTTGGACCAAAATTAGACGCAAACCTTGGAGTTGCACCAAGTTTGCTTGAATCCCGTCTCCCACCCAAGAAACCAAACAAAAAGAACCACAGAGGAAACATTCGGGTGCAACAGCAACAACACCGGGTCAATCACCGTCTGCACACCATGGAAAGTTGACCCAGAACTGAACGTGAGAAACAAATATGTGAACAACAGCAAAAACGCCAAGCAAGCCTACAGCAGATCTACTTTCTGCAAATAAATAATATCCACACACATCTCTTCGTGGCTCTTCACATGATCAACAATTATTTTGCATTCTTCGCACATTCTTCTGCATTCGACATTTGGAACTCAAATTGGTTGATCTACCTTCCATCACAAAATCAAACTCAAGCAGAATCTGCAACATCAAGACAATCTGAATCCAACAATGCGATTTCAATCACAACGCATCTGAATTCTATTTTCACGGAGCAAAATTATCTGCTTGTTGTCTCTCAATTTTCTCAACTTTTCAAAAGAACGTTGTGGTTTTTCAAACACAGTCGCGCATTTCTCATTTGTAACATTTGTGCATTTTGCAATTGCATCCGCATGATGTGATATGTTTGCGGGGGAAAATAAATAGAAAACACTCAGGACTTCACATGCTCCGTTTTTCAAACAAAACCTGAGGAAAAATAAGCAGCGTCAAAGTATTGTGTTGCCTTGAACATTGCGCAACACGGTTTTGCAACTATCACTACTTTCTGCAACTCATTTCATCGCAGCAAGAAACAGCACAAACAAAAGTTCACATATCAACAAGCTGTAAAATGTTCGTACATCAAGCTTTTCCTTTTGCACACACCGGACAATGAATCACACAGCAATTTAGGAACCAATCATGGGCAGAAAAGACAATCCAAACGCACGACCCTGACCGAGGAATGCAGATTTCCTGCAGAAAGTACCCTTCAACCGAAGAACACGCGACCATTCCCTGTCAAGAAGACGATAAGTTCGTTGTTTGTTGATGGGTTCGTTTGGCTTGGTTTCAAGGTTTTGTTGAACGGCAAACAGGCAACCAGTCTTGACACTTCGCCAATCACGCAAGCACACACACACACACACGCACACACACACACGCACGCACGCACGCACTTCACTACGTGTATTTGGCTCGCTTCCGCTTTCCCTTCCTGACGTTCAGTCCCTTTCCGAACCAGCCGGGCACTGACGCCGTCGTCGGCGTCGACGCGGGCGAGTCGTCCGACGTGGCGCCGCTCGAGTCCTGGCTCTCGGCGCGCACGCGCATGCGCACAGCCGCCGGAAGTGCGTCTGCGCCGGCCGCGTCCGCCGCCGCCACTGCGGCGCCCTCCCGTGGAGAGTCTGTCCCTGAGTCGGAGGACGGCGGCGCGTTCGCTTCCGCTCGCTTGGAGCCAGAACCGGAAGTTCCAGTTCTTCTGGAGCCGGAAGTGGAGCCAGGACCGGAAGTAGTTGGAGTTTGTGCGCTTTGTGCCGACTCCCCCGAAACTGACGTCGGAGAAGCCGTTTTCGTGGCTGCTGACGCAGAAACCTGTGCGTGAGATTCCTTCCGACCACTTTTCTGAGATTCAGTCGGTTTCTGCTTTGTTCTTGAGCTGCTAGACTCAGCTTTTGGCTGAGATTCCTGAGAAGATTTTGCAGTAGCAGATGAGGGGTTGTTCGACGCTGCTGCGTTTGGCACGACACCCATCAAGGCTGGGTTGAAGGGTTGCCCGGGAAACGCGGGGTTCACCATGGGTAGACCAGGCACGCCACCCAGTGACAAGCCCAGGGACTGCGCATACTGCGCCTGCGATAGCAGAGCCAGCGCGCTGGGGTCTTGTAGAAACGGGTTGAGGAAAGGGTTCATGGCCCCTGGATTCTGGAATGCCGTGAGCTGCGCAAGCGCCATCTGTGACATGAGCGCATGCGCGTTCATACTCTCCATGAACGCCTGTGACAGCTGCGCGCTCGCCAGCATGTTGGCCTGCGCCATCATGGCTTCAGGAGAATGCATGAAGTTCTGGACGCTGGAGACAGAGGGCGTTCCCGTGTGACTGGTGGTGGGAGAGTGACCAGGATGCTGCTGGGTGCGTCGCTTGACTGGAGAGGAGTTGGGAGAACGCACTTGTTGAGGAGACCGCCCTGGATCCCTCGACGGCGACAGTATTTTGGGAGATTTTGTGGGAGATTTCGTTGGGCTCGAACCAGTGCGAGGAACTTGTGACGACGACGACTGAGACTGAGGTTGTCTGCGAGAAGCGACGGGTGATGTGAACGCTGAGGCGACGCTCGTGATCCCAGGCGACTCGGGCAACACAGCCGTCTGCGCTGTGGTTGAAGAGGACGACGACGATCTCGATGCGACGCGATGTGGACTGAGCGTCTCAGCCGGAGGTGCACGTGACTGGCTGAGTGAGCCAACCGGCGAATCACGTGATTGGTTCCCTGACTCAACCGGCGGGTTCTGTGATTGGCCGAGTGACAAAACCGGCAGGTCACGTGGTCCTTTCACGGGTGACGCCGGATGAACAACTGGTGATGCACCGGAAGAACTTGGGCGCCCATGAGCCAATCCAGAGCCGAGGTGTTCTGGCGGAAACTGCTTCTCGCCGAGGTCACTTCCGGTTTGTTTGGCATCAACAGTCAGGGGAGGTGTACTGGTGCCAGGGTCTGCACTTCGCGGCTCAACCTTTGCAGACAGAGTTGTATCTGAGCCAGGTGGTATGAGTCTTGAATCCACGGATTCTGAAGTTGAACGCAACTCTTCCCTCTCTTCAGAGTGATCTGACGTGTTCGCACTCCGAACATCTGACGTGTTCACACTCTGAGCGGCAGATGGCGTTGGTGCTGAGCCGACGGGGACCGTGTCTATAGCTGTGCTGACCGCAGGTTGCGTCGTACCGGGGCTGGAGGGATGAGGCGGTGTGACCTGACCGGGACCGGGAAGGGTGGGGCCAGGCTGCCGGGAGGAGTGGTGAGGCTGACCGGGGTGGGGGGGACTGGGATCGGGGCCGGGCAGAGGAGGACCGCGGGGGCCAGGCAGGGTGGGGCCAGAATTGGTGGGATGCAGAGAAGGGCCAGCAGTGGGGGAGGGGAGCGAGAGGCCCGGGCTGGAGCAGGGAGTGGAGGGACCAGAACTGGAGATGGGGAGAGAGGAACCAGGAGCAGCCGAGGGGAGGGAGGGGCCAAGACTGGGCGAGGGGAAAGCAGGGCTGGTGCTGGGACAGGGAAGGGCGGGCCCGAGCCCGGGGCCAGGACTGCGGAGGGCGGGGCCTGGCGGCGGGCCCTGCGGACCGAAGGCGCCCTTCAGCGGGGAGGCGATGCGCGAGAGCTGCGGCCGCGCGAGCTTCAGCATCCGAATCACGTCCGACGAGTGAGGCGACTTGGCCGGGGAGCTCTTCGACAGTGGAGACGCTGCTGTCGTTGAAGGCGCAACCGGAGGGTCAGATGCCACTGCAGCGGCCAATTCCGGTTTCGAGGTTGGTGTGGGTGAGACCACAGCTTTTGACGCATGCGGTTTTCCAGATGGCGTGTGCGTTCCATCAGTGTTTCTCACAGGGTCCTCTGCATCAAGTTTTGGAAGATTTTGTTCAGTTTTTGGCATGTCAGTCTCAACCTTGGGTACACCTTCGTCATGCTCCTCGGAGCGCATGCGCGTAGCATTTCCTTCAGATGGCGCTTCACCGGACGCCGACGGCGCCGCGACGCCTTCAGCTGGCGTCTCGCCCGACTCCGGCGGCGTCTCCTGCCCCGGACACAGCGACAGATCAGCGACCTGCGGGGGGATCGCGACCGACGTGACGGAGCAGAGCTGAGCGAGCGCGTGCTGCAGCGACTCTGCCGAGAGGACCGACTCCGCCGCCCGCGGGTCCTGCGGCGAGTCCCCGGGAGAACCGGGCGCCGTCAGCCGCGGAGTTTCTTCGTTCACCCGGTCACGAACGTCTTCTGTGTCGGACGCTCGAGCCTCCAGCGACTCCGATCTCTGTTCGCTCTTCTCTGACGCCTCGTCAACGGCCACACCACCTTCAGACTCTTCTTTCTTCAACTCCAGTTCGTGTTTCAGCGGCTTTTCTTCCCCGGTCTCCACAGTGTGTGACTCGGGGTGTGTAGATTCCACAGACGGCTCCTTTTTCGGAGAAACTGGTTCAGATTTCTCTTCTGACGAGCACGTTCCTGGGTTTCCACCGGAAGTGTGCGCTGCAGCCTCGGAGTGAACCCGCTGATCCACTTCCGGTTCACTTTTCACGGCGACGGCGCTGCTTCGTTGCACCTGGTTCTTACTCAGAGACGCCATCTTGGAAATTGGCGTTGGCACAGACGCCACCGTTTGAGACGATGCGCCATGTTGGAATGCTTGGTGGACCCTCCTGCCCGATTCGCCATCCTCGTGTTTGACGCTGGGTACCCAGTCTCGTTCTTCTTTGGTTGTGTGCGGTAAAGCTGTGTGTTGGCTGGTCAGCAGCAGGTCGGAAGCTCGTACCAGCGGCGGCATTGGCGGCAGCGCTGCTTCTGATCCCGAATCGAACTCCACGTGGTGCGTCGGGCTGGTCACGTGATGCACGGGGCTCATGGGCGCCCCTGGATCCCTGCTGCTACTTGGCGCCCCTGGATCGCTGCCGGTCACGTGTTTCACCACGTGTTTCTCCCTGGACGTCATCGCCTGCTGCTGCATCTTCACCATCTCGATCGCGTGCATGATGCTCGGGACCGAAAGTGTCATCGTTTTCCTCGGAGATCCTGGTTCTTTTCTGGGAGATCCCGGTTCTTTCTTGGGCGACCCCGGTTCCTCCGCCTCTCGCTTTGGCGCCACTGTGCTGGAAGGCGGGGATAACTCAGCGACCGGAGGTTGCCAGATCCTCCCTGTGGACAGCGTCCCTCTGTGGGAGGCTGTCACGTGCGTGGCTGTCGGCACGTGGCCAAATGGACTGATTCCCGGTTGCGACGTGGAATTCGGTGCAGAGTGCGTGTGGGCCACGTGGTCTGGGTCAGGATGCGGGTCAGGATGCGCATGCGTGGACGTCCTGGAGGATTTCTCAAGGAGTCGTTTGATCGTAGGGCACCTCCTGGAAGACTTTTTCTCAACTGACGCCTCGTTGGTTTCGCTGTGCATCGCTGCGTGCACAGCCGCCTCCGCCCACGGATCAAGGCCATTGACGCTGACGTCACTCGGGTCAAGGTCACCGGATCCCGGACTCAGCTGCGCATGCGTCGAACGTCTCTTGTTCATCGCTTCCGGTGGCATGGTGTACGAGTGCTCCAAGGTCACGGGGTTGGGAACCACAACGTCGTCCTTCTTCACTTTGTGAGATTTGGACCCCGGGGATTTTCTCTTCAGCTTTCTGCTTCTTTTCCCCGGGTGCGTCACGTGGTTGACCCCGTGGTTCGGTGCGGCGACGGCAGTGGCGCTGCTGCAGGCGCCGAGAGAGGCGGGCGCCGAGTTGACGAGCGCCGCCATGGACGTGCTGCTGGGGGCCTGGGACCCGAACCCTGGGAGCACGCCCTGGGTCAGCATCTGCGCCTGCATGAGGAGGGGGTCGTGCAGGGGGCTCGGCATCAGCCCCATGTTGGGCATCATCCACGGAAGCCCAGTAAACGGTGTCTGAAGCATCGGGTTGAAGGGAACCCCTGGGGAGATGTGCTGCAGATCCAAACCGAGGCTCTGGGGACTCACGAACGCCGACGAGCTCCCTACCGCCTCCGCTGCACCAGCAGGTGACGCCTCCGACTTAACTTCCGGTTTCACTTCTCCCTTGACCTCAGCCTTGACCTTTGACTCCGGCTCGTCTTCACTGGTGTCTTCTGGCGGCGGCGGGTCCGGGTCGCGCTTCAGGCGACGCCGCTTCCTCGAGCTCGTCTTCTCCTGCACGGACAGCGCCTTGATCTCGGCCTGGATCTCGGGCGACGCCTCGTAGTGCCGCGCTTTCCGCGAGATGCGCGTCTCCGGCATCGTCAGCACCTTCTTCGTCGTCGTCGCCTCCTCGTCCGGCTTCAGCGCCGTCGCGAGACGGAAGATCGGGTCATCGTGTCTGGGCAACAAGAACACGAAGCGCAGTGTGGACACGTGCCCGAGCACACGCAACACGACGTTGAGAAAAAAAAACGGTTGAAATAGGAGACAGATGAGACTTACTTGTCGTATTTTGGCACTTTCAACCCAAGTCGCTGCATAACGATCTTCATCACTTCGTCGCATCGCCCTGCAAACAAAAGAGCTTCTCTCGTCAAACAACGCAACATAATTACCCTGACAACCAAGCTCGGCTCGTCCCCAACAATCCCGAAGACGAGCACACAGAACAGAAAACACTTCACAGCGTTTGTGTCCTCGATTGCATCACAGTAGTATTTGCTGTCGCTCAAAAGATCGTGCAATCTGGGATGGGTTCAAGCAGGAGCCTTCCCTCTGACATTGCTGGCTTTCGCACACGTTGATCAAGAAGAAGTAGGGTCCCACGCCAAAGGAGTCGCCCCCTCCTGACCAGACCCTGAATCCGCCCCTGACACCACTGGAGCTTGTGTTACGGACCGTTGATTTTGACGGTGGCGGAGTCGTCCTTCGGCGTCCACTGGAGGTTCACGACGTAGAGGTCGGGTCGTTGTGACGGAGGTAGGTGCGTGTGCCACAGACAGCTGTACTTCTTCAAAATCTGCAACATGCGAAATCAGCCAGTTGTGAAAAGGGACAGGAGGGAAAAGAGTGCACGTCTGTGGTTGAAACTCGACGACAGAACAAAGCGGATCAGATTGTATGCTGTGCATGTGTGAGGAGGGAATGAGCTTGACCCTCGTCCGCGGCAACCCCAAACAGGGGAGAAAGTGGTCAGGGGGGACAGGAACTTGATCTTGACATCACATGGCCAAACATAAAACAAATTTGCATCTGCAGGGAAAAATAGAGAGAGAATTCTCATTTGGGGGCTGCGGGCTCCCTGGATCCACACAAAGCAAGAAACCCCGCCCCCACAAAGCCAAAATTTTGAGCGTGTGCGAGACAGTGGTTCCCGCCTCCACCCATCACCCAGATCCTGGATCCGCTGGAGGGCAGATCTACCAGAGGGCGCCTCATGCCACAGAGACTCACCTTGAGGGCCAGATGCTCACTGAGACAGTCTCCCCTGCCCCACCATAAACTCCCTCCCACGACCCTGGAACCGCAGGACGGCGCCTCACGACACACAGACGGATGCACCTTGAGGGCCAGTTGCTCACTGAGACAGCTTCCCCCCCCCCCCAACCACACCGTCACTCCCCCGACCCTGGATTCACCACAGGACGCCTCATGTCACGGAGACGGACGCACCTTGAGGCTGGAGCCGAGGCACAGGATGAGGTCAGCGTCCTCGGCCGCGTCCGCCGCCTCCTCCCAGTTGTACGGAGAGTCCTTGTTGGGCGACTTCTCCCCGAAGTGCACGATGGTGTCCCGCAGCTGCGCTTTGCACCTGTACAGGAGACCAAGCGCGGCCACTTCACTCACTACCAATGTGTTAACCTGTGGTCAGACCTCGTGGCTTCTGTGTTGGACGCCTTCTGTTTGAGTGGCCGCAGCACTTGCACAAGAAATCTTCTTCCATTCACACTGGACCACCGAATTCACAGCTGTGCAAGACGCACCATGTTTTCTCAACAATCAAACAGTCTGGCTCTACCTGTGGCACGTTCGTCCCGTCTTGTGTCTCCTGACGGCCGTTTTCTCCGTCACGTCGAAGAGCCGCATGTACTCGCGCTGTGGGCTGCATTCCGTGCAGATCTGTGAACACACGAGAGGCGGTGCGTTGAGATTACGTACACAATGCACAAACGAAAAGAATCCTGGTTCGTCAGTATTCCAGGACGACGCGATGCTTGTGAACCAAAGGAACAGCACTGGCAGAACCAGACATGAGATCAGGAGAGCAACCTTGAACAATTTGACACACAAAATCCCCTGTGGTGAGGCCCAGGCCCGTCGCAAAATTTTGTTTCGAGTGTCACCTCGAGGTACATGTTGCCGTGCACTTCGGACAGCACGTAGTAGGGAAGCCCGCTGCGCACGTGGAGACCGTCACAGTTCTGAGACACCACGTGGCGAAGCTGCAACGCAAAGTTTCCACAGTGAGTGATGCCGTGCCGAATCCGCTCGAGTCCCAGATGCATCTATTTTCCCCCATCTTTCGTAGGTGTGTCTTTCAATGTAACCTTCGTGTCAGGAAAAGGAGGCAAATGTTGGGTCCGACCTGTCCCCAGGAATTTCGGTCATCATCACGGGGAATGTACTCCGATTGAGTGAGGTTGTCAAGACTCTGCACATGAGTGACACAAACCTTCTTCTCTTGGAACAGTTTGACGACGGACATGTGCGTGAAGGTCGGGTCTGCATCGCTCAGGTCCACCGCTCTGGCAACACAAAACAGCAACAAACTTTTTATGTCTTGCCCAAAACTCAACCAAACGTGCTGGAGACAAATTTACCCAACAAAAGGAACACATGCTGACGCTGATGGAGCGAGAAGGAAAACGCAATGCAAACGTACTTGATTTGCTTTCCTTGTTGCAGCAGAGTCCATATTCCGTTTGGGCCTCTGTAGTCGGGAATGGAAGCTGCCTGCAACACATGAGGAGCCAAAGGTGCAAACGAAGAACCCAACTATATACAGATAAGCACATTGCAATGCAAATTGCAGTCGCCATCCCCTTGGTTTGTCATGCTTTTGCAACGCACACACTCACGCACACCAAATCTGTAGGTCTACTCACTGTGCTGATCCCTGCACCGGTGTAGATCACCAAACACTTCGACTTTTTTATTGCATCGGCCAAAGCGACAGATTTTTGAACGACAACATTTCTTTCGTCTTCAACCTGAAACAGAGAACTTTTCGCTGCAGACAAGAATATGAAAATGTGACATTTTCGTGTGAAAAAAATACATCGTGTTTGTTGTTTCTCACACTTCGGTTTACTCCCACAAACTTTTTTGTTTTCACGCACCTCAAGTTTTCTTTCCTTGGCAAGTTCTCTGGTTTTGCTTCGTTTCAAGATTTCTTTGGCAACGTCTGGTGAAAGTTCGAGAAGACGCTGTTCTTCGACTGTTCGCTCCTCCTCCGGTTTCTTCAAAATTTCTGTGATCTGCAAAATGATGCCACAGGTGTATCAAATCAATGCAGACGAGAATCATCCGTTGCCATCTCTTTCTCGTGGTAAACCGTAGCTAGTTCCTTGCACGTACTATGTGTTCTCTGAGAAAAGTCATCAAAAGGGCTGCACAATGACAACTTTTCGTGTACTTCGTTTTCAACGCTTGATCCGGACTTGGCCACTCCCTGTCCATGTGATTTGTGCTTTTGGTTTTGTTTGGGATTTGCCAAGTCGGAGCGGATTTTGCTCCAAAAATCGAGTCTAAATTGAGCGAGACGAATGCGTCCGCGACACAGAACAAGCTGCAGGTGAGAAAGACATTAAATTTGCTGTTTGACAATTTGTGTTCAGGCAAACTTCAAGATCCTGGTATGTTTACATTTCTTTTTGAAGTATTTTCCACATTGTACGTTGTCTGACCGCTTGAAATTTTCTGGAAGACGATGCTTCTTGAACAACTTGCGAGTTAAAACGGACTGGTGACGGTCACTGCCCTTCAAAGAGGAGGGCCGCCCCTCAAAAGTGAAACTTTTCAGTCGCTCGTCAAATCTGGGTCATTATGAACACTTCACTAGTTTCACGTTTGCTTTTCAGCCCGAGTTCAAAAATGTCATAAAATGTGCCCCGTTCAATCTCCATACACTACAGACCTTCTTGCATCTTGCTCTCACTTCTTCTTTGATGAACATCCGACTTAATTCTGCATTTTTGCGTACCGTCCTGGCAGACGATAGCTTTCTAGCTTCCGCCATGTTGTCGTATCAAATCTGACTCTCCCCCTGGTGAGTTTTTGCATTGTAGCTTCCTCAATTCATCGTTTTCTTTGACAGTTTACAAAAATTATGTTTTAGTTGCACAGTTGTGAAGATTATTAAAATATTACTCACAAAATATTCGCAAGTTTTACAAAAGTATCAAAAACGTAAAAAGTTAGTTGATAGTGGGAAAAAGATCTAGGTCAATTTTGTTCGCATCTTGCTGATGAAAACTTTGTAGCGCCGAAAACATTGACTTTGGGATCAGCGGATCATTGCAGTGTGATGCAAGCCGTTGTTGTGGGCTTTTGTTCAATGTAGATTTTACTGCATGACAGTGAAGTGTTTTACGGTAAAATAATTGGTTCTACCTTGCAGTCTCGTTCAAAATGCAAACGACAGAGAAAATTGATTGCTTCATTTCGTGCTGCCACCTGAAAGTATTTTTAGAAATCACGTGATCACAACTTCCGCTTCACTTTTTACGGAATTTAGCTTGTCTGACACAAATTAAGGTAAAGTGCTTTATGTATGTCTTCTTCAGTGTCCAAAACATTTGCAGCTGTGCATACAAGCATTAAGCTGTTTTAGGCATGAAAACCGAAAGCAGTTGTGTTGTAAATTTGGTGGAAAAGTGACATGGAAATTTGGCGGTAGGAGCAACATGATCAACTGTTGCTCATGATGGATGTTTGGTCCCTTCGAGAAGCTGTCTGATTGGTAAACAAACAAATGTCACCGCTTCAGCTGGAAATCTTTGGGCGTGAGATCAGTTTTTGACGTCAGTGCAGTTGTGTCCATTCACAGGTGGCACAGACACAGGTCGCGAAGTGTTTGCCTCGAATCTGGGACACGCCCCCAAGGGCTGCGTCAGAAAACGTGCGCCTTCACTCATTCCTACCCGCGATGACTTGTCGTCATGGGGTTTCAAGTCAACTTCTTTTGTTGACAAGACAGTTAAATGTCTCGTTGCCAAAGTGTTCAAGCATTGAAGCTGAGATTCTGCTCGAGGCTGCATCGAAAAGTTCGCAAGCTGGGTTGGCAAGCCAAGTTTAATCTGTGGATCTCTTCAAGTTCAACATCTGGTTACACCTGTGACATCAGCGTCGTGAAAAATTGTTCAAGGTTTGTTGTGATCCTTCTGATGCTACGGTTTTTGTGTGTCAGTCAGAAACTTCTGGTGGACTTGTAAGTACCCGATAAATACCAATTGGCCCAAGGGAAAAGAGAGATGGCAGTTGAGAGCTTTTTGGGGAAGTTTTGTTGTGAAACTTCCTTGAAAGTGAATTGAATTCTTCATTGGCAGCAGCGCTTTGATCCACATGTCACGATCTTGAGGTTCACCACGCGTTATCACAAGGTTGTGAGTGACATTTTAGTTCTCTCGAACTTGTGCCAAAAAACGCGCAGACATGAGGGCAAATCTGAAGTCTTGTCACATCTTGGGCAGCAAAGTTAGTCGCGCCACTTCACAAGGTATTTCTGTCTTTTACGCTCAGGTGTGCGTGTTGCCTCGAGTCATTTTTGGTCTTCTTCACGCTCGGGATGGAGAAAGTTGCCTCGCTCAAGTCAAATGGATGAAAGTTCACGCGCAGCATCTGTGGAACTTCGCGCATGGCTGATGATGGTCTCGCGAGGGTGGCGAGAGATGACGTGTCTGGTGTGCGTCTTCCGTGTGTTGGAATCACATTCCAGTGGAGCACTTCAGAGAGCTGTGCAGCGTGTGAGCAATTTCGCACATTGTTGTGGTTTATGGTGGACTCTAAAAGAAGAGAACAAAACCGTGTCGTAACCACTGGTATCCAACCACGACGAAACACATTCTGCATGTGGAGCTATTAGGCTTTGAAATTCATGGCTTTCAAACGAAGATCTAATCTCACAAATGCAGATCAAGAGCAAATAGGGCGTCAAAAGCGGGCACTGGTGGAGACTCGCTTTTGATGTGTGCACAACATACTCGAGCGGGGGTGTCTCAATTCGAGAGCTCTCCGGATCTCAAGTGACCAACGAACTGCCTGACATCAACGTAAACTGCTGGCTCATCGAGCAGAGGCGGGTCGGAGCGAGTCACTCACCGTCTCACCCCTCGAATCTATTCATCTCGTTGTGTACGGTTGTCGGGGCAACAGTAAATATTGACAGGAGTATCGTTTCTGTGGGTGTAGGTTGAACGAGTTGACTTTCGAGGGCCTTCACATGCTCTCCAGCGGTGAACCTCATACCTCAACACACTCAGACACCAACTGAACACACATGGGAGCAACACGCTCTCTTTATGAGGATTGATTTTGTGGTTGATTTGCATTGAACGCATTTGCATTGAAATGGGTTGGTGGTGCAAGCAATTTGGCGGTGTCGGTTCACGCGCGACATTCACCGTTTTCCTGGGTTGTTTTATGGCGTTTTTACCCTTGAGCAGCTGTCGTCGCTTCGTCCCTTTAGCCGTGCAGGAATTTCTCCTGCAATAAACACCCCAAGATCGACACTGTGCCCAATTGAGAGAATCTGTACCAACAGAGCTGCGTTCTCAATGTGGGAAGATTTGCAGCTTCAGGGCTGTTTTTAAAATGTAGGAAGTGTATGTTGGCGAAAAAAAAAAACAAGAATAGTTATCAGCGTGGCGGCGCGTGAGGGTTGGTGACCTTGGATTGACAGTATTTCAAATGGGTCAACATTTGAGCCTTGGCCTGTTTGGGAAAAGCATGTCAACTTCAACCATCTGGAGTTGAAGCCGAGTCTGGGTTGGCAGGCGGCAAAACTGGCAGGAAAACTGAAAACTGGACTGAGCAACTTCAACTTGTCAAAACACCCCAGACGAGGTGCAGTTGTTTTCCCTGTATTCGATCGAGACCAGAACCTCCTCCTGGAGCCCTTTGAACCTGGTGGCACTGAACCCCAAGCCGTTGCCAAGTACGCTTTTGGATTACTCGTACACTCCCAAGAGCGGTCGCGTTCAAAAGAGATACATGTTACATTTGAATCGAACCATTACGAGTATTGTTGGCCCCAAATGGATGGCAGCTACATATCATCGTACAGTAAAGCAGCAGCCGTACGGGCTGCATCACTCACTGTGTACGCAGCGCATTGTTGTTGACTCTTCTTGTTTGAGAAAAAATTGTCATCAAAGTCAACATGAGACGGGACGCCATATTTGAGCGGTTCGCTGTGTGGAACATAAGCCTTGGTTCACACCACGTGCGCCGGCGTATGAAGCGCAGCTTTTACGACGGTCAGGGTCATAACCCATCCGCGGCCTTGGCGCAGGTGCATAGTGCACGCGCTGGTGAAGTTACTCGTATAGGCAAACAACATTGTCTTTTCTCTGCACACACACGAGACCGGTGTTGGTGCGCAGATACCTTGGTGTGCGTGTGCGCTGGCGCACGCGGTGTGAACCAGGGGTTGGGCAGGTTGTTGTGTTCCCGCACGCACCGCCCCCGGGCCTGATTGACTGGTCCGTAGCTGAAGCCCCTTTTCCCTGCATCATACGGATTGATTTTCGCTGAATCATTCATCCCAACTCAAGGTCTCTGGTTCGTGTGTGCCACTGCAAGGATTGAGGTTGAGCCAAAACGCAGATATACCGTATCCACGCGTGTGGAATACGCACCTCACCAAGATCCAAAACGCACAGATCTACCGTAATCACCCCAGTCTCACTGCATCTTTTGCCGCTGTTTACTGGAACCAACAATATCCCATTGAAACAATTGTGGGACGCACTCCTTTTTGACGCTCAATGTTGGGACAAACACTCTTGTACACGGGTGAATGCGGTAGGCTCCGGCTCCACTTTGCCTGTTTTTGTCAATACCACAATGCGCATAGAGCACGGTGAATGAACGTAATTACAGTTGAGAGTGCTCGTTCAGTGTGCTCCTGCATGTTTCGGAGCCAAACCCGTATTTTACGTTCTTCGCATCATCAATAGATGCTGTTCGTTCACCCTCCGTGTTCCAGTTGTGGGAGGGGACACTGTGGCGGATCCAGGGTCTCAATCTCAAGTTGTCACTCGAAATGAGTTGTGAAATTGAACAGGAGGGTGAGAACCCGTTCCCATTGGGTTTGTGATCACGGAGTTGCAGAATGGTGGGACCCAACCCGGTCCGGCCCAGCGGGGAACTCTTCAAAGCTTCAACATGAAAAGACTGAGAGAAGGAAGGCAGACCAAAAAGTACTTGGGACTTCACCTCTGGATCCTTCAGAGCGACTGTGTCGCAGGCTGTAGAAGAGTCAGGGATATCGCACGTGAACAACGCCTTCAAAATCAAGCCTTGTTGGACGCAACGTAACATCGAAGCATGAATCCGAGACAAGAAAACGCTGCAGCATGGAGGCCAAGAAACACATTTCTTCAATTTGTGCAAAAAGCCTAGCACAGATCCAACACTTGGTGATAACCTCTCTTCTCGGTGCATCCCTTGAAATTCTGGCCTCGACCCAAAATATACGACTCGAGTTCACTTGGATCGTGTGCAGTTTCAGCCAAACATGGTCAATTGATGCGCGAATCCAGTTCCAGTCCAAACGCTTTTGCTGATCCAGGGAGATACGAGGTTGTTGGGTGTTCAGACGCGCAACATTTTCCAACACCTCGCGAACAAATTTATCGTACGATAACCCTCATAGCTTACAGATGTTTTCCTTGCGCCAGACATCGCACTAGACGAGGCAATACATTATGTTCAGAGTGCACCTCGCTTCTCTTGGTTTTTCGCCAGGGTTTTAGAGCAGAACTGAGAAAGAGAAGGAGATGTTATTCTTCACTCCCGGTCTCTCTCACTCACTGAAGCTTTTGACTGTGAAACCTGCGGTGTGGGAGATGTAGGTCATTATGCTAATTGAAGTTATGCAGCCACATGATACGGATATTTCGGTTGTGAATGACATCGTTTGAAGTGGGGATTGAGCGGTGGAGCCGGTGCACAGCGCGGGTTGGTGGATCAGTGTCGTACTCGTCCTGTGGGTCAGACTCCCGATACGCGCCGTCCGTTGACAGACGCACACACACACGTGAGTCACAGCAGTCAATTGGTGTTGCAGCAGTCAAGTCTCCGTCGAAATTTCAGCAGCTCTGCAGCGGATCTAGGGTGAGGGTGTCACACTCACACACACACACACACACCACGAAATTTCAGGAACTCTTAGGCAGGTTCAGACACGAAACCCTGCCCCCTCCAGTTTGATTTTGACCCCCCCCCCCCTGAGGGTTGGACGCTGGCTGAGGTTGTTGTCGGCCCCCCATATCCTCTCAGTCCGACCCTGGTTCCGCTGGTGGACTCTCGTATATTGATACCCGTGGACTGGACACGAACTGTTTTGGCTTTGTGCACATGACACAAACTTTGTGCAACGCAGACTTGAGTCCGGCAGGCGCAAACTTGGGCAGACGTATTGGGGGGGGGGGGGCATGTCCCGTGGGTGTGCCCCTTGCGTCTGCGACCAGGTCCTGGACCCAAATTTCTGCGTGTGTCGATCTGGAGCTTGCACATACACCATCAACAGCAAACGTCCTAAGCGCTGTGCAAGGGAACGTCGCGCTGGAAAAAACGTGTGATGAACGCTTGGATTTTGTGTGGTTCTGACGCGCACGTCATCGGTTTTCTGTGATGTTGTCGCGCGTCACATGTTGGGAATTACACCGACAGATCCAGCAGCGGTTTGGCTGACGGGGGCGGCTCCAGGATTGTGATCCAGGGGGCGAACCCCAGGGGGTCCAACCTCAACAGACCGTGTGTGCAAAAATGGAAAACGTTTGAGCATGCGTGGCAAAATAAGGAGGGGACGGGTCGGGGGCCAATGGTCTCGGGGGTGGGGCCTGCCGAGGCAGGTCCTACCAACCCTCTCTGCCTACGGAAAGAATTTCACAGGTCTTGCCCCAGCACCAAGCGTGAAAATGTCCTAAGCCATGGAATGCATCTGTGTTCCAAGATCTGCTTTCATTCTCAGGCCTCTGAGTCGGCGTTGAGTCGCCCGCCCTGGATCTGCCCCTGGATGGGCTCTTGAAGGGATTTCTCAAGGGTCATGGGAGACGGAGACAGATTATACGTTCGGATTCAGGGGGGCCTGGCTCCGGGTTCAAGGGGGCTGACCCCCCTCATCCTGGTGGATCTGCCCCTCTGGCTGAGCCCTTTTTCCCATCGATTCCTCCCTGCGGCGCAGCACCCCCGGATCAACACGCTCGCCCTCTTCCGCCGCCGCGAGATGCCAATCACAATCTCCGGCCATGCGTGATGGGTGGGCGGATCCGGGGTGGTGATGGGTGGGTGGATCCAGGGTGGTGATGAGTGGGCAGATCCAGGGTGGTGATGAGTGGGCAGATCCAGGGTGGTGATGAGTGGGCAGATCCAGGGTGGTGATGGGTGGGCAGATCCAGGGTG
>JAAUXT010098444.1_pt1 | contig 21430 bp, 23 predicted proteins | sample 7278171 | NCBI WGS metagenome assembly JAAUXT01 (sample SAMN14350112, study PRJNA611818) | marine sediment metagenome | isolation source: surface marine sediment (1.8m) | place: French Polynesia: Moorea | collected 2018-08 | reverse complement strand
CCAAATCAGAGCAAGCCAAATCAGAGCAAGCCAAATCAGAGCAACTGAAATTTCCTCAAATCACCGCGAGCTCCATGGAGCTATTTTTTACACATGGGTGTCCACGGGAAAGAGAGTCGACTCTCGATTCTACTGTGTAAACTTTTTGCACTGCTTGGCGTCACTCAAGTGTCGAGCGATAATCAAGGAGTGTGGTGGGAGTTTTGAAAATGTGTTTCTCGTGGAATTGACAGCCCTTTTGCGAAGAAACAACTTGAAACGTCGAACACTGTTTGTATTAACAATGTTTTTGCAAAAATAAGCCAATTTTCATTCATGATATGGCACGGTTCGTGTTACAGACGACCTTTGGTTCGTGTCAAACGAATGCATCTTTCCATTCGTTCTGATAAATCTCGCAGACATATATCCAGTTTTGGTGCTTTGGTGGGCAGAATGTGTGCCAGAGAGTCATTGCGAACAGGGGTACAGTGTAAAAATCAAGGAAAAGAATCCAGAAAACATTTTGTGTGTGCTAGTTGTCTCGTGAGTCGAATGATCAGTAGATCTATTGGACTCGGGCCTGGTCCAAACTGAATGGAAGTTTGGACATTTTCAAGACATATTTCACGTTACAGCCTGGTTTCTTCTAATCTGTGTGGATCCGTGTGAGTGAACAGGTTGCAGTGTCCAGGGACAAGCATATCCTGGTCCATACGTTCATAAACGTTTTGCTGTGTCTGCTCGTCCGTGTGTTGATCTGGATCTAGATTTGGACAAATTGACATTTTGGTTTTGCTGGACACACATTGAGAACAAAAATCTACCATTGTTTTCAGAATTTGAACAGTTGAGTGTTGGATCTGTCTGCTGTCGACCACAAGATGCATCAGGGAAGCGTGTCCGTACATTCTGCCCGAAGTGTAATTCACAAGGTTGGATCTTTTTTGGGCGTCTCAGAAGAACACAGTTTACTGGATCTTTGGCACGAACGTCTTGACCGTCGTGCTCAGGTGGGCGGCAACTTTCGGTGTTGAACTGAAAGCTTCTCTTCATTTTGAAGGCTTGAGTGCGCTGACAGTCCCAGCGTCTTTTTGCAGAGCGGTGAACTCGGTCTTCATCTGTTCCACAAGGCGAATGAACTAAAATTTATATCAGAATTGGAACGGGCTGTTTTGCAGGTAAGGGCAAAATCACATGTTGCTCATTGACAATTCACAGAAGAAATGTCAATCTTCCGCTTTTGCAATTAAAAAGGCACAGCGGCTGTGTTTTTGGGTTTGTCATCATGGACACACCTTTCGTTTTGAGGCATCAACATGTAACTTGGTGCGAAACATACCACCCGAGGGATACATGACTCCGATGCTGCAGCCGACATTGCCCGCTTTGGAACTCTTGAAAGGTACACATGTTCCATTCTGACTTGTGATTCCATTGCATCGCCTTTCCACTCTCGGCGGATCTTGGTGGCTGAGCGCGTCTTGTCCAATCACTTTGGCAAACCATCTTGTTCGCATCATCTTGTGTGCATCGCCTGGTGGATTTTAATTATTTGTTCGCACATGTTTGACATTTTGCGTTCTTGGCGTTGCACCCGTGTTGGCTGCTTTTCCAAAGCAGGTGGGATGCAGAATGTGCAGATGTTTTGCGTTTTCTGAAGGCAAACTGTTGAGTACGTTGTCGATTCTTGTTTTGTACGTTTTTCTATTTTTCAGGAGCCAAGTATTTACCGAAGCATGTTCTTGCTGAACACTGCGACACAAAGCGACAGGTAAATCAAAATCAACATGCTGAGAATAAAGGAATTCCAATTCGCTTCTGCAGAAAATATTCAAGACAACAGAACAGGAACAGAATCTGACAAAACTTGTTGCCTTTTGGGGGGGTTGTGTCTTCTCATTGATATCGAACAACAAACTACACGTTCAAGTTTGTTTGGCAAACATAAAATTGCTTTTTGTGTCTGGTGATTCATCAGGAATATGGTACAGGCGCAGAAAGCGACACAATTGTCATGTCGACTCTGGCAGCGGAACAGAGGCCTGTTGGACCACACGGACCCGTGCAGACGGCCAGCACGCCAACGTTGTTGTCTCCTGTCGTCATGCCACCGGAGGTCAAGGAGATACTCACCTCAGTTCTCAGCGGCTCAAGTAAATTGCGTTATTCTGAAATACAACCGTATGTTTGTTGCAATTTGGTGCGTGCTTGTTTTATAGGAACCTCTAAACCGAACGGGAAATGCCACAACATGGAGCAGGAGTAGATCATCAAAAATTCTCCCTCTCGACGATGAACCCATGAAAAGTAAAGAGAGACAGTGGAATCTCCACTGGGCGACCCCCCGTCTTGTCTCGCTAAATTGGCTTCGAATTGAGTCCCCATTGGGCGACCACCCTCTAATTTTGATTGAAAAATCACCAAGACGGTGGTCGCCCACGAAAAGAACTCCGCTGTTGATAAAAATTGTTCTTGGTGCTGCTTTTGTGCTCGGCTGTCAAAGTCTTTGCTGTTCGTGAAAGAGGCTGAAATTTCTCTCTTTTGCATCTGAAATCAAACTTCAGTGCCAAAACGGAGTTGAGAATTGCTTTGACTTTTCGAAATATGAATCAGGCATCACATCCTGGATTTTGTTTTGAAAGGTGAGAGTGTGGAGGGTGAGATTGACCGTGCGAGGGACGAGATACAAAACAGAGAGGTACTGGAGTCGCCTTCAGCGGTGAGTTCGAAAAGGCCTTTGTCTGTGCTGAAGACTGGCTTGGAAAATCTTGCTTTTGCACTTGCAAGGTAACAAAGACGCCAGACTCATTCTTGCGGGCAGCACATTGCTTTGAAATGTGAGATATTTTGTGCTTCACAGGGTGGAGGGAGTCCCACAGGAAGACGATTGCTGCCAGGTAAAGTGCTTGCTGTGACAGTTTCGTTCATTTCCATGAGCCAGTCATTCGTAGATCTAGCAGCTCATTGAAATGGGTGATGTTTGTGAATGTCAGTTGCAGGTCAAGTTCTCTTTGCAGGAAACATGAGGGTCGACAGTTCCCAGTCTCTCGAAGGAGAAGAGGCGTACGAGAACTACATGATATGCGCTTCGGTAAAAAAAACATCTGGCTTTTCATTTGGGCTCGCCGATTGTTCTTGCCTTTTGAGATCCCCCAGAAAGAAATTTCTTCGGGGTCAAATCGACGTGTCAAATCATGAAACACGACGGACTTTCCACCAAACATCATCATCATGGGCTGAAGCCTGCCTTTTGACACCCAAGCAGAAGGAACATTCCATTCAGTTCAGTGATTGTTCCGTTACTGCGTTCGAGGACCACCAAACATCTGCAAGATGATTAACAATGGCTGGCAACTTGATCTTGTGATTCAAGAACGAAAGGCAAAAACGGATAGTTGAAATGACGCGAAGAAAGGAACACTTGGAGAAAGAAACTCTGGCAAAACTGGAAAGGCTCAAAAATGCCATGGACACTGTCAAGAGTAACAGCCCCGTGTTTGCTTCTGTTGTCGACCTTTGTGTTTACGTTGTAGTTCCGTTCCACAACCATAGAATTTCTGCAATTGTGAAAATAGTATTCACTGCGACGGATGTTACAGTGGGCGTGTGTGTGAGTACGCGCACTGTTGTTACTGACTTCCCGTTTCGTCTGATTTCTCTCAAGCATCACACGTTGTGTTCATCAGGTTACTACATTTCTTGCTACAAACGCCGAACGAAGACCTGTTGGGAGCAGGTGCGGGACCTGTACACCCACACAGAAACTAACGACGACGACATCGTGCCCGAGCTTCCCAGTTTCTTCCAAAGGTCGTCGACGACTCACGAAATGCCGAGGTTCCATCCGTACTTCACGTACGTCATCTGCATTGTAAGTGCTTGAGATAGACGGGGCGCAACGAATTCCTGTTGTTGCACACTTCATCACCTGTCTGTCACCTAATGATAAACAAGCTGTCTGCGGTCGGTGTTGTGTTGAGAACGACACTCCGTGCGCAGACGGTGGTGGTTCGCAGTACGAGGTGGAATTCAACCACGATGAGACTGATCATGTTCTGCGTCACGGCGCATGCAACACAGAGGACACACTTGAGTGTACTGGCACATAGTCTTTGGTTCTATTGCAATTGGTTATTACATAAGTCTGCGAGGACGCAAAGGTTGCCCAGAACATGGTCGGTCTCATCGTGGTTGAATTATACCTCGTAGAGATCATTCACTTTTGGAATTGAAAACAGCGTCACGCCACAGTGCTGATCAGTCCTTGAGCAATTTTTTTCGTGTCAAATTTGGCTCAACTGCTCAACTGCAATTTTGCAAGTGAAGTCGAGGGTGTGGCTGTGATTGCAGAAAATAGAATTCAAGAAGCACGACGCAAATGTTCTTGTTGTTTGCAGCGTGTTGATTTTATGTTTCCAACAGATCTCTTTCCTGGCGTTCGCCATCGCAGCTGGGATAAACAAACCACTGGCTGACGTGGGCGTGGAGCCCACGGAAAGCATGGCGAGGTTCTCCACCTTCCGAGGGTCGGAGGCAGTTGTACATTGGGCAATTCCCAATGTCTGGATAGGCAGCACAGTTCCTGGGCTCATCCGTAAATTTCTTCTTCAATGAAACAAATTTTGACACACTTTTGTCAAATTTTGGCAGCGTTGTCTGCAATCAGTGAGGGCTGCTTTGGTTTTGGCACCTCATATCTTTCTCTGGTTTCCAAGATTCTGGGGCGGTCTATGCGCCGTGCATGCGCGACGACATCCAGATCAACACGTGGTTCGCCGCGCAGGGCGCTGCCGACTTTCCCGACCTTGGCTGCTGCGAGGTGAACGTCGCCGGACGCAAGATCGCCGGCACAACCAGCCGCACGGAGTGCGAGAGGGACACCGGCGGTACGCTCTGTCGGTGAAGTGCGAGTTGGTTTTGGGCAGATGGTGCAATTGTACTGCAGCTCGAGTGACTTGTGTGTTGTCTTGCTCTAACGCTAAACTTGTAGTGAAAAATATACCCCTTTTGGGAGATCTCCACGAGGAAAAATTGTGGTCAGTGACACACGTTTTACAGGAATGGGCCACTGGACTTCGAGGGTTCCATGCAGCGAAAGGAATTCGGCAAGAGCATTCGAAATCGAGCACAAGATCAAGCCGTGTTGCGTTGGTATCAAAGGCCAGTGCAGGATGGTGGTGAAAGCCCATTGTGATTTTCTGGAAGGAGTTTTCTTCGATTTTGGACCAGAAAACTGTCGTCAGGTATAACGCATTCGTCGAGTGTCTTCCAGAAATTGATTCGAGCAGGAAAATCCGGTGAGAAAGGAGAAATAAAATTTTGTTGTTTTGGTCTGTTGCCCGACAGGTCAACTGCTTGAAAGACGTGTGCGGGTTTAGTGGGATGGATGCAGACCCCACGCAGCAGTACAAACCGAAAAAGGCCAATCAGCAGTGGAGATATTTGTTGGCGGTCCTTGTTTACCCTGGCATCCTCCAGGTAAATTTGTCCTTCACACGGAAGCCCAGCGAAACATTGCGCGCCCCGTGGTTCTCGATGTGTCGTCCAAGACTTCGCGTTCCGTGCAGCTGGTTTCCGTGATGTTTTCTTGGCAGGTGGTTTTGGTCATATTTCTTCACTTCGTGATTGGGCAAGAGTTGGAGGTTGTCGCGGGTTGGCTGCGCACTGCCATCATCTACTTCTTCAGTGCAATTGGAGGTCTCGCGGTGCGTATTCGAATGAAATGTCCCGTAGCTTTTTCTTGAACAGAGCAGGGTGCGGCCAACACGTCGGACACAGAACCTTCACCACGCAGAGATGTTTGCTTGTCGACAGATGGGAGCTGCATTCACGCCGTACCTGCCTCACACGGGCGCCGTGGGCGGGATATTCGGTGAACTGGCAGCCTTGATGCTGGAGCTGATGCAGTCATGGAAGCTTGTCCGACATCCGTGGTTGGAGCTGCTCAAGATGCTTGGAATCATCGGTGTCTTCTTGTTCATGGGTGAGTCTCTCTCCATACCCAGCATGTTTCATCCGGGGCCCGAATTGTTTTGGCCACATTCTGGAAACGTTCATATCCCGGCGGTGTCTAAGCAACTTTTGTGTCGAGGGGTTATTCAAATAAATATTGTGACGGGATGGGGTTGACGACTCAGTGCACAGGTCGAGAAAATCGTGATTTGAACACTTGCGCCGACGTGACCGCGGTCGGCGCGTGCAAAACGAACAGCGGAATCAGGGTGTGTGTGTGTGTGTGTGTGTGTGTGTGGGTTTGTGTGTGTGTATGTGTGTGTGCAGTGGGCGGGTGCCAAAGCTTTCCAAACCCTGGCCAGTGGTGCCTTGGAATACGACCATTTTGTGTTCTTTGCCACTTCACACGAATGAGTGGGTGAAGATTCAAGCTTGATTCAGTGGAAAGAAATCTTTGTGTTTACGAACTGAAGAAGAAGAACCCTGGGTCTTGTGTGTTGTTTGTTTGTTTCAAACGATTTATTCGTTTTCCACACAAATGGATCACGCACTCGTACAACAAAAATAAATAAATAAATTGGAAACGAGGCTACCTTGGAGTGATTTAAATTCCCGATTGGTGGGAGTGAGGCGCAATAGATTGTCTGTTACAAAGATTTTGTAAACCTGGCTGTAGTAACTGTATATAATTTTATATATTGATACATATTTTTGTATATATTATCTGATATTTCATCATCTTGTGTGTTTGTCAGTCGAGGCTGGTGCATTCACGTCACTGATGTGATCACGTACAGGGACATACGATTCTTGGGGCGCGTACACATGTGGAGAATCGGCTTGCCTGTCTCATTCCTGGAGACACGTCGCCAGGTCGATCTCAAGAGAAACACGTGAAACTCGCAGTGCATACCCCTTTTGTCGCTCAATCTGGGTGTGCATCTGCAAGGAACCTCGTGTGTGATTCAGAAATCGAACGTGTTCACTGGCGTTGTTACCGAAACCAGCCAGTGAAAAACAGTCGCACCTGTGTGAACGAGTACTCCCAACATTTGCGTGTATTTTCTGGAATTGGTTCCCGTTTAAAAATGGTAAACTTGTGGTCGTGTGAATCAGATGCCTTCTCTTGATGCTCAATTTTGGAGTGAACAGCTGGCTTTCTTTACGAGTGAATACGGTTTGCAATGCCGTGCTCTGAACAGGAACAAGTGTTGACAACACTCTCCCTCTGTGCGCAGGATCTCTTCCCTTGATGGACAACTGGGAGATCGTCGGTGGCCTCGTGTTCGGCATACTCGTGTCCATCGTCGTTCTGCCGTACATCACATTCGGCAAGTGGGACGTGATCCAGAAGAAGATTCTCATCGCCATTGCCATCCCGATCATTGTGCTGCTCTACGCGTTCGTCTTCTATTTGATGTACGACGTTCAGAACGTGTCCGACAAGTGTGCGTCGTGTCGCAACTTCAACTGCGCGCTGTACACTGACCTTGGGTGTGAAATTGAGAATTTGGTGTAAAAATGAATAGTTTATGAGCTACGAACGATGAGGTAATTGTGGTTCGTTGCGTGATTGCAAGAACGTTAAAATTGGGTTGTTTGCAAAAAAAATTGGTTGTTGCGCCCGAGGGCTGTGATGCTCACAATGGTCGTCTGTTGGTAATTAATTTTGTCGGTCTTTCTCGGGCTCATTGTGTTTTTATTTCGCATTGTTGTTTTTACCTTCGCAAACAATTAAAAACTTGGTTTCGAAGAAAATGAAGTAGTTTCCCTTTCTTATTTAAACGCTTGAACACAGTGCAATTGGATCATTTGTTGGGTAGAATTTTTTCCGGTTTTCGGTTTGCCTCGGGTTCTTTCCGCGGTCCGTCAATCAGTCGTGTTTATCCACTGACAACTTTGCCGGAAACTATTAAAATAATGAACTGGTCATGTGTGTGAACAACCGTAAATGTTATCAAGTTCCTCAGTCACTGTGATACATTGTGTTCTTCAAGGCGGAGTACAAAATGTGGAAATATCAGTGGATGATATTTGTATTCTTGTTTGATGCGTTCACCGTGAGACGTAAGTTTAATTTTTTTATCTGCCAGAAAGTGACATTCAAATTCGTTCTGGAACAGACTGCAAAATTGACGTCGGGGGAAACTCCGTTTTGTAGGAGCAGTACGTGTTTGTCCTGTTTCTTCAGCGTGTCCTGTGGGTTGGCACCCGATCGGCCTGTCCTGTTACTTGGCCCGAACGTTTGACGAGACGGAGGACAGAACGTGGACAGCCGCGCGAGACAAGTGTTCGGAACTCGGAGACAGAAACGCGTCTCTGGTGTCGATCAACACTCCTGAAGAATACCAAACTGTCAGTCTGCTTCGAAGGGTAAAATTTGTTCTTTCTGTGAGTGGGGATAATCTTGAAAGTTTTGTGAGATCTTGGACGGTATTCAAACGTCAAACGATCTGAAGGACTGCCCGATACTCTGTGGGCAAGAGGGGAAAAGTTCTGTATCATGTCAGCCATGTCGAAAGACTACAGAAATCGTTTGAAAATTCTTATTGCTTCGAGATGACACAAAGACAAACACAGGTTGGTTTCCATCAGCTTTCAGGCATATCGGACGATTGCTTCTTTTGGATCGGACTGAGTGATCACAGAGACGAAGCAAACTTCGTCTGGGAAGACGATGGTCAACTGACCTTGACCAGATGGGCTTCAGGTTCAGGGGTTTCATTTTTGTTGAGAAAATTTTTCAACACTTGCTGTAAACATCTGGCATGAGATTCGCAGTGGTTGCTTTTTCGCAGGTGAGCCGACCTCGACCGGAGACGGGAATGACGCGGCGCAGGCGGAGCGAGACGATTACGTCGTCGCGTCCGGCGCCTTGGGCTGGAGCGACGTTGAGAACGATTGGACGACGAGCGTCCGCGACGAGCTGCAGCCCGTCGGATTCGTCTGCGAACAGAGTGCGCTGTTGTCTGTGGTTTTGAATGTTCCAAGTTGTCTGTATATATCGTCCAAACAAGTACCTGTTTTGTTCTGCAGCTCGTGACCCACAAAATATGGACGGTGACATGAATGAACCAATGCCCGAACCTGAAGCAGAAGCGACTCCCAACACCCAAGAGAACGGGGATGGTGCGTCTGATCCGACCGCTGGGGACACAGGTCAGGGAAATATGGACCCCGGTGATGGAGAAAATCAAAACAATGCCAACTCCAATGAGGGTGGTGCTCAACCAAGTGGTGATTTACAAGGCAGCGGTGAGCAAAACGATGTGCAGATGAATCTTGGAGGGGATCCGCAGAACAATGGTGCAGCCAATGGTGCGAACACAAATTCGAATGGTGATCAGTCAGGCACCGACCAAAACAATGACGCTCCAACAGACGGGAATATGAACTCAGACGGTGATCAACCAAACAGTGCGAACAATGGCCAACAAGGTGGGAGCGACAACGACCTATCAGGCGACACGGACACCAATCAACAAGGAAATACGGGCGGTGATGACGGCGGAGGAGCAGGTGATGGGGATACTGGGAGCCCAGGCAATCCGAGTAATAACAACAATGGTGGAGAGGCCTCGAACGGGGGACAGTCAATGGCCGATACTGAAGGACCAGCCAGTGGTGAGGACCGATTTACCACACGAATCAACTTTCAAGGGCAGATGAAATCGTGAGACGCAAGTTTGAACGAACTACGACCATATTATTCTCGCTTCCGATGGGTACTCGAGTTCAGCACATTAAATCATCAAAGTGGTCAGGAAAACCTGTCGATTTTGCTGAGGCATCGAATTGTCAGTGAGCTGAATTCGCTCACCAACGCCATTGAAGTCATCGTTGTATCAATTTGAGCTGAGCTCGAATTTGCCCTCTTTGAGTCCACAAATATTTTGCGAACATATTTCAACAAGTTGACATGGTCCAACTTCGCAGGGACTCCAGGCTCTGGAGGCGCCAGGGGAATGAATGCGGGGTCAGATACTGGAGACGGAGACTGTGACCAGCAGGGCATTGTGGGACCGCAGGGTGTGGCGGGGCCGCCAGGACAGAAGGGTACGAAAGGTACGTCCGCTTTTCTGTTTCTTCTCACCAAAACAAACTGGTTGCGATTCGAGAATGGGAAAGTCACGCAAGTTTGTGCCTTTCTGGCATAACTCCTTCGAGGTATTTTGACCACACCTGTATCATCTGAAGTTGTCTTTTGCGTGCTCCTTTTCAAGTTTTGTTTCTTTGTGCACAGGAGAGCCAGGGTCGTCTGGGGCAGACGGAAGGCCGGGTATGAACGGCGGTACTGGCGAAACTGGACCAGCAGGACCACTGGGACCTGAGGGCCCTCCTGGTAAGTTTCTTTGATCACTGAGAACGAAGTTCTACAGTTTCCAGAACAGATGGGAATCAGGTCTCGTGTTGAGTGTTCCTTCGGGTTTGAACGAGATGGATGTGCGCCTTTCATGACAATCGCAACAAGCCACGAACACTTCATGAAATCTTGGTTCCTCGGCAGATCTGGCTCATTGACTTCCGGGAAGGAAAAATGCACCTATATCTGGCCTGTGGGCTTGACCGTGAACTCTGAACACGTGATTCACAGCGAGTGCGCCGAGTGCTTTGAGCCTGAAGTGTTCTGGACTTGCAATTCAGGAGTGCACGGACCGAAGGGGGATGTTGGACCGCCAGGCCCCCCAGGTCCGCCAGGTCCACCAACGGACTACATGTTACCTGCCTGGAACTACACAAGACCGATGCCCTCCATTCCATACTTCGTCAATGCGACTGGTACGATTGAGAAAACATTCGGTTGGTGGATAGAGCAAATTCGCGTCTTGTACTGACGATAATGACGTCGAAACTGTCTGAACAACTAATTTGCTGTTTTCAGTGCTTGGTTTTCCCGTATTCTCGAAATTTTGCCGCACTTCTTGTGAGAGCATCGCAGCATCCAGCGAACGCAATTTGATTCACAACAGGGCAAGACCCACCTGCGTATACCCGTTCGGTTTGCAGCGTTCTGCAGTGGTCGCGAGCCGGGCGCCTACGCGCACCCGCTGCACTGCTGGCAGTTCGTCGTGTGCGGCGCGCAGGACGGTGACTCGGAGATGGATTGCTACCCTGGAAAGAGCTTCGTCACCATCGGCGGCACGCCGCAGTGCCGCAAGAACGTCACGTGCATCTGGGGATCGCCACCAGAGGGAAACCAGCCGTGGGCCGCAGCTTTGACGCAGTCGGGTGAGCAGTGAACGCATTTATTTCGCGTGAAGGTTTGATCAACGTTAACACGAGAACACAGATACGTTTCCTATTTCGGGCAAAAGCATCTCCTTATCCCGTCGGCCCTTGTGCTTGGCATTTCATGTCTTTTGTTGCAATTGGCGAGCACATGTGCTGGAGGCGTCAGAGAAAAACCCTTGCAGAGTCCGGTGCTGTCTGCTTTTCAGAGAGTCCTTTGCTGCAGCAGGACTTTGCACGCGTGAGGAGAGTCGTCATGTACAACTCGGCTGGTTTGCTCGCCGTCGCGCTCGTGGTGATGGGGCTGTCCGCAGCCGTCTCCAAACTCTACTGTCGAGAAAGCTACTTGTGTCGCACCAAAAAATACTCAACTTCTTCAGTGTGCAGTGACTTTACGTACATGAGCGGTCAAGTCTGACAGACCCGACAACACAACAGAACGTTTGGCCTCTGCAACATCAGAGATTTGTCAAACGTTACGACCTCCACAACCCTGCAAAACTGCCCAACTCCCATGTTGCGTGTGCGAGGAGACCATGCTTCTTACTGCTGTCAAATTGCTCTTGTCAAAACTCGTCGATCGTTCCGTAGTAAAATTCTTCAACAATGTCGCAAATTTCCTGAAAGAAACAAAGAAGTGAGAACTCGTGGTTCGAGACATTTGTTCTTGCTGACGTGGGAAAACATGCTCACCAACAGAACGGACTCACCAAAACCTCCGCAACGTCCAGAGATGACCACTGATTACTGTCTTCATCGGTTGCTGATTCGTCTTCTGGTACAAGTAGCTGATGTGTTTCTGTTTTATGAAACATGTTGACCCAACAGAACCATGCACCGCTGAACAGACCAGTGTGTGGATGAAAATATTTTGAAGTGGATTGCGTGTTCGGAAGACTTCTCCACTCAGGGTTTGTCTTTTGCTCGTCTGGGAACTTGGCGCTGGCTGAGTGTTTCACCATTTCTTCTTGTTCAGCTCAAAGGGTAGGTCTACCCAATATCTGGAATTGCGTACCAGGCTTCTTGGGCATCTGCGACAAGGGCATAAAATCGTCTTCGCTTTGGTCCCGATTCCAACCGCCGTGTGCCTCCTCTTCCAGCTCCGTTTGAACCATTCTGCAGTTTGAACAAGTCGGTTATTTGTTGAAGAAATGCAAGTTCCAAGTCTTGCGAAAGAACTTTTTGTTCTTTATTTTTGTGAGCGCACAGGCGCAAAATGAGACGATCAAACTCACTTCATTTGTTCTGCAACCTGAACAGACAAGAGCTTGTCAGTTTCAGGTTTGCTGTGGCTGTGTGAAATATCTGTGCAAAAATGAAACAGTTGTCTGAACACTGTTCTGAACATATTTTGCATGCAAATATTTTCGATAGTGTTGAAAATAAATCGTGTGATGAAAATAAATCTTTGTTGTACTAGTGCGCAGATGCTCGCTGTCGTGAAAATGGGATGCTGTTTGAATGAACACCAACCCTCGATTTCTGTTTCTCTCACAGGGAAATGTACTTTCTTGTGAATATTTCTTGATTTCTTCTTCGGTGTCGCTTTCCTCAGAGACTGAGTTTGTTCTGCTCTTTGTGCCTTGTGACGAGTTCTGCTTGCTATGTTGTCCCTGTCACCAGCGTCTTCGTCACTTGGTGGTGATTCAACACACTTGTTCTGCAGGTGGTGATTGTCTTCTGAAATATTCAGAATTTCGTCGTCAACAACGTGTCTTTATGGAATCAACAGACCCATCCACACTTTCTGTCACAAGTTCGCTCATCTTGTTCCTCACACCTGACGGGCGCGTGACTGTTTCCGAGAGCTGTCCTCTTCGAAAACATGTTTCAGTATCTTCTGGAAAGGCTGTCCGCAAGTTTTTACCTGTGGTACAGAAAGAACAAACAAGCTGCGGTGTCATTCTGCTCCATCCAAAACTTTCGTGATGTACCATGTGCTGCGCGGATGGCTGTTCTTCACCCCCAGATTTTGTTTGAACTCGAGCACCTTGCTTTTCCATTGTGGATGACTTTTTGTCCGTGAGGAGTGGTTTCACAACAGCATTGCGAATTGCAGACCGTCTCTTTCTCTTCATCTTCGAAGCAATTACGAGTACCTATGAACCGAACAAAGTCAGCCAGTTGGTGATAATTCGCACAAAGCGACAAACAGAGACCTGTCAAACATTGAAACATTGCTTGGTTCTGTGATCGTGCACGTGGATGTTCTTGTTTGTGCTCACTCTTGTCTGCGTTGCCAACACACCCTTCAACATGAATGATGCACTTACAAACACACCTTGTGGTGAGCAATGACATCGTTTGAAAAGAACCAGCCTGCAGCTGCTGTGGAGTGCCTGGAAACGTACTTTGGATGGTTGCAACTGAAACTGCCACCTGACAGTTAAAACCATCACTCAGAACACTTCCCCAGAAAAGACAATCCAGCTGCTGTTTCGCAGATAGATCCCAATTTTGAGTGACACAAAAGTACAATACATTGGTAGATTAATTTGAGGGAAATTGAGTTGTCAAATGAACGGTGAAGTAATGAAACAGACGAACAGTCCTCACTTCTTCGCTCTGCCGCCAAATCCTATCGCGTTTGTTGTGGAGGTGGCGACGGCGCCATCTGCAGGAAACCACACACGCTGCGGATCCAAGATGGCGACCATGGAAGACTTTCGCAGAACTTCATGAGAACATATGCAATAGTACTGTTTGAAGTGCATTGATTGGATGAAACAAGAATGAAAGTATCAAGATCAGAAGCATATGATATCCTGGAACTGCCCTTGGGTCAGTAGTTTTGTTGGGGCGGGAAATAAACGTGACAAACATGAAACGAAAATCTTCCAGATTTTCGGAACTTCTGTTGGGTCAGCTGGACACGGATCTGCCAAGGCTGAATTCGTGTTTGTGTGAAGTCAAGGACCTGACTGAAACCAGAGATAGATCTACCTCTCAGTTGAGATCTGCAAGAAATTAATCTGGGGCCAAGTTAGATTCTGTCATCAGGTCCGGGATGAACAGGCCAATGAAAGCAATCCTGAGATCTTGTGTCTGATTTCAAAAGAATTAGAAAAATTACGGAATGTCGCCTTTCGAGGACATTATGAAGGAATGACACAAAGCGGTTTCCAGTTGAGACCCTGTCGAGCACTTACTGCGTCGAATTCGCTCCACCTCAATTCGAACCTTGAACGCGGAGTCCAGACAAACCAACAGGGTGTGAACCTCGAACGAGCCGGAAGCAGATTCTTTTGAAATTCGACCTTCGTTGCTCGGCTGGTTGTTGGTCTGTCTTGTGCTCTGGATGTCCGGGCAATAAAGTCGATACCCGGGCCGTGCTGTGATCAGGAATAGACTACCAAGCATCACAGCAGACTCCGTTTTAAGCCTGGCCAAACGAGTACGTATTTGCTCTCCACTTGTAGGTTCTGACAAAGATTCCGTGCGCACCTCTTACAAACGACTCGCACTGAGGTGGCATCCAGACAAACATGACTGTGCTCTTCAGGCCACGAAGGTACGTGCAGCCAAGTCTGATTGATGGTCGCGGTAGCCGGCCATCTAGGTGAAGCTGACTGCTTCAAAACCAGCATTCATGTGTTCGCCTATCCACACTGTGACCACCTCCCCCGTGAGGCCCAAAATCCCCACCCACCCAGGCCATAACCCATTACCCAGGCCATCACCCTACCTCCACCTATCCCTCTCCTGATATGCAGCATGGATAACACGCGACCATCGGGCCCCCGCCACCGGGACTTCTTCAAGAGCGGCATTTTCTTTTGTCATCAGACACAGGTGCAATAAATGCACTCGTTTTGCACTCATAAAAAGCACATGTTACTTTTGGAATGGCGAACCTGGAGTGTTCCAAATGTATTGATTGTTTTTGTTTGAAAAAAAAAAAATCCTTTTTGATGAAATGGCACGTGTCACACGCAGACCTCGAGAACTGAACATTGATTTCCACCTGTTCCGTTTGTTTTGCATGTTGAACACTGTTTGTGTTGATCACACCGCGTGTTTCTTGTTTCAGAAATTCGAGGGAATCAGCGTTGCGTACAGACTGTTGATGGACGAAGATGCAGACTCGGATGATGACATTATCATGACGCCGGTGAGCTGCGTTCATCTACTTTGGTCGTGCAGCTTTGTTCAAGTGACACCTTGTCAATAAAGTGGTTCCTGTTGACTTCGTGTGAACGGTCCGTTTTCTTTGTTTCGCATGGGAAGTTCAGTTCGAGAGTGTGCAGAAATTTCTTACAGTTTTGTCATTGAACAGTTTTGCTCACACTTGTTCACTGGTTCACTTGCTCAACTTGCATCAACCAGAGAATAGCAACTTGACCAAACCTGGTGATCTTGAACCTGAAGTCTCATGCAAAGGTCTTGAGACCAACATTTTTAAGCGTGTGGTCGCCCGAAGGGCCGTGTACCACACGCTTAATGTAATCACCATCAGTCTGTATGTGTGTCTGTCCATATATGTGTAAAGTGGGTCCAACCCCCCCCCCGTGAGTCCGGCTTTCCACATACGGCTGGACCCACATACAGACTGATGGTGATTACATTAAGCGGGTGGTACACGGCCCTTCGGGCGACCACACGCTTAAAAATTATCCCAACTAAATTTTACCATGTTGAGTTTACCCCCCCCCTTGCAAAATTCACACATACAGACACACATACAGAGTGATGGTGATTACACTAAGCGCGCGTCCTATTGGCAGAGCCGGACCGCGCGCTTGAAAACTGACAACAATGGAAGGAAATGTCCAAAGTGACAAAGATTCACCGCGTGCCCTCCATCCATTGTTGCTGTGACCTGAGCTGAAGCCAATCAAAACAAAAACCACTTCAGACGCATCAAGTTGGCACTGGATGCACTTCCACTAAGCTGACACACGCTATGTGGACAGCACCGAACACTTGGTCAAAATTCTGTCATCGGAGTTTGGTGTAACCTCCGCAGTGTTGTACCGATATGCCTCCAACACCCGACCAGTCTCCATGGGGGTGGTTCTCTGTTGACTGACTGTATGTGGCGCGTAACCAAAAACAAGAAACCAAAGCTTTCAACACGAGCGCCGGCTTCAGAAATTTCGTGCATGGTGAGAGCTAGGTTGGGACCAACCCCCACATTCTATCTGGGGAACGGGTGAGGACCTGCACAAATTTTGGGTGTGGCCGACCTCACAAATGAAGGGCAGCCACGACCCCCCACGACATACAGCTGCAGTTGGATTCTGTCCACAGGGGTGGGGTGGGACCTCAGTGGGTCTTCACGCAACCCCCCAACCAACCAAAAATGTCATGCCTCCAGCACAGGCTCACTCCGAAGGACAGACGTATCAAGAGGCTTGTGCCCAAGGAGGACCTTCCCTGAATTCCTTTTGGGAGGGAGGAGGCAGGACCAACCCAAATTTTAAGTGAGCCCACCCAAATTTGTGCAGTTGATAGCCTCCCTGGGACCAACCCAAAACTGTATCTTCAAAAGGGTTACAGAACCTGCACATCTTTGGATAGATGCTGCCCCCAGGACATCAGTAAGTCTGAACCCGAAAGAACGTCACGCTTCTGGCATAAGAATTCGTGGTCAAACACATGGAAGCCTTGGGCATTTCCTCAAATGGATTGAAAGGTGACTGTCTGGGCACGTACCGGTACACAAAGAAGTTCGGGGCAAAAATAATTCCACGTAAATTCACATCCTGATTGATTGTCACTTTGGCTATTGAAAGTAGAATCTACCAGAACACTTTTCTGACGACCAATTCGAGCACGAAAGTTCCCCTTGCTTGTTTGAGAGCTCCAGGCGACGCGCGTGACCACGGGAATAATAGATTTCGGTGGTTTCATGACACTCGCTTTCGGATCACCAAATTATTCAGGTGCATCTCCCCCTTCCAATGCAAAATATCACGTGAAAAACAAAAGCATACACAAAGAGAATGTTCAACATCGATGGCACGAGAGCCACTCAGCTTTCGCACACAGGTGGCGAAGTTTGGATCGCGGATGGACTGAAACTTACCGTATTCACCGGTGTAGAAGTCGCACCCAACATTTACCTTCATTTTCTGGTGTTTGGGCCCTTTTTGACACAATGGTAAACTCCTTCCCATTATTGATGTGCCCGTTTTGATGCCAGAACACGGATGAATACGGTAATTGTCCAGACAGCTTTGCTTCAAAAGTCCGTATTTCCGACAGCACTTTCAATCACAATGATTTTGACTTTGTCATCAAAGGGAGCTTCAAATTATTTGTGGTTCACGGAAAGATCGCCGAATTGGACTCGACGCAACTCAACAGCACGCTTCGAATGTTTTTGAGTCGCAAAGAGAACAGCTCGTGATTCGCGTTTCAAAGTGAGAATCTCAAAACGAGGACCATCTGCTTTCGCAGCTGCGAGGACGGACATGTTGCGGCACTGTCGGACAAAGCGAACTCGAGGCGCAGACTGCTGCTCAGCACCACTGCGAACAGACTTCTTCGCCACCGTACAAACATCAGATCGATCTCATTCAAATATGGAATTTGAATGAACACGACATTGGTTGCTAAAATTATTTATTGTGGTCTTACAATGTTCACGCGCAGCTTGTTTCAGGTGACTTTATGTCGCGTCTTTACACATGCAGTAAAACGCTTGTTCACACCTGAACTGACAAGTCAGTTCGCGACGAAATCGTTGTTTCGCGTCAGTAGCGACCCAGACGTTGTTTCGCACTTCAACGTGACTTCTTGCACGAAGTCGACAAGGACAAGACACAAGAATTAGTTGATAAAAGCGTTTACGACGTGAAATTCGAGGCCACGGTGAAAATCGTCAACATCGACTTTGCAAACCAGCATCATCAGCTTCATATTTTGTCCAACTTTTGTTACGAATACAAATACTCATCGCCCAGATTTCTTTTGACGCCATAGCTGAACTCTAATGAAAACTTATTGCAGGACAAGCATTTTTCAGTCTTCAGACGGATGTGAGCACGCGTTTTACTGTGAATGACAACAGTGCACCTGGTCCGAAGTCTGGGAAACCAACCGGGTTGTCGCCAATTTTGTGCAAAATCAATGGGAAATTCAAATTCGTAAAACCAACCAACGGCAGGTTGATTGAATTTGGTTTTGTTCAGTGTGTCGCAAGTTACTTTCGCTTGGTCAAAAGTACGCAATTCTGTTGTGCAGGAACCCGGTGGCGCGACAGACGGAGAACTGTTTGAGCGGTCGGTGGTCTTTGGCAGACCGCAGATAAATTCAGTCACCGTGACCTCGATCTATCGTGGACTGTTCAAGCTGGGATTTGTTTCTGCGAGAAAACAGAATGTCTTGTTTGCCAATCCTTGGACAAACTAAACTCACAATCCGCACTCTACTCTCGACACAAGTCCCAGCTTGAACAGTACACCTGTGCACTTACCTGAACGACGTCCCTACCAGCGTTCTTCGCATCTTCCTAACTTCTCGCCTGCAGAGTTCTTCAGCATCTCACCAGTGAAGGAACAGAGAAGCTGATCGAACATCCATTGGAATGTAAATCCGTTGTGTGTAACACTAAACACGTGGCTTGCTTCACTTTCCACACGCCGCCGATTTCACAAATGCCCATTCGAAGACCGACACATTTTGTAGACTAAAAGTTGAAATTCCACATTCCGACAAACAAATTCCTCCAAAAACAGCGACAACTGCGCTGCATTAATTGCTCATTATCTCCTGAAAACTGTCAAGTCAACTCCGATGACTGCCTTGTCTGTTTCCACTCGTCCCGACTTTGCTTCACGACCGCTCCCTGACGTTCGTCTGTTCTTCCTCGCTTCGGCGCCGAACTCCAGCTTCACGCGTCTGTCAGCGGGTTCGTCTTCTCATCTTCCAGGACTTGCGCGCGCCTCCTGCGTCCTCTCGGTGACTCTCTCGGACCAACTTCGTCAGCGCCACTGGACCCTGCTTCGCTGCTCGCTCTCTGATTGAAACCCCGTCACGGGCCGACCTCATCTGTTGCCCTCTCAAACTTCGCTTCGTTTCGCACCAGCTTCTACTTCAAACGTTGTTGTGCCATCCTCGCTCCGCTTGTTCTCAAAAATTTTCCTTTTCAAAGAGGAAACAAACAAACACGACTCGGGTGGCCGTATCAACTGAATGTTCAGTCTTTTCTACGCTCTCCTTTTCAAGAATTGCTTGCCACACTCTTTCTCAGTCCTGACAAATCTTCCTTTTCCAGATTCTTGCCTTCCTGGGTGACTGTGGGATTATCCCCGTCGAGATACGTCATCCATGATCCATGGCATTTACATCCTCTTCTTTCCGTTTGCATTTGTTTCCTCACATGGCTCTGGGGTTTTTTTCCGCACGGACTTGACAAGTCTCTCTGAAGATTCCAGACTGAAGATTGCAACTTCTTTCTCCCTCCGCTGGCTGTCTTCCTTTCTCTTCAACGCCCTCTCAATCAACGCAGAATGTTCCCACAGACTGGAATTTGCGTGGGAACTGACACGGAAGGAAGAAGCGGAAGTGAAGTGACAGGCACCCTCAGAAGATGAAGGACCGGCACTCGACTGATTACCTGCGAAAACTTTCTTCTTTCCCTCCAAAACACCAATGCTTCGCCAGCTGACTTGAGGATCTCCTGTGCCATCCGGTTCGGGTTGTACTCTGCTCTTTCATCCATATTGACAGTTCGTGCCATTTCAGAGGTGGAGACTCCAAACTTCCTGCATCTTCATGTGACTGAAGCGTTGATCGGTGAACGTTTTCCATCTCTCAACTCGCGCGTATGACTCGAAACCCATCCCCACGTGAAGACTTCTTTTACGCCTAACCTCGATTTGGAATTCACCCCCGAAGGACTAAGAAGGACTATACTCATACCAAGCAAACAGAACACGTCGGCCAGTACTGAGGGTAGGTCGTCTTGAATTTCCTACAAACAGAAACAAGAATAAAAGTTCAGACAATTGCAATTTCTTGACAAAATTTTAAAGATCTCGCGTCCAAGTGAAATCACGGCATTTATCAGGCATTCTATAAGGGCAAGGCACGGAAGCTGCCGAAAGATACTCACAACGAGCTCAGAGAGCGCCGGCACGACCTGGTCCGCCTTGAGCGACCCCCTCAGCACGTTATCACAGACTTCATACAGGATCCGCTTCAGGTCGCGCTTGCCCCTGCTTTCCGTCAAGTGATCCCCATTTTTTATGGCATTCTCTGCCAACTTCAAGCTGCAAAGACAGAGTAGATCTGGTCCTTGGTCTGTGGATCACAAGAACAGGAGAAATCAAGACTCCGCAGAGTCGGCCTCCAGCCAGATGTACTTTTCACCAATTCCAAAAAGTGCAAATCGATCAGCCATTCACTTCTTGTGGTGTTACACGCCTTTTTTGATGCAACTGAAGCCACATCGTGCAATATCATGCAATTTGGACCGATTCTGAACTCGTGCATTCCTTGGGCACATTCCGTGGCCCGTAAAAATTGCAACTCTGGTGGCTATTTATGCGCATAAAGCACAACCGTAGAAGATCTACCAAACCAAAAACAACCCACAGTTTACAATGACATTGTTGGCGGATACATGAAGGCAACGACTCTCACAATGACACTTACAATGAATTTTTATCCCACCCTCGAGCAGTTAAAACTTCCTCCATGATTCTTGAAATTGGTTAGTTGATATCACTGAGGCATCAACGGGTGTCCGGTAAAATTGAGCTCTGCAAAAATGCTAATGTATGAAGTAAGCATTCCAAATTTACACACCACATTTCTACACAATTATAATGGCGATTCAAATAAATATAATTTCTCTGGGAGAGAGACATAATCTGTAATTGTCTGACACTCTTTGCTTCTTTACTTGCGCACGTGATTTCACAGACCGGGAACCCGAGCGGTCAAAATGGCGGCGCCCATGAACAAGCTGTCCAAAGCTGAGCGGAAAGTGTTGAAAAAGCAGCGACAAGCTCAAGCAACATTGTACAGGCATGACAAGATCAAAACCGTCGACTACCTTTCACATGTATGTCATTGAAACAAAATTATGATTCTGTCTCTTTCAAATTGATTTATCAACCACGATCGTTCTCGTGAACCCTGATTTGGCCATTCAATTGTCTACGCAATCACGAGTTGCGATGTACCAACAAGAAGTTCCATGGGAACCCTGATGGTCGCGTTTCCGGTTTCCTTGGAGGGTCTGGCCCAGTGTGTAGTGGTGGGGTCTGGCCCAGTGGGCGGGGAAGCCGTTAGCGGCACCTACGTGACCATCAAT
>JAAUXT010059236.1_pt1 | contig 21430 bp, 23 predicted proteins | sample 7278171 | NCBI WGS metagenome assembly JAAUXT01 (sample SAMN14350112, study PRJNA611818) | marine sediment metagenome | isolation source: surface marine sediment (1.8m) | place: French Polynesia: Moorea | collected 2018-08 | reverse complement strand
CGACCACTTTCAGTTTTTATTTCCATTGGGAATACATTGGGAGGTGGTCGGCTACTGGAGCTGGTCGGCTACTGGAACTGGTCGGGCACTGGAGCAAAGCTCTAGCAGTCTTGTTTGTTGAATATTCCTTTCCAATCAAGACCAAGCAACAAGAAGTGTTGAGTTGAGGCAGTTTCTGAACCTAAAATCAAGTTGCTGAGAGAGGGAACGCATTTTTGGCTCACTTCATAATTTCGACAGGACTTTAAAACAAGAAAATTTGTGTCTCCAAAGCTATTTTGTTGGAAAATTATCCCAGATTCTACCAAAATCCACATTTGTTCTTGTGTGTACAGTTACTCCCTTGCTTTGAAAACAAGTGGAATATTTTCTGCAAATATTTTTCTGAAAATCGAAACATATATTGAGATCCTTTGTAACGATTTATTTATGCTGAAAGTTTCTTGACAAGACGACACTAAACACCTCTGGAAAGATCCTCACTTCAACATGTTTCTGAGATGATCTCCCTCCTTTCATTGACTTTGCCTTTTTTGACATCAAGTTTTGTTTCAAAATTAACTCTCATGAACTGTCCACCAAGTTTGTAAACATGGCAAACTTGCAGCAAGATTTCCTCAAACATAAACTTTTCTTCTTCTTTCTTGGACATTGACGAGTAAAATTCAAAGGTTTTCCCTTCTGTATTTTTTAATTCTTTTTTGTGCCAATTTTGCACTGAAAATAAACTTTGTTCTACTTTTCCGGCTGAAAAAAATCCCACTTTTATCTTACTTTCTCCAAAACTGTCCAACTTTTCCTGCTTCTTGGCTGAAACTGTCTTGTACTTTTGTCCTGATGTTTGCCAAAAATGTTCTACTTTTAATTTTTTTTACCTGCTGCTGGGTACCTTGGACGCCTTTCTTGTTTATTTTGCAACGAAACTGATTTCAACCAACACGCTTGTTTGCTTTTTTCAGTGATTCACGTGCCAGAATGCCACAGCACCGCTGGCTATCAATTTGCTTTTCCCTTCCGCGCCGTGAAGGTGATCCGAGGACTCACAAATCGACACAAAATGCAAGTGGGGAAGTAAACTACTTTGTGACAGCTTTCTGTCAATTTATTCCCACGGGGTCTGTAATGTGAGATGATTGGAAATCAATAAGAAGGTGAATAAAATGCATGGAAAATAAATGGAATTTCACCGACAAGGCCTTATCACACTTGTGGTGAACCCGCTTAACCTGAAAACACCTTGGAGCCAGTCATAATATGTGGCAAAGAGAAATCATCTTGACATGAAAATGGCACATGTGGACTTTCTCGTCTCAGGCGAGACGAAGCGGTCGATTGCGGGGTCAAGGCCTCGGGTTTCCGGCCGGGAAAGCCTCCAGGTCCATTTTATGGCGAGCTTTCAGCAGAACTACGAGCAACGTTTGGATGTGAACACAAACGCCTCCTTCTGGTGACGCGAGGACGAGTGCGGTACACGCGCGTTGAGGGAGCTGTGATCACTGTCTATTTTTGATTCGATTTGCACTGCTGTCCACTTACCTTTCAAACAGGAGTACCCGGCTTGCAGATATGACTTGAAGTCTTTTGGACAAGACCTTTTGTTGTGTAGCGATATCACAGAAATGACGCAGCTTGTCCTGCCCGAGCATTTTGGCACGATGTGTGGCATGACGTCCGTGCCGCAGCCGATATGGCCGTAGTTCTTGGTGACGCAGCGGCCGAGCGACATGCGGCCGTACTTGGAGGAGGTCATCACGATGACCGAGTTGCGTGGACACGTCGCGTTGAATGACTCCCACTCGCAGTATTCCCGCGGAGAGCCTGCAGAAGATGTGAAAGAACAATAAGTCACAGGTTGGTGTTGTTCTGGGACACTCACAGAGCTGCGTCCATTGGGGGGGGGGGGAAATGACGCCGCAGCTTGGACGCATGGCAGCACAAGACACCGTTTTGCAACCTCGTTCCGTTGTGATGCACAGATCAACCAACTTATTCAACTGACGTTTGCGTTTCGGACGGATTCAGCACAAAGTTGCTCTTTCACGAGCGTACGAGCCGCACGAAAACAGACAAGAAAATGGGGAACACCCTTTTCTTTCGTCGTTCCCACCAGTGCCTGAAGATTCTGGCAACCTGTTGTACGCTCGTACTTCTTGTCAGCCCTTTCTGCTGCATGAACAGAGCACACGATGATTGTTTAAATTTGGAGGAGCACTGGCGTTGAGTTGAATGTCAATTTGCAAACTTAAAAGTATTCTTTCGACTCTCTGAGCCTTTCGGAATTTCTATTGGTAAAGAAAGATGACCCGTTAGGACCCTTTAGGACACGGTACATTCACATTATTCTTGGCATGCTGGTCCCGAAACCAAATTAGGGTGAATCCTATGCATTCGTAAAAGCCGGGCAAACGAAATTAGGTGCGATGCTGTGTCAGAAATGGGTTGGACTGATTTGATTTTGTGCATCAAGTTATAGAGACCTGGGAGAAGCTGGTCCTTTCAAAACTGTGCAAAGAAAGCGGCAAAGGAGCACCTGAAATCCGTTTTGTCTGGCTTTACATTTCAATTTGAGATGTTTGAATGCACTCGGTTGAAGTTTTTATCACATGCTCGAGGGATTTCTTTTCCAAGAGAAGTGCAACAAACTTCATCAAAGTTCCCCAAGCACAAATGTGTTTGTAGACTAAACGTCTCCATCCCATTATTTCAGTTGCATTTCACGAGGTGAATCTTGAAACATCAAAGTGCACGGGAAAATTTAACACTTTTTACATTTTGAATCCCACCAAAGGAACAGCTTTTTCATTTTGATTGGGTTCCAACAAAGGCTGGATAACTGTTTCGTTCTGTGTGTCACGTTCTCCGGCACTTAATACGCTTTTTGCAGAGGGAAGTCTTTGATGTGGAGTTGGTTGTCGTGTGGTGCGCCCGTCCCTTCTGCGTTTGTACCTGTAAGTCGAGGGTTGAGTCAGAACGAGCGAAAAAAAATGTTCGCCTTGTTTCCGTTTTCTGAAAAAATTCTACTCCGTTTGGAAGTTCTGGCACCACTCTGCACGTATGCCGCTTACACTTGTCCTAGTGCGATGACAAATCCTTTGATCAACTACTAGATGTTCACGTTGCTCTTTGGAAAGGAAAACAAGATGCAATCACTGGACACCGACGCTTCTGCCAGACTCCGAACCACTAAAGGACAACAAAATACATCTCCACCCGGCGCTGTGTTTGATTCCAAAAAAAAAAAAAGATGTGAAGAGCAAAACCATCGGGAGGATCTGTTCTTGAATTGATTCTTTGTAGGTCATCCTTTCATTGCTCGCGTGCGGCTTCATAGAGCGCCGACAATGTATCCTTTTCAAATGCAGAAAGAAGAAATCAAATAATGCCACTTCGCTCTCGTGTTTGCTCAAACAATCTCACTTGATGCAAAATTCAATCGGTAACATGAGGAGACTGATTCACAGCTCTGGGGGTTTTATGTTTTGGGCAAATAGGCACAATTATAAAATTGATAGATGTGTGATGCTCAGCAAATAGTGCAGCGATTTCCAGGACAGAGTGTGAGTGGCGAAAATATTTGTTTCACTCACTGATGAATGATTGTGAAAAGAAACAAATGTTCACACTGTTACTGGTTTCAGTGTGACGATTGAAGCGTTCTCTTTACTGTTGTACTCTTCCTGTGCGACAAACGAATCAAGTCACATCACGAGATTTTTTCTGTCACACATGTGTGGCCTTTTTGAGATATTTGGGGGCGAGCAGACAATGCATTTTTGAGCGCGCGGTCCGGCTCTGCCAATAGGACGCGCGCTTATTGTAATCACCATCAGTCTCTGTGTGTGTGTATGTAGACACATTGAGTCACCGGGGGGGGGGATAACTCAACATGCTGAAAATTAGCCAGGATCATTTTCAGGCCATTTTTAGCAGTTTTGATTTTTTTGCCCATGTTGAGTTAGCCAGCCCATATTAAGTTTCCAGGGTGGGAGGAGGGTAACTCAATATGGTGAAATTCAACCAGGATTGTTTTGGGCCATTTTAAGCATTTTTCAGTTTTTGGCCATGTTGATTTACCCCCCCCCCCCTCCAAACTTAATATGGGCTGGCTGGCTAACTCAACATGGAATTTTTCAAAATTTTCTGAAATTTATGGCCAAAAAATCTTTCGCATGAACGGCATAAGACCACGCGCTTTTTAGGCGACAGCCTTCTTGTTTTCGATTGAGGTGTGATGCGCACCTTCTTCTTTGTGCAACTTTAATCGAGTCCGCCTCTTTCGACGATGTCGTTGCTCCAACATTTACAGTATCCACATTGAGATCTGTGTGAGATTTGTGCGGTGTAACTCGGAAACCCTTGAAGTCGGGCAACACAACGAATATTGGAGGCTCTGTGCACCGAAAGGTTCTGACACTCAATCTTCCTGCTGCTGTGTCAAAACCTCTTTTTTCTTCTCTGGCGTGTACTCGTGCAAATCCGTAGCGTAAGAAAGCCACGCCTTTCCAGTGTTGTCGAGTGTTTGAACAACTTCATTTTTCGCAAAAAATGTTGTGAAACGGGTTGCAAAATGTGAAAGAAGAGTGACTGTCAAAACTTGATTTCGAAGGCAGCTTGGGTTGCGAGGGAAGTTGGCATTTTCGAGCCACCCAGTGTCTCGATTCTTGTTTTGAAACACAGGAGTGTGCAGGCCTCTGTAACAAAAATTGTGAGACACTCTTCCATTTCAACGAGGTATGAGGTGAGGCTGGAGCTCTGCTGCAGGTGAAGCTTTGTTCACCTGAAGTCTCACCCCTCTTCCCTGTTGCCTCCAAAGTATTGCTGTTCGCAGTCCTTCTTCAGGTGCGTTCACACAGCGCGTGAAAACACGCTCTTTTTGCTTTACACTCGTGTAAGTTGGTTTGCCCGGGCAAAGTTGAGACACCAGGCTCAAACCAACTTGAGTTGAAACCAAATGAACTGCAGTTGGTTCGGGGGGGGGGGGGCAAAGCAACTTCGTTGGTTAGCTCCTGCCAGTATTTTGACCCCTCCTGCAGAAACTAACTCAAGTTGGTTTCGGGCAAACCAATGAAATCATTTTCCTGAAAATGTTCAACGTGTCATTTCGTTTTGAATCTCGCTGCCTCACAAACAGGCCGCGGGCTCGTTGATCTTTGATTTCTTGTTTGCATTTCTTTCAGAGAGCTAGTCAATGGACGAAAAGCCACATCCACAGGGTAAAGTGCACACATCCTAGCTCGTGAAGGTGGAGGGTGGTGAATAGTTCAATGGCTCAAAAGTTGGAGCTCCAAATCAAAGAATGCGTGTGCAGTGTGCAGTGTGCAGCTCGATCCTGCAGTGCATGTTGTTGCAAATAACAGCAGCTATTTGTGTTCTTCATTCGTGCACTGAAATTGCATGGTGAATATCATTTTTCGCAGCTTTTGCTTTGTTCAGTCTGCATCAAGCATTGCGTGTCGGATTTGTTGTTTCAAGAATACTGCTGCTTTGGCTGCCGTTTTGTTTTTGGGCACAGCGCTCGTGTCAGATGAAGTTTTGTTCCGGTGGGGCTGGCTGGACACAAGTTTGTCTCAAACAAACCAGACCAGACTGGATGTGGTCAACAGTGTGAACACCATGAAAAATCCACACTCTTTGGGCAACAGTGTTGGTGCGTGTACGATCTTGAAGTACACGCGAGGAAAGAAGGCAGAGGTTACAGCAAATCCTGTTGAGGAATGCAGACCAGACTAGACGCTCTTCTGGGCCACGAATCACACCAGGTCGGCGCGATAAATATTTACAAGGCTCTGATAGATCAATTGTCTTGGTAGCACAATACAGAGGTCGTGGAGGTGTGATTCAGACAGGCAGAAAATGAAATTTATCCTTCAGTGAGCAAGCAGCAACATCACATAACAAACGAGGAACTTCTCCATTGCAGCCACCAAAAGGAATATATTTTTTCCAGTTCAGTGATTCTTGGTTTTCTTCTGCAGTCGATCACAGTGGGTTTGAAGACAGGAAGTGTGCGAGATCTTCTTCTTTGCCTGTCCAGTTCTGCATTTTGTTCCAACAGATCTGCATGATCAAATGAAGTTGACAAAGAACTGGAGGGCATGGACCTTCTGAATGGACGTACTCTTTTTGCGGGAACTTCATTGCCGTCCCACAAATGAAGGAAGAGGAAGGAAGTTGGTTGAAACAAAGAGCTTTTTCTGCGTGATGGCCGAATACGAAAACCGTGGTGTCAATGTACAGGTGTCCCCAAACTGTCGATTCAGGCGATATTTCGGTCAACTCAGAAATTACATTCTCACTGAATAGAGAGAATCCCAAAACGAAACAAATGTAAGGAAAACCAGTTTCAGGACATTATTTGTGCACTGACGTTTGTGGGTGTTATAATGTGGTGGTCCCCTGGTCAAAATTATACGAGTACCTGAGGTCTTTCAGCTGGTGCAGCGGAGAACTTACACCAGGAGAGAGGAGACCATTCCTCTTTTCTTCATTGACTCACTTGCAGTTCTCTTCTGCAATACCTTTATTCTATCAGGTATACGAGGGTAGCACTCGTAGGGTGAATCCTCTGATCAGATGTTTGAATGTACATTTACACACAGGAAGCTAGACTCATGGACAGTTAAATGGGAGGGCAGGAAAGGGCGTATGTAATCAAATCCAAACATCTTATCGATTCTCGGTGACATGACACAGGCAACATGAAAGATACCAACGAAGGGTATGCACCTTGCCGTGCACTGGAATTTGTTCGAATTGTGTGAGCCCCGAACTTCCGAACGTCCGAACTAAGCCAAGGTTTCTGTACATTTTTTACACAGGCACGTCATTCCGAACGAGCCTATGTTACGCCCAGGCAGTTACTAGAGGTCTGTCATTCGGGAGGGGGGTTGTCGGACCTACTTGTGCCTTTAGGGAGCCTTCCAAGTTGGGCAGGCCCAAACAACCCCCACAGATACGTAGAATTTTGGGCAGGGCGAAGAAAGGGGGGGTGGAGATTGGGCTCACCCAAATTTGGGGTGGGGTCACGGGGTTTCGGTCCCACCCAGATTGTTCATTTCATTGGATATGTTGGTTGGTCAAAAAAAAATCTGGATGAAGTGAGATTACGCTTGCGCAGAGTCCGGAAATAGCGCGACGTTGGATGTTCCTTGCACAAATCTGAATGCTGAATGAATACGATCCGTTTGCCTCCAGATATCATAGCTGATGGAATCTCCGAAACTGACAATACGAATGCCAACGGCAGTGTTGACGTCTTGCAGTTGCAGAACGGTCTCCTGGTGTTCCGTTTTCCTCGAGCTTGTCAGCAATTCGGCGTTGTTGCCTGCCATGCTTGCATCTTCACAGCTTTTCCCCAACCGTTGGGTTATGAAAACTACACGATGCAGCTGCAAGGTGTGGGCCTCAGTTCATGCTGTTTGCAGAATAAACATTAAATTCCCGCTTCTTCCCCCAAGAAATTTTCCCCGTGACATCGTCTGAACTTTTTGCGGGAAGCATCTTCTTTTGGATTCAAAGCACTTCTCAGCAAGTCTGCTGGTCTTGTAGTCACCGACTGATCTTGCACTTTGTTCCAGTTTGTGAGATGGCATATCACGTGTCCCAAGAACACAACCAGTAAATATTTTCACAAATGTCATCTTCCTTTCACACGGTACTGATTGGTGTTGCAAAACTTCGTGACAATCAATAGTGTGTAGTTTGTAGACGTTCAAAAATTCATGATGATTGTGTGCTTTTAGATCCATGCCATCAAAACACAATCGACCACAAACAAGATGCACGTACGCACGGCTATTGATGGTCGACTGACAACAATTTTGCTTCTTGCTCTTCTTCTCAAGTTTCGGCTTGTTCTCCGTACATGTCTGGCAAACCGAAGCTTTGTCGAGATTGTGCCCAGCCTTTGGGTTTCCAGTTGTTCGCAAACATTCACTTTGGAGTTTCGTTCGGAAATGCAGCCTGTCGATTCTCCTTGTGTCTCAGAGGAATTGAAAAAAGCACGTCAGTTTTCTCGGAACCATTGTTCGCAGTTCGAGCAAAATGCTGGTGACCAAGAACTCAAGGGGACCAAAGTTCCGAAGAGGAGAGACAATCCACTGAAGCGTTTTCCACAAGACCCAAACGCACTGACTCTGCACGCAATCTCTACAAGACTCGTTTGGATTTTCTGCTTTCAACTTGAAAGCAGACGCAAAAAGAAATCCCACAAAAAGGAAAGCTTGATGACAATGTGCGCCTTTAAGGTGGGGCATTGAACACTAAATGGCGTGGATTCATCCGACTTGCATGGCAGCTGACAGCTGTACGTTGCCACCTTGTTCAATTCTTACGACATCTATTCATGAGATATCAACTAACATGCGAAGTGAGGCCGGAAAATCAATCTCAAAGAAAGAACAGTTCATGAACTCATTTCATCACGGCTCCATTATGGAGATTTCACAATATCAGCTGAAAAAGTGCAGCGGCATTAAAATCCCCTGGAGGTCCGTCCGTCCGACAGACATGGAAGGGTGGAGCCGCGGCTTTCCTTCCGTGACCTGTTCCTTGCACGCGGAAAGAGCACTTGCTGAAGAAGTGATGTTATTGCACTGCGGACACGAGGGACCCGCAGACTCCACGCACGAACGCCCCTCCGGCTCAATTTTTTTTTGTTCGCACCTGGCAGGTGTGGGACTGGAGAAGAGGAATTGCGTGATGAATTTTTCCTTTCCGAAATTTGAACAAAATGAGCGAACCTTGCGCTAAAGGCCTGATGACAGTGTTGTATAATACAGACGCCAAACTTGACGTTCTTGAACATTTGTCTCGCGGGACAAGCCTTCGACCACATTTTGGTCAAACCATGATGTCAGTTTGGCACTGATTTTTGCAATGGCTTGCCGCCATCCAAGCATTCTTCTTGTGTTGGCAACAAAGTTTTGTTGACTTGACAGCCGATTTTGCACCGCACGTCCGGCGCTCCTTGGTCAAGTCCATTTCCTCCGGTCATGTAAGCTCCAAACAGTGGAAATCGCGTGTAACTCGCGCATGATGGATCGTGAAGGAAAAACGTGAAACCGCAGAAAGTGTGCAATCCATCATTTATGATTATGTTGAGGATAAAACGCATTTAGCAGGTGGTCGGGTCTGTCTACAGGCCCCTCGGCACGACGGAAAGCTTCACGCATGTAACAATAGTTGTTGAGCGTTTTGCCCGATTCTCTGCAGGGCAGTCAGAGGTCCTGCGGTGACAGCTTCAATTTACATCAACGCACTTTGAACACATTTGTGCGTCAGTCAAAGGAAGGATTCATCCCCAAAATGTTGTGGTGGTATGGCTGTATGCATTCTCCCTTCAGCCACACAAGTACGAATTTTACACTCTCTGCTCTTACGAGCAGATCCAAGCACGATATGTTGCGGCAACACTGTGTGGATTGTCGTGAAGCAGGCAATTTGAGTTTCACGCCGAGAGCCAGGTGAGCAGGTCGAGTCCACCCGTGTTTTTGCGTGTTGGACACAAGGTTGTCTTCATGTTGGTTGAATGAACACCACGGACTTTTTCTTTTTCATGATGTTGAAGCTCCAACAGAAAAGAACAAACAATTGAACTGTTCTCCAAACTCAGCAGTTCTCTTCTCCACAATGGGTGTCACAAAATATGGAAGAACAGGAATGTATCCTTGGTCGGCATGATGGAAAAGTTTTCAAACGGCTCTGAACGCTATCCCTTCCTTAATGGCACCTCTCTGCGCGTGTATGGCGCATTGTGCTAATGAATGGGCCCCAGAACAAGCCTGCGCTAATGTACGAAGGGTTCGCAATGAGGGAAATACGACACTTCTGCAAGGAAAAAGCTCCTTGTCCTTCGAGGAATGTTTGCACAAGAACATCTGCCCATCATTTCTCTGAACCAGAATTCCGTTGCCATCATGACTGTGTCTTGCCAGAATCGGAGGCAAGTTGCAACTTGAGTTCAGATTTTGAGGTTCATCCATATCAAATTTTGAGCGCGTGCTCCACCTGTCAACCTGTCTTTCTGCTTTTGTCGTCTGGGTCTGGGTCAATCACATCAAGTCAGAGGTGTGCTGCAGAGGGATGCATGAGTGATAATTTGGCCAAACAGAATGAATGGAATCGCATACATATCACCTCCATCCTTGTCTTGGTAAAACACGCATCACATTTCAGAAAAAAATGCACCACATTTTAGAACAGAAGTAAACTCACTGAACGACTCGTAAGCGCTCCTGACCAGGAAAGGCATCAGCAGCAAAATCCAGGCCGTGTTCGACTGCATTCTTTTCATTTCCATGCAGTCCCTTCTTCTGTGTCAATCTGCCTACAAAACCTCCGTGCTCCACTGGAACATCTTTGGTGACAAATTTTTCCAAAATACTCAGTGGTAATCCAGAAACATCAATTTTCATATTGCTACGCGCACGCAGGTTTCTTGCGCAACATCCATACGCAATCAAATACTTTGCACGAATGAATTGAGTGGATCGGCCGTTAAGAGAAGTGGATCCTTCTCGGCTTACTTTGATGTGTCATACAGCTTCAGAAGGCCGGACAGTCAATGAAAGCTGGAGCCGTCAATATTCGCGGGAAAGGTGACACGCGAATTGCCTGGGCTCGCTGTTCAACTGGGCCTCTTGACGTCTGAGCTGGACGGGCAGAAAATGAGCTTTTGCATTGGGATGTAAGCAAGGAGTTTTCTGAGCAGCACTCCAAGTGTCGATGTCAAAGGTGAATGAGTGGAGACCAGTTTAGCTCCTGAGAAACCATTGATGTGGTAAATCTTCCCTGTTGCACATCTGTCTTCACCAGTGTCGAAGAATGTTTCTTCGTCAGTGTCGGAGACTCAGTCAGTTTTGCGCTCGTAGTCGTCAAGTGCAGAAGCAAATTTGCAGTTTGGTTGTCGTTTTTGCAAAGAAAACCTTTTTGATGAACGCATGGCCAAATTTTCATTTGTTAGTTTGTGTTGCATTACGAGTACATGCATGTATGCTGTCCAGTGTTAGCCATCACATTTCTTCGAGGAAACGTCCATTGAAGCCAAGAACCAAAACAGAAACGCGCTGCACACAGCAGTTCTGCAGTGCTGCTTCTACTTTTCGACACCTTGTGTCATCTAATACTCCCAACTGGGCTCACAGAAGTTTTTGTCTTGAAAGATGAGGCCCTCACAAGGCTCACCCGACAAATGCAATTGTTCATGTTTTTGGACCTGTCACACGACATGCGTTCTTCCGGAGAGTGATCATTGCGCCTCCCTCTTCTTGAGACCAAATGCAGCACGCAATACAACGGATGATTCTTAGTTTACGACACAATGCATCACAGACTTGACGTGAACCTCAGTCATTCTGCGCTTTCGGGTGCAGCTGATTGTTATTTGATGAGTTTCTTCCGATGTCAATGTTGTTTGCTTGTGAAATGCATTCACCTTTTGGAGAGAGTTTGTAAATCGTTCCTGCCAAAAGGTGTCTCACAACAACGACGTTTTTTGTCTGGGAGGTGATACAATCCTCGTAATTACACAATCGAATTATCTTCCCAGTTTCTCTTCATTCAACATTATTGAATCAACTTTCAATTAAATTCAATGGCAATTTCCTCCCAGGAGCGCAACTGATGCACTTTTTCTTGTTCCTCGAGGTATTTTTCAGAATCAGATTTAGAATTCGATTTGTTTACAACGAGTACGTTCCGTATGTTTCCTCTGCCTGGCTGAGAATCAGTCGCGCACGAAATTTAAATGAAGTCACTCGACAAGAAGACATTGCGATTTTTGAAATGGTGGTGTTGCAATGATGACCAGCCTTTCAAGAGTTGTTTCGATGCTGGAGCTTCCTGCACTTCCTTTGGGCTCATGCAAAGCCGTTTTTGCGTGTCAAACAGGTTCCCGGCACCGGGAAACGCACACTCGATGACACCGAAGACATTTTAATCAACCTGAGCAGATGAAAAGCTGATTTACCTTCAAACAGATAATTCATTATGGTATTTTATAAACAACACAGGCTTTGTGCAACAAAAAAGTGCACCTGTCGTGTCTGTTGAGGAAACATGAAAAGACCAGCTTGCGTTCAGTGCACCCGTCTATTGATGCATCACCAGCGCCTCGGATGTAACCCCCTCTCTTCTATTGATTGCTTCTTTTAGTCCAAACGGTATCACAGGTCTTGGCAAGCCGCTTTGAGGAGATTCGTCTGCGCTTCTTCAGTGTGTTGCGCAGAGCAAAAAATCCCGCTTCTACGAACCGTCGATGTGGGGTAGGTTGGCTCGCATCGTGTTCTTCAGATGTCACCAAGTTTCTGCAGGTTTCTCGGGATCAACACTGAGTCACGCGAGGAGATTTGAAAAGCGTCAATCCAGGAAGGAGGGGCAGATCCGGAATTTGATCCAAAGCTCAAAGATGCACAAACTGTGAGCGGGAGTGAGGAGGCGGGATCAACGACCTCAGCCAAAACAAGCGGCTGAAGTTGGTCGTGTTCTTTCAACCCACTCTTGGCTGCACAAAACTCAAATTTAGCAATTGATGCAGAGACACCTGAAAATTCGTTGTTGTGACACTTTTACTTCCCAGATGTTGACAGAGGCTCGGAAACATCGAGACCCCCGTGTACCTGGACGAAGTATCGGGCTGTTGAACCTGCAATTGGGCTTTTGAGAATGTTCCTTTGGGTACAAATAGGGGGTGGGATGTAGCTCAGTAACTTCTTTTCCTTCTGCCAACTTTTGTCGAGTCTCACAACTTCCTGGTTACAGTGGCTTTGTTCGGCTGTGTGTTATTGCCCACAAGCTCACCGAGTTTCTGGACAGTAGAAAACAGGCAGGACACTTCACAAAAGTTGCCTGCAAGCTAATTCAGAAAATAGCACTTTTTAGAAGAGCAAAAATGATACATGTCGTTATTTTTGCAAATTTGGCGGCTTCAGGAAATCTTTGCAAAGTTCAACAGTAAGACGCAGTGGCATACGCCTCGAGATTTCGTTTGGTTCCAAAACTGCTTGTTCGATTTTTGACTCGTTTGCTTCCATGTTTTATCAGATTTGTATGAAGCAGCAGACCTGCACAAATACATTTGCCACGACAGTGAGCATCACGAGCGTCATGATACGCAACACCATGTACTGCAGATGACTCCTTCAAATCTACGCCAAGCGTCGCAGCCAAGACGCTGTCTGTTTTCGGTGGTGACAGCTTCAATGGTTCTGCGGCGCTCACCCAGGCCTGGGAACTTCAGGAACATGTCATTGATGGTGCGTATTAGAATCACCCGTTTCATTTCCGCCTCGCACAAACTGCATAAAACCCTCCTATAGTTGACAATAGACGCGGAAGACCAATCAACTAATGGAGGAATCTTTTGCCTCCAGACCATTTTCACTGGTGTCATTTTCACATCTTACTTTCCGCAGTCTTCTGTTGTCTGTTTCCTTGAGTTCACAAATCTGAATACAGACCCATGGTCATGCAAATGTTTTCAATATTTCTTTGAGCAGAGCCAATCGATAGTCCAATTTTGAGCAACTCAATTATGTTGTGTCAATATCGATACAGATCGGGCTATTTTTACGTTGTCAGAGGCGCTCACGTGCAGAGAAAGGGTTTTGGTACAAACAAATGTGACGTGTCCTTTGGAAAAAGTTCTATTCTTGACTGTGCGGCCGACTGTTTTGGGGATGCCTGTCTGAACTGACCATGCACAACGTGCCGTGGATTGGGATCGACCCTGTGAAATGATGGAACAGTCCCCACGGTGCGGAGTGTGTCAAATCTTCGTGAATGTACATCATCAAAAAGCAGGAGCACAGAAGTGCTGCTAAAGTTTGTGCTCAATATCGTGAGATCCTGTACAGTTGCCTGCCAGATTTGTCCCACACAAGCTGCATGTGATCATGCAACTCTGGGATCGTGCCACAGAAAAACTGGTCCAACATCCACACAAAACGGTATCGACCTGCTCCTGCTAATTCAAACTTGGTGCCAGCAAAAAACCCGTGTCCCGAGATTGAATCATGTCTGTGTGAAAGTAATCTGTATTCAAACCTTTTCAGAGGGTAAATTTGGGCATTGTCATTGGAGTACAACAAAAAGGCAATCAACTAATGGAGCTGTTGTGGCTCTGATTTAAATGCAGCCAATTTTCTTCTTGAACGTCTCGGTTAATTTCTCCGCTCACATTCAGAGCAAGATCCTCTTGGCTGCGCCGCTGCTCTGATCTCAGCTCGAAAGTCTTTGTGGAAACTTTTTCTGCAGTGAATTGACGGGAAGCAAAAAAACAACCAAGGTCATGGACGGTGCAGTTTGGTGTGTCGATGTTACTGGCCCAATTAATTGGTGCCCTTTCTCTGTGTGATGTGGGGGTTTTGATTGGCATTGTCGTTGTTGTCAGAAACCCCACCTGTTTCTTGACACAATGCGTTTCAAAGATGTGGGGAAAATCAAGTGCTCCTGTCTGTGAAGCTGCATGGATGTTTGCATTCCCCAACACCGTTTTTCTTGTGAATTTGAACAAGATTTGTAAAGCCCCATGATGAAGCCTTCATTTGTGAAATTAAGTTCCCCTTTGTTTTTGTTTGGGCCTCTCTTGTGCAAGACCTACCAAAGCCTCACTTGAAAGAGCAGGGAGCAGTAGATTGGACCGGACGACCAGATCATGCTGATGAACTCGTGCAATTAGCTGCGTAAATAATGCACGAGATCTCAACGCTAATTAGATCAGCATCAACTTGGAGTCAAGCTGAGTACAATTTAAAAAGAAATTGGTGCTGACACCCTCATGCTCGCATCAGTTTTGCTGCGCTGATCCCTCCGTGCAGCTGGTCACGCGCAGCTCCGAGCGCGTTTCGTGAAGAAAATACGTCACATTTGCTGACGGCGCTGGGCAGAATCCTGGTGCTCAAGTATCAAGTATCAAGGTACGAGTAGTGCGCACATTGCGAGTATTGCGCAATGTGCGTTGACCAAAAATTGTTCGCTTTCTACTGTGGACAACACAGATCTACAGAGAGTACAAGTCAACGGGCACGACGACAGTTTCACTTCAAAAACCAATCTCTGCTTTTGCTCATCAAATTTCATTGAAATAATCATCACCAGAAAGTGAGAATCTGCCCAAGAAACTCAATGCCTGAACTTAAATGATCCAGTTTCACTGAAAATGTTTCCATCGGAAGCCTGAGAATCTGTCGCGGTATGTTTAGACCATGAAAATCTGCAAAGGAATGGAATCGTGAAATCCAAAAGCTAGAAGACAGAGAAATGCACACGAACGCCTTTTTGCGCTCCTGTCTTCGGGAAAGGTGCGAAAGAAGGAAGTGCGCGTCATTGTGGTCAAAAGGGCTGCACACGGGCCGCGTCAACACGGAGCAGGAGTTCGCCCGCCGAGGCGAGAATGAGTGGCAGCAACACAATAAATATTTCAGAGCTGCTGAGTTCAACCATCCAGATGAATGAGTTGAACGCAGCTGAATTTGACCATTTTGTCCTTTTGCTTGAGAAAGATTGAACAACAATATTGTGTTGAAAACGAGACACAGGGAAACTTCTGGGGGGGGGGGGTTGTAGCCGCCCGGTTCCAACTGATCTGAAGTAAAATTCTCTTGCAAATGGTGTTCCCTTCTGCCACTAAATAGTTTGCCGTGTATTCCCGCACACCCACATTTCTTGCCAACTGTGACAAAATTCCATCTCGATATTGTACTGTATCTTGTGATATTTTAACAGCAAACAGCTTAAACCTATTACTTAAAATGTCAAGACATTTAATTCTGGCGACAGAAGTTTTTCTGGTGCGTGTCACACTTTGTGTGATTCACGTGTCTATGAAGAAAAAACTTTTGTACTTCAAAATGTTGAACAACAGTTGTTAAAATGAAATTACATGTGCATGCGACGCTGTCTGTGTTTTGGATTCGATGGGAACAGAGCAGATGTGTGTAGGCTTCTTGCAGTTTTGCTTCAGATCTTTCATTTGAGGGGCATGATGCGGGAAGAACGGAGAACACAAGCATTGAAAGTGTGAAGGAAAAATTTCTCTTTGCTTTGATTCCTTTTCATCTGTGAGTCTTGGAAGAAAATTCTTCAGGTAACAGAATCATTAGTTCTTCAAGGTTCCTTGATCCTGACAGTTTTGCAAGACTTCTCACATTTTTTTCTCCTTGCAGGCAAATAAACTGCGTGAGTTCTCCGTGCGCAGGTTCGAACAATTACGTCAAGCTTGGTTCTGCACAGGGTACTTCATTTTCTCAAAGGTTTGATTCACAACAAGTTTGCCAAAGTCAGAATAATTTCACGCTCACAGCTGCGAAACAGAGAAAAATCACTTACTGTAGAATCCGCCTGAGTATGTGCCAGCCACGAAAGCGACACCTATAATCCACAACAACAGCTGCATTTTGGTTCTCGCAGTTCTCCGTATCTATTCCGAAAATGGCATTTTTGATACATGTGTTGCAAAATTTCAACACACACGAGTGCTTTTCTGAAGAAAACAACTCCACCACAGTCTGGTGAACATGCGAACGGACGGCTTTGTAGCTTGTAAACTGAACAGCTTCGAGTATGAAACGGTTCGGAAGCTGGACAATCAATGTGGCTTCTCTATGCAGTCGATATCCCAGGAAAAGGTGACGCGGGAATTGGCTCAGTCGAATGTTCAAATTGCAGCCGTGTCTGTAGAAGGGCCAATTCTGATGACTGAGACTGACTGAGCTCTCCGCCTTTTGGATTGTTTGTGAACCAAATCTCACACCTCCATCGCACTGCTCGGAAACACTTGAGCACATGTCGGCAAAAAGCCCCGACAATTCAAGGGAGATGGTTCTGTCAAATGCTGCGACAGGTGCGACCAGGATTGTACGAGCACATCAACTCGAAAACGCACAATGAGCAATCTGTAGTTTTCTTTCTGCATTGTCACTGTCTTTTCCAAATGCTAAAAAAAAAAAAGAAATCTTGATTTTTTTCCAACAACCAGGAACGAAGAACTCCAAAAGGACAGTTTCGGGTTCAATGTGTGGTTGAGTTGAACGTGGCAATTTGCAGTTGACTGAATGTCCTTATCTTGTAAATGGACAATTTCAGTTGCAAATAAGACAGGAACCACACATTTCAGTGAGCTCCGAGCTTAACTTGTCTGCTGTTTACAAAGTCTGTATTGATTCACAGAAGAAGCTTCCTAATTTAGTTTGGAGTAGAGCGCGCAGTGAAGTCACCGTGTCTTGCAAACTCAATTTTGTTTCCAGACAGTACAGTCCAAAGAGCACAAGCCGAAGCTAAAGGTTCATTGTAGTCTTCAAAGCGCAGCTCCTGAAGACAGATGCAAAACAATACAACAGGTCAGTCGAGTGGATATTACAACCGCTGGGGTCTCGTGAAAACGTAGGAATACTGCCTCTCCGCATTCATCACTTTTCTCCCTCACCATTTCACAAAAAGCAACGGTTTGGGGACCTAGACTAGATATTTATATCGACTCGTGAAAACACATTGAGCAGGAAATCATAAAAAATCTCTGCACTGTGATGCACGCAACAAATTTAGGTGGCGTGCGCCCACCTCCCCCGACACGCGTCGCCGGCAGGCTTTTTCGGATGAGCAGCCTTCTCTTGGGAGGATTCCACGCCTTCTATTCATTTCATCATCCCATCTTGCCAGAAGTGTGTACACAAATGTGACATTTTGTCAGAATCTCCTGGTTTCATTTTGATTAGCAAGGTACGCACGAGTATATTCCGTTTTGTTGGATATCTGAGAACCTTAAGCGCCCAACAGCCAAACTCGTGTGCACACTTGTGTATTCGTCCCTCCTGGCTTTACTTTGCTTTTGTCGTTCAATACGTACATGAGATTCCTGAAAATGTTTCCTTTGCTTTTTGCTTGGTTTCGCATACATCCCTTTCGCACAGAAAGCCTGTGGACCAAAATTCATGATGGTCGTGTCTGTAACGGTTTTGGTGTACGGGGTCCTTCCAGTTTTCTGACGACGAATTCCTGCATGACGCGTCTTTAGCGGTTGACATTATTTGCCTGAAAAACTCGCTGTCATCACGGATCACTTCAGACAAAAACAGAATATGGGAGCAAGAAGAAACTTCTCACCTCCCTCATTTTCATGTCCAGTACTGAGCTGCCTTTGGGGTTCAAAAACAGCGATTGATCACATTACGTGAAGCTTTAACTTCCCAAAGTTGTTCGGAATCAGCAATCAGAGAACCCATGAATCTATCACTGGACAGTTGACATGTTCCACGAAACGTTGTTGTTATTCTGGTGATCTGATGCTGTCTTTCAAAACCCGAAGCATTTTGTGTTGGAGGAAGGACACAAAGTTATATGTAGGATGTAGCTTTGTGTGGAAGGACCTTGTTTGTAGCATGCTGCAGTCGAAGGATGAAACGTTGGCTGGAGCCGACCAGATGAATCACGCCGCCTGTCTCCGTGACAAAATGTCCGAAAAGACAATTGTCTGCGTTTGGCCGACTCAGTTGCATTGTGGTGACGAGCAAATTTTGTTTGGTAATGTTGGTTGCGTGATATCGGAAATTTTGATGATCGACTCCCCAGAAAAGAAGAAGCTGGTTTGGTGGCGAATTACACACGCAAACGTTTTGCTTCGAGCGCAATCTCTGACGAGATGCCATCCTCAGTCGCGTTGAATTGGCTCTGAGAACGGCAAATACAATTAGGCAGTTGCGAAGGAAAAACCATGTTCATGCAAAGTGGCACTAAGTGATGTCTTTGATCACAAAAGACTATTGAACTCACAAATCCAGATAATCTAGTTGTTCGGCAGTTCGTAGTTACGAGCATCAAAATCTAATTTTTCGGGGAGATTATGTCACCAGAAAGTGCTTGTTTCTTTTCATTGTGATCAGAAAACCGGCGACCTGCGTCAGCCAAATGATGGTTCAAGGGCGCGGCAGGGCTTTGGGTCTCCGAAACAGATGTCTTTTCCATCGACGGTGCCTGATTTTGTGCACGTCTTGGAAAGTCGAGAATTTGCCGGACAGAGCGGCAGAAAGTTCGGAGATGCGCATTCGTCTGTTGAGCAAAAGGGTGAAGGCGGTTTGTGCGAGAGCCGTGGCAATTGTGAAGACAGAGATCAGCGTGCGCGTTGTCAAACTCATCAAAACTGGCTCTCTCTGCACACACACACACACACACACACACACACACACACACGCGCGCGCGCGCGCGTGTATCACCCAGTATTGCACATGCATCAGAAATATTTTGTGACTGTTAATCTTGATCTGATGCATTCGGTGGAGATTCTAATCTTTCTCTTTCATTGATCTTTTCCATGTGACAACTTTTTTGGATTTGTTGGGCACTTGAAACGAAAAGGCGTGTGCCTGCTGATGAGATGTGCTCTTCGGTGCACATTGGTGAACATGTCCTTGCACGAGCAAATGTTGTTCAACTTCCCCTGTGTCGAAGCACTTATTTTTGAAAAGCCGTGCATGTTTCACACACCCCGATTCACGGAGACCAAGCACCCAAGAAACTGGTTGTTTTTGCCTGTCCTGATTTAGTTTTGCTTTGTTCATGCTTACCTTTTCAAAATTGAATCCCGGACAAGACCGAGGTTGGGCCCCCAGCCCCGATCCTGGATCCCTCAGAGGAAAGAAATGAACTGAAAGAAATCTTTGCGTTTCTTGGTTTCTTTGATGTCAGTGTCAGAGCACTTGGTCGTGCCATCCAGCTGCCCTGCCACACCCTCCTCGGTCGGCTACTTGAATCAAACGCAGCAAACACCTGGTTTGCGATCTTTTCCCGTCTTTACCACATTTGGAAGTTTGCTGGTTTCCAGGGACCAATTTTCGAAAATTTTCAAAGCCCTCCCAAAAGGAAGCTCCCCAAGAGCCAGAGGCTCAGGACTGAACTGAGACTAAGCGTCTGAGAATGAGAAACAGGTCGAGGCGCTTCTCATAGGAGACAACCATGAATGGATTGCATTTGAACGCAACTGCGAGATCAATTTTCATTGAAATACAAAATGTCAGATTCTGCACAACAATGCGTCTTTTGAGCAAATTGATCCGAAAGCCAATCCCGTAATGGGAAACTCAGCGACTGATGAAATGTCTCTTTGACAACATCAAAGGACACAAACACCTCACATTTGCCTTCTGTTCACCGAAAACACCACTTTTGATAACGTGATGTTTTTGAAAGTTCCTTTTGAGAAAAAGTTGACGCCTTCGGAGAGAAAAAATTCCAAATCCACTTTGAAATTCGGAAACCGGAGAGTGTGTCTTCTTGCACGTTTTCGTCAAGACACGTTGGTTGTACGTACAGCTAAAGCTGGACTCAGTCGACGGTTATCTCCTGAAAGTGAGAATTCATCTGAATGTTTTTGGCGGTGCATGCGAATTGGAGAGGTTGAAGTTTTGCAAGCCGCTGACATGTGGCTTCACACTGTGTTGGAACTGTTTCTAGTCCTCACTCTTCCTTCTGCTGCTGTCTCTCGTTGGTCTATTCTTTCCTTCGTTCAATTGTTCATCTGTCTGTCTGTATGTCTGTCTCTTCTCTTGTCTGATCTAGATGCTACCACCAACTTTACCGCGGACCTTTAATCGGCTGAATGTTTGTCCATCTGTCACCTAAGAAACGGCCCAACCCAAAGAGAGCCAAATGTCAACCCTTACGTTCGGTACAATTTGACCAGATGATGGCCAAAATCTTGATGAAGGTTTCCCTGATCTGACCACAATTACGTTTTCTGTTTGTATCTCAACCAGGTTGTGAGTTTGGGATTTGTCTCCGGAGTCTGACCCTTTAATGTCCAATTTGTCTATATTTCACATGTCAAACTTTTCAATTGAGACATTTTCAAGCCAGCAACATTCCGAGGCTCGGACTCGGTGCAATCGTTATGGTGTGTGTGTGTGTGTGTGTGTGTGTGTGTGTGTGTGTGTGTGTGTGTGAGTGCGTGAGTGTGTGTGTGCTCTCTAGTTTTGTCTGGGAGGTTTTCCCTGGCATGCCACATGTACGGACATGACTTGCAGCTCTTCTGCAGCCTTGGGGTGTATATACCCAGATCAAAGCCAAAGTTGTCAGTGGCTCCACAACCCATCTTTTGCTTCTCTGAAGCAGTAACTTTCGCTGTGTCCAGAGAGGAACACATCCCACGAAGGGGACAGACCTCAAGATTTGGAGCCCACGATCCAGCGCCAGTTTGTGGAGGCCTCTCAACCAAATCACAAGAGAGCAAAGGGTGCAGTTTTTCTTTGCCGGTCAGTGTAACGGGGTAACTTCAGGAAAAATTGTGCCTTCTGGAAGACTATTTTGTCCTTCCAAATGAGGAAATAAGGAGGCGAACCAAACCCGTTGCCTTGCCTGTTGCTTTCCTTTTCAACTGTACTGCTCGGGTCATATTTGCCGTACTCAACTCAAAAAAGTTGTACTACTTTGCAAGTAGTACTGT
>JAAUXT010025617.1_pt1 | contig 21432 bp, 24 predicted proteins | sample 7278171 | NCBI WGS metagenome assembly JAAUXT01 (sample SAMN14350112, study PRJNA611818) | marine sediment metagenome | isolation source: surface marine sediment (1.8m) | place: French Polynesia: Moorea | collected 2018-08 | reverse complement strand
AGCACCCCTCACATCACCAGCACCTCTCACATCACCAGCACCCCTCACATCACCAGCACCCCTCACATCACCAGCTCCCCTTACATCATCAGCATCCCTCACATCATCAGCAGCCCTCACATCACCAGCACCCCTCAAATCATCAGCAGCCCTCACATCACCAGCATCCCTCACATCATCAGCACCACTCACATTACCAGCACCCCTCACATCTCCAGCACCACTCACATCATCAGCACCCCTCACATCACCAGCTCCCCTCACATCACCAGCACCCCTCACATCACCAGCACCCCTCACATCACCTGCTCCTCACATCACCAGCTCCCCTTACATCACCAGCACCACTCACATCACCAGCACCCTTCACACCACTAGCACCCCTCACATCACCCACACTCCTCACATCACCAGCACCCCTCACATCACCAGCAGCCCTCACATCTCCAGCACTCCTCACATCACCAGCAGCACTCACATCACCAGCATCCCTCACATCATCAGCACCCCTCACATCACCAGCACCCCTCACATCACCAACACCCACCACATCAACAGCAGCATTAGCATCATCAGCATCCCTCACATCATCAGCATCCCTCACATCATCAGCACCCCTCACATCACCAGCACCCCTCACATCACCAACACCCATCACATCATCAGCAGCCTTCACATCATCAGCATCCCTCACATCATCAGCATCCCTCACATCACCAGCACCCCTCATATCATCAGCAACCCTCACATCATCAGCACCCGTCACATCATCAGCACCCCTCACATCACCAGCACCCCTCATATCATCAGCACCACTCACATTACCAGCAACCCTCACATCATCAGCACCACTCACATCACCAGCACACTCTGAACAATTTGTTGTGGTACACGTCCAATCCTCTCCGAAAAATTTTTGACTCTTCTCTGTTGACGCAATATCCACAGCAACAATTTCAGGATCACAGTTACCTTGTGGAGTGCAACACAAGCAAGACAGGCATTCTTTTCAAGGAAATAGTGCGGGTAAAAGGTGAATACAGTGGCACAATTCAACACAAACATTTATAGAAAGTAGCGAAGATAAATAGACAGTTCAGTTGAGTGTAAACTTGGGTGTTTGCAAACAAGCTGCCATTGGCCAGCCAGCACAATAAACCAATTGCAGAAAATTTTGGCCCTGGTTTTGAAATGTGAAGCCTGCACCATTGTCGGTAATTTTGTCCACAATTGCACGCGTTCCTTTGATCTGTCGCCTTTAACCCTTTCTCATTCCTTGTTTTGAAAAAAAGTACCTTTCACAAGGTCAATTTGTCCTCAAGTTGTCCCATCGGACACAACCTAGTTCGAAATATTGTATTTTTCTCTGGAAAGAAATGGCATTTTTGTGTGTGCGCAATGCGAGCAAAGGGGATTTTGATGTTCTCCCTGGTCCTGCCAGGAGACCCATGTAGGGAGAGATGAACCAAGGTTGATCGTCGCAGCGGGCACAGTGATGTGCGATGTCCTTTCAGGCGCAAGAGCCCTGTGTGATTGAAACCAAAAAGGTTTTTCATCTCGGGGAGGATACCATTGTGTTGTTAGCATTTCACACAGCAGGAGCGAGTCCAATTCCACGAATCCTGCCAAAAGACACCAAGACTCCAAATGCAGTGATGTTGTTTGGGCTTCGCTCTCCAAACGATACTTATGCCGCAATTTGTCGAGCTGTTTCAACAGTGATATGCAGCAAACCCTGGATTTTGTGGCACATTGGTGACAATTTGGTTTGGTGGAAGCACACTTGGAGTCGTGCAATTTCGATAGTCCAACAAGCAAAGGCTCACAAACAGACGGGTGAAATGTTCGTTTCCTGCCAGTACCTCAGGTGCTTTTGGTTGTGCTTTGACCACCTCTTCCCCCACTCAATCTCTGGCGTCCAAATGTTGTCTCTGTGTCTGTCGAAAGAAAAACGCTGACGGAATGCTCAGTTAGAATGTTTGTGGAAACACGCAACAAAGTGTTGCATTGTTTCAGCTTTTATTTTCAAACCTGTGTCAAGTCGGCTGGTGTGCCTGCTTCCGCCAGAGCCGTCATCTCCTGCATACGAGTGAACCTGTGAACCTGTGCCTGTGAACCAAGAACGTTCGAAGGACAAAAAGTTCTTGAAACACAATTTCGTGCAAGTCAGAGCAAATGTTCAAAGTGCTGCTTGCATGCCATGCTCTCTTGACTCACGCACTTCAGGCAGAAACTTTCCACCGGGAGCAGCGTCTTTGGCCCCAATCTACGATTCTCAGTGCGTGTGTAGATCAGCCACAATGGCACCTGCACAGAAGGGGACATGATCGATCGCTTTTTTCCCCTGTGCGACACGTCTGCTCGAAGGATTGCCAGACTCACAGTCTGACCGTCGGCAGGTGCAAGTCAGAGAAACTCGAGAGGCTTGCTCTGCTCTGGCAATTTGGAAACGGCTTTGATCAATGTCTGCACTGGTCTTTGGATTTCAATACACCCGACGATCCGATATCACTTTCATTGGAACCAAAGTTGGAAGTGAACATACAAATGTGTACATCGCAAGCATTTTTATCAGAGGACACTGAAGCCCAATCCAATGTCAGATTGAATGTTGTACGCAAGGCATCGACCACTTGCGACACCGCCTGGGACCCGGGACGAAAGGATGCCGTGAGAGTTGTTACTTTCGAGCCACCCACCTGCTCACATATTGGCTGCACGAGGTTGTTGTCATAGTTCGTGATTCTCTGCGAAGTACATCTGTCCTTTCTCAACTTGTTGCACCAAACAACTGCTGCACAACCACACAAAACTGTAAATTCGTGTCACTTTCAATGTGCACAGTAGAGGGCACAGGGGGGGGGGGGCGGTGCGCACCCTCTTGGAACCCCTCCCGAACATGTAGACTCTAAATCCTTCACCTTTTCTTTTCTCTGCCTGCACAAAGAGTGGACACTGATCCGGAGAGAGCAGAACATTGACCCAAGCAAATTTGCTCACGTTGTCAGCACAAATACGAGGGAGTCTCAAGAATTCGGGTTCGTCCTTCAATAATTCAGAACATACTTGTGCGATCTCAAAGCAACCTTTTAATACTTGTAACATGCATGCTTCTCAACATTTTCACTCAACAAAAAGTGTCCAAAAAAGTGTCCCAACAGGAACAAAATTCAACTTTGTAAAACCATGCGAAATCCAATGACGAAACAGTCAACACTCTTCTTCATCAGAGTCAAATTTGAACATTTCGAGGTCATGATCTTCTTCTGGGTTGATCTGTAGATGTCTGCCTTCGAAGTATTCCCCCTGTGCTTTGACACACTTCATCCACTGGACGGGCAAACTGTGGATGGCTTGAGAATACTCATGTTTGGGGATGGCATCCAATGTTCTCACCACAGCAGTTTTGAGGTCTTCAAGAGTCCTGAAGTGATGTCCGCGGAGTTCTGACTTTAACCTTGGGAACAAGCAAAAGTCCAGCACTGCCAGATCCGGGGAGTAGCGGGGGTGGGGCAACATGTTGATGGAACTGGATCCAATGAAGGCGAGGGTGGGGACAGAGGTGTGGATGGATGCATTGTCGTGGTGTAAAATGAAAGACTGCTCTTCAGCTTTGGGAGTCCATTTCTCTGGTCTCTTGCGGCGAATCCTTTCCTTGAGTAGTCTCAGAGTTTCACAGTACGTTTCTGAAGTGATGGAGTCATTGGGAGGCTTGAAATCCACCAGCACCGCACCCTTGTAATCCATGAAAACAGTCACCATGACTTTCTTTGTGCTCCGATTGTGCAAAGCCTTGATCGGACGTTCAGCTTGAGTACCGCGAGGCAACCATTCCTTGCAATCCTTCTTGAGCTCCACTTCAAAAATGGAAACCCATGACTCATCCCCTGAAACAATTTTCTCCAACAGTTGAGGATCTTCTTTCAACATCTCAATGTTCTGTTCACAGAGGCAGACATGGAATCTTTTTTGTTCTGGAGTTAAAATCCGAGGAACAAACTTAGGAGCAAGCTTTGAAAGTCAGAGATCTTTTTTCAGAATGGTGTGCAGACTCGTGGGTTTGACTCTCAATTCCTCCGACATTTCCTCAATCGTTTGCCTTCTTTCAGTTGCCAGTGCATCCTGCACCTTCTGGATTGTCTCAGGAGTTCTCACAGACTGCAGGTGTCCAGGCCTTTTCCGGTCTTTGGTGCTCTCAACACCGCTCAGGAACTTCTTGTGCCATACCCGAACTGTCTTTGGAGTGAAAGTGTCTCCTCCATAAACTTCATGCAATTTATTCCAACACTCCATGGGCGTGGCTCCTCCCTTGACTAGGAACTTCAGGGCACATCTCTTTTCAATTCGCGCTTCCATTTCAAGCCAAACAGTGCAGTAAAACAGAAGGAAACTAACCTTGAAAGCAACACATGCGAGTAACTTCATCTTGCCATCGGTAAAATCGATGCTCAAACGAGCTTAACCCACTTTGTGACCTCGAAACAGAGGTCAGCAATGATCAAGATCGATGCCTGACTGGTTCAGATGAAGCTACATGACCCCAAGTCTCCTTTGCCAAAATTGCATTGCCCAACTCCAAAAAGAACCGGAGATATTGAAGGACGAACCCGAATTCTTGAGACTCCCTCGTAGCTCAGTGGTGCGCGGTCGTGTTTCCAGAGACAGGGACATTTGTCTCGTTCTATTGCGAGAGACGCTTTCAGCAAGTCTTCTGCGTCCTTGAAAGAGAATCTGTGGAATTTTCTTCTCCCTATTGAGAAATGCGATTTTCCTCTGCTTTCAAGGAAGGACATCGAGTGCAGCTTGGTGCAAATCCTTTCTTTTGATCCTCTCAAACAGGTGAAAAATACTCTTGTCTTTTTGAAAGTTTTGGCAAATTTTTGACAACTGATCAGCGCCTTGCCACCCATGCTGCCCATGCCGATGTTTGGTGGGGTTTGAATCAAATTCTTTCAAAGTTGGGGATATATGACAAGACGGAGGTCTTGCAAATACGTTCCTTTGCGTCTGCAGCGTGGAGAGAGATGCATGGAAGCTTTGGTGCCATTCTCCTCAAACAGCGCACGGAAATGTGCTGACTGTTCTCGGTGCGGTCGCATGCAGGCTCCGACAAACTCACTGTGTCGTACCTTCATTCTGAACAAACAACACACTTTGCAAGTGATATTTCACATTTGCATTGGAATAATTCACACAGCCCATTTGGATGAATGCAGATGCCTGTTGTTGCACCACATTGACGCATAATTGTGTTCAGGGCCATTCTCTCTGGTGTCTGCCTTCTCACCTGAAACCTTTCAGCGCCCACCCAGACAGCTTCCTGTTGTGCTGTTTTGTGGACGTCCGTGGGTGCCTAGTGACAAGTTGCCCTGAGGACCACAGATTCGTGTACGTTTCTCAGGTTCGCTTGTGTCACCGAAAGTCGCCAATTGTGGACACGGAGACTCATTATGAAGGCAATAGTCTGTGGGTTTCGAGTCTTGGGGTATTTCCCAGACTCTGAACAAGAAAAAAACTTTCGACTCCAAATGTCAAGTGGTTTTCGAGATTTTTATTCTTTGTCCCTTCCTCATAAATAATTCCTCCTTGTTGATGAGTTTTTCTCAAAGAAAGACATTTGAAGAACACAAGTCTCTGAAGTTTTCTGAGCTCCTTAAACTATTTGCAAAGCTGCATTGGAAAAAGCTTCAGTTTCTCCCCGGAGAAATGTCTGACAATGCCTCTGCCAGATGCACATTCTACATACAAATTTCATGCGGCGACGCGTGTGTTTCTGCCTCCTTTGTTGTCTCCTCGCCACCAGAAGATCAAGAGAAGTTTTGCTGTTCCCCAATCCAATTGGAGCTGTGTTGCTCGTATTCAGATTGTCGACACACCCAGCAACGTCATGAGCGTCATTGTGGCTGTTGTCATGCAGACTGTTGTGAGAACACACGGGTCTTTAGAGAACGGGCACAAACGCAGAAGCAGAGTAGAAGAGGGACCTCGAACAATATCAGCAAATTTTACTTTGTTGTGAAGCTGTATGGACAACAGCAACAGGTGCCTGGATCCACGGCTTTGAGAAAAGCTGGAGTCCTGAGTACTCTTGGTACAGAGTAGGGGCTTCTCTACTGTACTTCAGATCTTAGGCTGCTACTTTTGCGTCCACCTCGGTCGAGACCATGTCCTGCGGGACTGTATCTTCGTGTGATGCGTATAAAAACCTTGTCCGCCCTTGCTGCTGCTCTGACCCGTCCTTTGAACATATGAAGCTGACTGAGGACAAGAGGAGTACTCATGTGTGGTGGCTCCTCCACACAACCACAATGCATGTCAGTCTCTCAACAAAGCCCAGTGTCTTTCCTCATCGTTGTGATTGCGTTTCGTGGTTCAATACCGTTCAATACCACGCAGAACTACAGAATTGCGGCATGCCACCACCTGAGCTGCAACTGAACTTCTCCCCCCCCACATTTTCAGAGTGTTAAATGCAGCTCCCTCATCAAAGTGACGCATCTGTTTGAAGATGTTTCCGTCACGAGGGAGGCCATGCAAGCCAAAACAGTTTTGAAAGCAATTTAAATCAAATTATTTTTTCCGCGGGATTGGTTATCTCGGCTTTGTGTTTTGGGTATTTGGTTTCGTTCACTTCCTTGCATTCACCTGAAAACAACTTGTTTGTCAAGTTGATGGTTCCGTCTCTTCTCCTTCTCGTGGGCTTGATGCACGATATCTGAGGACAAACACCTCAATGTCAACTTGCCTTTTCCTGGGGTGAAGTTCAGCTTCCTGCACTTCATGAGAAATGGTCACTTCAATTGAATGCTAAAATCTGGTGATAGATTCCCTCTCTCTGTACTGCAGATGTACTGACACGAAGCAATCTCCTCGGTCTTTGTGTCTGTCTGCAGATGAACCTCCATATCCTGTTATTCCTGTTGTTATTTCCTTTTTGGACCCTCTTTGCCTTGGAGCTGCCATCTCAGTGTAGATACATGTTGCATAAATGATGATGTAAAGAAGTAGATTTCCTCAAGGAGGTGCCGGAGCTGAGCCCAATTTGAGGTTCGATCCGAAACGCGTGTGTTAAGGTGTGAACAGGGCTGAGATCTTCAGCAGAAAATCACAGCAGCGCAAATGGCGGAAAATCCAACAGTCCTCAACATGGCAATAACGGCGAGGAACACAGCTTTGAGCTTCCAATATTCGTGCGAATTGCATGCAGAGAAACAGTTCAACACACATCCCAATAAGGGTCTTTATTTCCTGCTCCAAAGACGAAATCGCAGATGAAAGTGACATGCGTGAGTCATGTTTGACCATCACAACTCTCGTGTCCTGCCTTGTCGGGCTGAACCTTGTCAGCTATTCGCTCTCTGGAGCCCACCCGGCCTGAAAACCATTGCTCAGCCGCTGTAAAGACAGCTTGATTGGCTCTTTCTTTCACACAACATGTGCAGTGTCACCCATGAATGACACCCGCCTTCCGCACTTCTGGTCAGGGGTCAAGAGATGATGGACCCATCTGGCTATATTATCGCGCAGCAAAATGTCAGCGGGAATAATCAGAGGTTTCAAGCTTGCAGCAGCTGCGTCTGACAGGGGAGCTTCTCCTGGTGGGGGTGACCAGTGCCTCCCGAGCGGCCTGGACCTGGTCAGGTGTGCAAGTTCAAGGGAACGAGGCTGACAGTTATTCGTCCGCGAACAGCTGCAGGAGGGTCTCCCGTGGTTGACCAAGAAGCGAATCTCAATTTGCCCACTTTCTTGACAACAAGGAACTTGCTTGTTGCCACTCTGAAGTTGCACTCAGAATCATCACTTGAGTTCAGTTTTTGTGAGAAAGTTGACACACCTACCTTGCTTGACACAGGTCCGTGGGACAACAGGTAAATTGAAGCACAATAAGATCGCACTTTCTTTTGGGTGAAACATAAGAAAGGTGGAACTCCAAAAATTGTGATGTTCTTGGGGAGGATTCTGTGAGGGAAACAACAGCGGCGAATAATTGTTCAAACATATATAAGATTTCAAGAATGGCAAGTGAAATCACAGAAAAAATTCAAAGTGTTGTGAAAAATCACGCTGTGGTACTCGAGCGTTCGGAGGCTCCAGTCCCGAGGGAGAAACATGCGAGGCTTTTCAGGTGATTTGAACGGCGCATATTCGGGTTGCTCTGCGGAGCAACTCGAGCAGGCAAACCGAACAAAGCACACACAGCCATCGAAAGTGAATTTCTTGAGAAGCTCTGTGTGTTGGTTATCGAGGGTCAAGTAGTCTGTTTGTGTTTTTGGTCCTGAATAAGGCCTCTGGGAGTGTGAGTTCTAGTGTACCTAATCCCAAGCGCATTGGGACCCCTGGACCACGAACATTTTGTTTGCCTTGTCAAAAGCCGTGAAATGTTGCGAACAGGAGACGATGTGACCGATACGCTTCTACAGATACGAGTACCCGCATTGTCTGTTTTGATGGTCTTCTCGTGGTCCACAAGGGAGACATAATTGGCTGAGAAATTTCTTGGTTCAAAGAGGTTGATGAATTTGTCGCACGAATGCAACAGAGGCAAAGACACTTTGAGCCGAGCAAATCAGAGCGACCGGTTATCAGCTCGGAGCAAACACAATCCTGCAGGCAAGTCTTATGAGAAATACAATTGCACTTTCTGCGTGGAAAGTTGCGTTCCAACTTAATTGCATGTCATTCCCTGTTTGATTTTGCTTCACATTCACTGGCTTCTCTCTAGTCTTATAGTTTCGCCGTGGACCACAGGAAAACAGTTCACTCACTGTTTCTAACTCCCATGAATTCACTACACATAGTTTCTGGGGAAGCCTTCCTCTTGCACGAGTAAAGAGCTTCTTGTGCCGTGTTGCCGAACAGCGGCAAACAGCGTTTTCAATTTGACGCATTGGTGCACCTTCTTCCATTGACTACATTGGACATTCACTTGAAGGCTCTTCACTCTGATATGGAGTTCAGCATCGTTCCCAAGAGAAAACATGCTCAGGGTATCTCAGAAACCTGCCACAAGGCAAGATGGGGACGATGATTTTCCGTCGAATCGTGAAAGCGAAGACTTCGCAACAGCTGCGTTTGCAAAGCTGTTGAGATGGGATCTTTGACCGATGTTCTCAGCTTCCGTTCAAAATTGTGGTTCTCCTCTTTACGACATGTTTTCTTTCCGACATTTCCCTCGCCCTTGTGCACAAGCAATATGTCCTTATGTGTCCTTTTCAGTATAAAAACGAGGGGTGTGTCCAAATTGAGTCTCAGTCACTTGAATCCAATTTTGTGTCTTTCGGCTGACACCAGATAAATCGTTTCTGCACATCAGTTGGAATGAGTTTGAACTCGACAGAACCTGACGATAACAGACAGTGTGGCAGTACAAATGCAAAATGTAACGAGAAAATCTCACCACACGAACGTAGCAATATTCTGGCTTCATGTTACACGCTTGCGTGAGTAAACCTGTGACAGACTTGGGTTAGTTCTCCTGCAAGGGTTGGTCCATATTGGTTTGTTCACACAAGAGGCAAAAGGACCGCACACTGTTCTCAGAGGACTCAGTATTTACAGGACAGAGTCCTCTGAAATCAAAAGGGAAAAGGCCCAGTTCTCAGAGGACTGGGGCCTCTCATTCACAAGAGCGGAGCCATTTTTCAGAGGACTCAGTCCTCTGAGAACCGGGTGAGTCCTCTGAAACTGGTTCCCAGAGGACAGAGTGTTCTGAAATGCAAAGGCAAACCTAGTTTTCAGAGGACAGTGGCCTACGAACTGGCGAATCCTGTGAAAACCTTCCCACCGGAAACTTCCACCGCCTTCCTGAGAAATAAGCCGAAGAGACACAAGCATGCAGCAGTCCTCACGGTCATTGTGCACAAACAATCCAAACCATTACCAAAGGCACGGAAGCTGCGCCAAACTTCCTGTTGCTCAATTGACATCTTGGTTTGTGTTGTACGAGACACAAGAAAACAAATTTTCACCAGCGCCAAGGAGTTCCTCTGCAGTGCTTGTCGCTTTCAACACTGAGAATGCAGGCAAAAGAAAAACCACTTCTGACGTGGACACGCGGACAGTTTTCCATGCAGCGCGTGCCCAAACCCCAGATCACCCTGCAGCCCATGTCACGTCCCATTTGTCATCATGTTGTCACACGTCCTGCCCAAGGCCTTGGTCCAAATGAGACGAAATTAACAAAGGTGTTCTCTGCTCACCGACTTTGTAACGTTATTCTTGGTAAAAAGAAGGGCCCTTCGGGACATCATCACCCACACAAAAGACGAAGGAGCGTCTCAAATTATGACAGATGCACGAATCTCCGCAACCTGAGAACGCAAGATTGCGGAGAAAACAAAGCAGAAAGAATCAGTTGTTCACGAAATTTGCAGGGAGGGCGGAGTTGCAGAGTTTCTCTTGGAGCGTGAATACATGTCGTGACAGAACCACATGAACAGCAGAGGCAGATAGCGCGGGAGCCCTGGTGAAGCCTGCGGCGCAAGACTCACATCAAACTTGGTGAATTCAACTGCGACACCCAAATACCAAAATTGCTGCTCTTTTCACTTCCAAATGCTCATTGTCAGAAATGCGTGGCAACAGCAATGAAATGTGTGGAGACAAACACGTTGTTTCGTACCCAAGGTGCGAAAACAAATTTCTGTGAATCCCCTTACCTGTGCGTAGAAGTCAGAAGAACGCAGTTCACGTCTCGCGTGTGATTCTTCTTAAAACCCTGGCTTGATGTTTCCCTGCTGGAAAGAAGCCAGGCTGCTCCATGTCCTTTGAATGTGGATTTCGTTGTTGAGAATCTTTGTCAGAATCAGAACCACCACCGCGCCATTGGTTTTTGTGGACCTGCGTGTGTACGTGGTTGTCCCGGACTCCTCCTTTGTTGGGTAGTTCTGATGCGGTGACTAAACTGGCAGCTCACAGAGAAGCAAAATCACCGGCACCGACTTTGCCGAGCTCTGTTGTGAAGTGAAGCTGCAACGCACGAAGCTCATCTACAAAGTGTGTTGAGGTGCTGGACGGCTTTCGCGCACAGGACCTGTGGTCCTGGTCTCGCGTCCGATGTGACTGTCAAATTGTTCATCGACTCTGACAAATTATTCAAGCAAATGCGAGAGCTGCCTGTCAATTAAGTTGTTGTCCGTCCGCGGTCAGGATTCAGCTGCGGATCGGAGGGAGATCTCGGTGAACTGTACAACGAACCTTTGTCCGAACGTGATCATCACAAAACGTTCCCATGGGGAACAGGCTTGTGCAAAGGTGAAATCTGGAGGGGAGGCAACAAATGCGAGGAAAGACCCCTGCTCATCATTTTCAAGACCAACAGAAAATTTTGCGCACAAAACACGTCACACAGGACATTTTGCCTTGTATTCTCATCAAAGGAGAGGGGGAGATCACCAGTGATGATCTCAAATGAACCACAGTCAAATGGGCTCAACCAAACACAAGCACCTGAATCCTGGCTGAGAAGCTCAAGCTCCCGAGGTTCCTTCTTGGTCAAAATGCAACTTGTTTGTGTCAGACGAAACCGAAAATGTGTGAAGTTTGAACTTTGCTCCTGATGATCTTTGTGGACAAAGGTCCCGAAGCAGCACGCTCGGTTCACCTTTGCTCTGCCCAGACAACAGCGTCAAAGAAACCATACAAACGAGAACCATCAGATTCGTGCAGGCTTCACTGCACTGGGCTGGGAATGATGCAAGTGGTTGGTTCTTTGCTGTCTCACATCATTGTTGAAATTTGAACTCGCAGGGAGGTTTCACCCGTGCGTGCGTGTGTTTGTGATTGCGTATGTGTGCGTGTGTGTGGTGTGTGCACGTGCGTGCTCGTACGTGTGTGTCTGTGTGTTTGTCTCTGTCTCACACGTACCTCCAACGCCAAGAAAATCAGGTTGTGTGCATGAACCTGTTCTGCAAGCACAACGAGCAACAGCAATTTGATGAGACTTCGCACAAGCAGAAGGAGACGTGATTGCAATCTCACACAAGTTGATGTCAAAATTCACAAGTTCGCAAAAGCGTTCGTAAGATTTGTGTTTCTACCCTGTCTTCTTCCTCGCTCTCACTGCGACATCCGAGCACAAGAAATAACGACCCTACAGGACCAGTATTCCTCTCAGTCCAGCTGCAGGTGGACATCTATTATGGATTATGACACCTGGAAGACATATATTTCCGTGTGCTTTTGTTTTTCCTCGCGGTTCAAAGCTTCTGCATTGTGGAGATGCGGATCCACTTCGCCGCTTTATTCGACACAAACATCGTGTCGTAGCTTGTCCCTGACGGGTGTATCCAAACAGCCCCTTCGTGGTCGCTCTGTTATTGGACGTGCGATTTGATGTTCACCACGCCCGAAGGGGTGTGTGGCTCACTTCCGGCTTCTGTTCGTGTTGGGCACATTGATCACGCACGCGTGTAGCCAGCTTTTCATGCACTTCTTGAAACTTCTTCCCAAGCGGAAAAGTTGGTTTCTGCAGGTGAATGTTGAAACGTTGCCAAAGCTTTATTGGTGTGCCTGGCCCAGAGGGTGTACCTCCGGAACAACGCTGTTTGATGCCTTTCTGTGTGTGCGGGGCCATTGTCTTTTCTTTTGTTTCCAAAGGTCACTTGAAAAATAGAGGCAAAGCCTCTCACACATTGCACAAGGGGTTTCTCGGTGCTCATCCGCAGGGCCCCGTCTCTGTGTGACGCCGGGAGTGTTTGCCCAATCTTCCAACCAACTGCTTTGCCGCATGAAATGGCCAGGCAGCCTATGCTACATCCGTGTTCCACTCATGGCAAGTTTTTGGGCTCTCTCCCCCAGCAAGAAAAGGATTTTTGTGAATTCCCCGGAAGTCTGTCCTCACAGTTTGAACAATTCTGCCGAAACCAATAACGCAACACCGTTTGTCAATGGAAATGTTCCCAATGGCTTGCTCATTTGACAACAGGTTAATTCCGATAAAACTCCTCATTGTCTGGTGCTGTCCCTGTTGGGCTGTGAAGCAGCTGAATGAGTGTTCGGCCAAGGTTTTGGCTTGATTGCTCTTCAGAACCTGTTTCCTGTTCAACACTCGGTCTCATCTCCTGAAATACTGCTGAAAGGGAGCCAACGTTCTTTGAAAGATGCTGTCAAGACTCGCCCCGAAGTTTGTCTTCAATGGATTTGGCGTGGATAAGGCAGTGAAAAGTTATTTGCAAATTACATTTTGACAAAGAAACCATTGTCGAATTTTCTATGGTGACCCTTGCACTTCTTAGGGGAACCCTGTCATTGGTGGCACTGGTGAAGAACCACGAATTTGTTCCTTGTGGCCAATTTGAGGAAAGAAACAGAAAGGCGCTCGGAGTTTCGGTGAGGCATTGGATTTTTCACAGGTGCTGATCAAGGGAGCACTAAAAAGTCAAGGATGATCTGGAGGATCTCAATGTCGCCCTCAAGGAGGTGCGTGATACTCGAACTGACCAATGCTGTCTCAAACACGACCACAGAACACACGGGCAAGTAATTAATTGTGTCTGTCGCCTGCTGCGTGGGTACAATTTCCAAGGGTGCAATTTGGCCCAGAAATGCAAATGTCTCGCATTCAAGATGATAAGCACGTGCAGGGGAATCAGAAGCTGCCTCCATAAACCATTTCGCACACACTGTGTCCGTCCATTTCATTTTCCAAAGTGCACCTCCTCCAGTGTCCTCGGAGACTTTGCAAAGCAATTTAATATGGATGAAAACGTCAGCTCTTGCGAACATTTGAAGCTCAAAGTGCTGTCGGAAATCAACTTCTTCAAGTTGCCAACTTAATCAGTGATGAAGCCATTGCAAGACTGACGCTTTCATCACGTTTCAACTCACAGTTGATGTGCGAGAACGTGCACGCACCTGACAGACAAATCCTCCGGCAGTTGAAGTTGGGAAATCTGCATTCATTCTAAAATCTCCGACAATGCCTACGAGTCAATCATGTGTCAATATGTCCTTCTGGAGTTTCTATTCAAACGGGTTTTGAGCTTTTTTGATGATGGCAGCTGCACTTCCTGCAGGATTTCTTTGTCGTGCTCATTTTAACTGCGAATTCTTGTTTACCTCAAAGGGATTTTTCTCGACAAATGATGTTGGTGTTGACCGGAGCTGAGTTTCGCCAGACTGTTATCTATCTTCAACAATCTGACTTCTCTTCCTGGCAGAATGTACGCTTCCTACACGAGTTTCCTCACACAGTGTGACACAACTCGCCGGAGATCTCGAGGAGCCATGACGCAGTTCTCGGGAGAGCCGTGTGAGAAGTGTGAACAATGAGCCTCGAGCCAGACGCAGGGCTTGACGAACACCGAAAATTAAAAACCAAATTCACGCAAGAAGACGCGACGGGAGGATCGCACCATCTCAGTGCTCGGTTTCACACACGGTTTGCTTGTCCAGCATAGCTCGGCGAGTCAAACACCACCCTCCCTTGCTCAGTTCTTGTTTCTGTTCGCCTCACGCACAGAAACAAGACATCCAACGTCAGGGCAATCAGTGGACTACCTGCGTGGACAAATTCACAACGTGCGACAATGCCATGATTGCGAGCCACTCGTACAACTCCTGAGGGGAATTGACACCCTGCAAGTCAGGCAACACAACTCGTACACGCAATTGACAGAAGTCAGCTTGGAAGAAACTTCCAAGTGCATCCATACCACAAGGAGTTGCAACCATCTGAAACAGGAACAAAAGTCCTCGGCGTGAAGCTGTTTGTGCTCAATCTCCTGAAATGGACATTGATCAGTGATCTGTTTCCGCAGGCTGACCACGAACTGAATTGTCGAGTGCCACTTGTGTGGACAATTAAATCTGCATTTGTTGATTCGTTTGATGCTCTGCACGACGAACAGGTCGCTGGACATCAGCGTCAGTTCCCAGGGTGCGTGAATCGCACACGTCGTGGGCGACAATAGAGAGGTTCAAGCACGCGACGTTGACGCTACGCGGCTCTCACGCGTGAAAACAAACGTTGTGCTTTGTCTCTCTCTTGTTCACGAGTGCGTCGCCACGGACATTTTTCGTCCCGTGTGAGCGTTGAGAAAACGAACGTCATCTGCAAATCTCTTTGATCACTGTGAACAAGCTGAGAGAACCCTCTTTCTGCCTGTCTTTGATGCTGACGTTTTGGATTTCAATTCGTGATTGCCTTCATTTTGGCCGGTCCTTTTTGTTGACGTTCCAAGTTTGTTTTTTTTTTCGTCGGAAATGAAATGAAATGAACACGCGCAACATCCACGGTGTAGAAAGTTCGTAATTGAAACTTTTCTCATAGAATTTTCTTTTGCAATGCAAGCAAGGCGATCCTTGTCAAAGCTGTGGAGAAATTCCGAACGACATTGAACCGTCACAGATTTCGAGCGAATAGACTTGCATTGTCACTGAAAGACAAGGCACGAGCACAACAATTCCGCTCTTGTGTCGTATTTGTGGGATGTTGATTGCAATTCACGAAGGAGGCAGATTACAAATGCGAGGCAACAGAGATGGAGGCGCAACTGTGTGGCTGAACGGAATGCTGGATTTGGAGTCTATCGCCATGGCAGTGTGTGGTACAAGCACAAGCAGACTGAACACACAACAGAAGAGTCAAACAAGAGTGAGAGAACCTCTCACTAATACAGGACAGACCTGTTCCCCAAGAAACCCTTGAATTTCACAAAGGAGAATGAGCTCGCACGAACACACTGAATGCGCCACGCAGCGACCGGAAACAATGCTTTTTCAAGGGGGAAGGGTATCTTGGATACAGTAAGATCTTTGGATTGAAAGGTCCCCAAGGGTATCAGAGTGGAGGAGTGGGAAAAGTGCACAATGGCTGTCTTCCACCAATAGTATAACAGGTATTTTGTTAGACTCCTTTTCAACAGCCAGCTCTCAGCAGAAGGCGACCGATTTCATCAAGTCTCTTTTGCCCGCACGAGGCAGGTTCGTTTCCGAGGCTCCAAGATGCGACTTCCGGCGAACGTCACAACCGACCTGAAAACCAGGACACACCAGTCCATTTCTACTGCTGGAAAGAAGTTTCGTCCAGTAAGACGTTTTCCAGATTTCAGACGCGCGTGCAAATGTTCCGAAAACACCAAAGTGTGCGTTGTTTCATACACCAGAAACATGCCCACAAAACAAAAGAAGCACTTTGTTTTGAGGAAGCGAGAAGAATGAACACAAATTGAACACGTCATAGTCCATGCATTTTGCATTGCACAAATCAACGGAATGGATCTTCTGCGTTTTTGTGCTGCGAGGTAATGAAGATGTCGAATTGAGATTCATGTGGAAAAAGGAGCCAAATTGTGGGGGAGTTTTGGCGTTGAACAATTCTTTCCTGCATGTCTAATTACATGCACATGCAGGCCATCAAGAGCTCCAAACATTTTTTTTTGTCTCTGGCAGCCATCCTTGAGGGGTATGCCTCCCCTCATGTCAAAATCACTCCTTGTCAATGCCCCTTGGTGCGAGTTATTCTTACACAAGAATGTGTCAATTGCATGTCCAAAGAACGGGACGATATGCATGCAGACGGGAAATGAGGACAACATTTTTCGTTGCTGCATTTCCGTGTGGACGGAGCATTTCCACCCAGGGCAAAATTCCCTTTTGGTCATTTGAGCCCAGGAATCGCGTGCATGGTGTGAGGGTGAGGCATGAAGCACTCTGGCCTGATGAGGGTTTCTCGCCGTTTGCATGCAGTGCCTCGTCGAGCAGGAGGGGACTCTGCATGCGTCTTTTTGTCTTCGCTTCCATGGATGCATCACCCATTCATCATTTGTGTCCCAGTTCTTTGAACACCGATACAAAGATCTTTGTGCGTGCTTACACATTGACATTTTCGCAGAGTCCTCGATTGGAATTCTTGCGAGGTTCCTGTTGTTGAATCAGAGAAACAGCACTGCGCACAAAGTTCCAAGGAGAAGCTTCTCCACGTGTCGCATTGGCACGAAGGTGAGACCAGGTGCGGAATTCTAATCTGGTTCCCAAAGTCGCTTCGCCTTGTATACATATGCAGAGGAAAAATAAAAGTTTGCTGCATGTGTCCTCAAAAGAGACATTTTACTTCCGTTACGTGTCTGCAGTCCGTGAAAAAATATTCTCATGGCGATGTCGTGTAAAAGTGCACAGAAATGTTCTAATAAACATGAATCATGTCAAAAGTTATGTTGTGTGTAATGGATCTTCAGGGTAACATTACCAGGTAATGTTTCAAAAATGTAACATTTTGGCATGACAGTTCCGTTTCCGTTTCCGTTTTTAAGACACAGTATGTGACCCTGGTTTCCTACCAAAAGTATACATGCAGGGGACAAAAGAGCTCCATAAAAGTCCAGCCAAGATGCCAGGAACGCTTGCGCAGACAGGGTTTTTACACTGTACAAATCTGGTTCCTGTGAAATCACACAATAACTTTTTGAGGACTTTTGGTCGAGAAAGGAGATGTGTGATGATTGAACAGGAACATTTTTGTCAAGTAAGAACCCATTTCTGTCACGATACGAGCACATACGACCAGTTTTGGGATCACAGAGTTGTACGTACAATATGAAATTAGCCCCACCAGATCCAAATGTTTTTTACCAAGCATCGCAGACTCGTACACACCAAGTCAATGACTGCCAAAGACCAACTCACAAAGAACGACCCCGAGTCCTTGGATGACCTCATATTCCCGAGTGTGAGTCGTCACCTTGAGCGGGGATCCGAGCTGCTTATTTTGGTCGAGTTCACCAGGTGGACTCGGGATTGCCCGACAAATTCAACGGTATTACAACAAAGTGGAATCTCCCCCTCATGAATTTTACACGTTGCTCAAGACAGCTTGGCCTCAAAACTGCTCCGAGCGGCAGGTTGAGTATTCAATCAGAGCGGAATCCGCTTGTTACCCAGGAAATTAATTGTGTCCCGCACAATCACGGGGAATTCGAGGTGAGATTGATTGAATGCAACACCGGATCGTGTCACGCGAAACCAGCTGAGTTCACATCTTTCCATACAGTCGTTCGCTTGATAAGTTTCATGGCACCTTTGACCTTTGCAATTTTTTTTTGTCTTTGCACGTATATAATTCTGCGGGACGTGACAGATGTTGAGAGGCTCCAGAAACAAAAGCCTCCCTTTCTGAACACCTCACAAGACGCACTCAGGTCACCTCGACGCCTCCGGGCGTGGAGAGCATGATTTGTCGTCTTGAGCTCGACTGCAGCCAAGGCGTCTGTCAAAATTAAGATCCTCAGGAGATGAACAGTCTTCAAATAGAGACTTGGGCGGACTTTTGTGTGTTGAGTTGCCACCGCCCGGTTGGGTTGTCACAACTCAGTGAGGAATCGAGTCTTGGCAAGTGGAATCCCGAGACTGGATCAAGATTGGGATGTTCGCAGCCGTCTCTTCAATTCACTGCATGTTTGGAGAAAGTCTTTCACACCGCTGAAAGAGTTTGATACTTTCTGTTCAAGCACAGCACATCAACTTGGATCTCTGATGAATTCACTCTACAAACATTTGTTGATCCACAAATTAAGGTCAGCAGACCAAAACGCAGATACTATTTTTGAGTGGATTCGAACGCATTGCTGAGTTCGTTATTTCTAAGCAGTTCCTTGCAATTAAGGGCGTCAAAAAGTTCACCTGCATAAGCGACCGTCGGACGATGATCTGGAGTTTCCGGCTCAAATTCAGGAGACACACAATGGTCGCCTGCAGGTGCTGTATCCACAACATTACCAAACAGGAAAAAAACACTTGACGAATTCGATTGCTCAGAGGTCAGGTTTTTGTTACAGAAACCACAATGCATGTTTTCGCGAACAATGAATTTTGTTACGAGGGTCTTCTACAAAAATTCCTTCTTTTTGCGATTTCTGCGACGATCAAGAAAGAAGGAAACCTTGTGCTTTTTGACAATGCAGAAGGACTTTATTGGAAGGTTTTAAGCAACAAAACATGCCAAAAAACATGCTTTAAGCAACAAAACATGCCAAAAAACATGCATAAAAGTGGCTTTTGAACTTGTACAAAATGGCAACGATGAATGCCGTGACGATCCATATGCAAACAGGAACAAACAATGGTTTTGGCACTACTCAGACTCGTCTTCTGAGGAGACCTCTGCCTCAGAAACATCAGAAATGGAAATGTCACACCCTTTGAAATAATCCCCTTGCATGGCTACACATTTCTTCCATCTAATAGCCATGTTGCGCAAAGCATTGTAGAAGACTTCAGTCTCTGTGTGCCTGAGCACCAGCCTCACTCTGTCCTGCACTTCCTGAATGTTTGCAAACCTTGTTGCACGCAATTGTTTCTTCAAATGAGGGAACAAGGCAAAGTCGCAGGGTGCCAAATCAGGGCTATAGGGTGGGTGGGGCACCAAGTTGATCCCTGACTCGCCGAAAAATGCCAAGGTGGGAGTGGCAGTATGTGGAGTGGCATTGTTTTGATGCAGCCAGAAGGTCCTGTCACCATTCTCATCTCTTTGCCAAAGTCCCGGGCATTTGCACCAAATCCTTTCCTTGAGTCTGGACAATACCTCCAAATAAAAGTCAGCGTCAATTGTCTCACCCTGTGGAAGGAATTCTGCCAGGAGAACACCGTAAGCATCATGAAAGAGAATGAGCATGGTCTTCCTGATGGAATTGGATTTCACAATTTTGGTGGGTCGAGCGCCTCCCTTCTCTGTCCATTGACAGGATTCAAATTTGGTCTCCTGGTTGTACAAGGACACCCAAGTTTCATCACCTGTCACAATGCGATCCAGGTAGCGAGGAATGTTGCGCACATTGTCCAAATTTTGTCTGCTCAGTTCCATTCTCATTGCCTTATTTGCGTCAGTCAGTAAATGTGGAACAAATTTTGGACAGAGCTTCCGCATTTTGAGATCTTTTTTGAGCACTTTGAACACAGTGGAGGGGGGCCTGCTGATGTCCAGGGCGATCTCCTTGATGGTTTGCCTTCTGTCTGTTCTCACACAATCCTGAATGGCATCCACACTATCCAACCTTGTTGCAGGCCTACCGGACCGGGGATTATCTTTTGCATTGTCTCTGCCTTCCTTAAAACGTTTGTGCCAAAGTCTAACCTGTGGGTAGGAGAGAGCCGCATTGCCGTAAACTTGCTTCAGGGCACGCCACGCCTCTGTCGGATTCTTCCCACTTTGAGCCAGGAACTTGATGTTAATCCTTTGCTCCTCACGTTTGGACATCACAGCATGCACAGGAACAATGTCAACCAACAGGAAACACAACAAAACTTTGAATAATTCCATCAAAAATTGCAATAAACCGACACACAACTTAACTCTGTCAATGTAAATGCGAGACTGCCATCACAGACACAAGTTGACCAAGTTTGAATCACCTGCCAGACAGGTGACACAGATGCCTGACCTTGAACAACACTCTCAGGACATTGCCCAGCATGTTGTCATTGATCGTCAAAAGATACATTGACATTCGCAAAAAAGTTCGCAGAGATCTTTGAGAAAGAAGGAATTTTTGTAGAAGACCCTCATACATTTGCAGCTGTTAGTGCAAAGATGGTAGTGATGGTGGAAATGTAGACCGAGTAATGTGCAAGTGAGTGAGAGTCTGTTCTGCTGAAAATTGATACATATCCCGATGCAGTTGACTGTGATAAATCGCGAGATCAACTTGTACTTGGAAGTTGCATTATTGGGTCAGTACATCCTATTCTGAGAAGAATGTTACCAACAAAAAAAGACTATGGTTATTAATGACTCAGCTATATAATTATACATCACAAGCGGAGGCAGGAGTGTAAATGCCCAGATGGAAGGAAGCAGCTAAGGGTCCAAGTGAGTACTCAGGGCGTAGAGTGCGATCTCCTCTGGTTGACTCAACAGCTTGGTACAAAAAGTCTGCGTTGGTTATTGGACCACTGCACTGACTCAGACAACTGTCACAGATGTGTGACAGCCGGACTTGCGAGAGTAAGCGGACTCTGCCGACGACTCCACGTATATTTATTCACCGGTTTCACACTTAAAGGGACAGAACATTAGTCTTTGCCAACATTCTCGAAACAATTTGACAGATGTCCTGTTTGTGTTTATTTATGTATTTGCATCATTGCACGTCAGTGAAATGTTATGTTGCGAATGTGCTTCCCTCGACACATCTTCTGGTTCAAAGTATACAGGTTGGAAGACATACTCCAACGTTATATTCTTGAAAATTGCTTTTGTGCAAGAATCGTTGTCCTTTCACACAGTTCTCATTCATTCTGCGGGGTCAAGCATGTTCCAAAAAATAGCTCCATGGAGCTCACAGTGATTTGAGGAAATTCTGATTTCGCTCACTCTGATATTGCTCCCTCTGATTTCGCTCCCTCTGATTTCACTCCCTCTGATTTTGCTCACTCTGATTTTGCTCACTCTGATTTCGCTCACTCTGATTTCGCTCACTTTGTTTTGTCAAAAATTCT
>JAAUXT010071229.1_pt1 | contig 21438 bp, 18 predicted proteins | sample 7278171 | NCBI WGS metagenome assembly JAAUXT01 (sample SAMN14350112, study PRJNA611818) | marine sediment metagenome | isolation source: surface marine sediment (1.8m) | place: French Polynesia: Moorea | collected 2018-08 | reverse complement strand
CCTGTTCAATGAACTCCAGAGTGGAGCACTCTTTTTCACGCAATTGCACGACGGTGGCACCACCGTTGACGGCTGCGGTGACAATGTCAAGGGTCGCGCGACCGCGGGCCAAACCCCGGTCGGTGACCAGGTACAGGGAATAGTCGATGTTGGTTAATGTCATAAAGCTTGTCTTCGGTTTGCTGGTCTCTGGCCGTTTTTTAGGTTTCAGGTGTTTCGCCGCAGGCGGATTCTGGTGTCAGCCATCTGATCGGCCCTGACACCCGAAACATTAAATTTCTGCCTGCGGATCTAGCTATGTGCTTCTATTTTACAGCCAGCCTTAAGCGTTTCGGGCGTAATGGAATAAAGCGCATCGATCATCTGAATCATAAAGCTTCCCGGGGCGCTGGCAGTTTGGCTGGCAACTTCACCGGCCAGGCCAAAATAGGCCAGGGCCGTGGCTGTTGCCCGCAGCGGATCATCATCGACCGCTAAAAAAGCGCCAATGATGGTCGTGGCCGTGCAGCCGGTACCGGTAACATAGCCCATCAGCGGGTGCCCGTTTGCCACCCGCAGCACGCGGCTGCCGTCGGTTACCAGATCCACCTCACCGGTGATGGCCAGGGTGGTTTTCAGCTCCTCAGCCAAAACCGTGGCGGCTGCTGCGGCATCTTCGACCGAGTGAATGGCATCCACCCCTTTGGTTTTGGATGTCTCATCGCGTAGCGACAGCACTTCCGAAGCATTTCCCCGGATGACCGTCATCCGGGCAGCATTGATGATGTTTTTAGCCGATGCTGTGCGCAGGGCGGTGGCACCGGAGCCGACCGGATCCAGGATTATCGGTGTGTGCTGTTCGGCGGCTTTTTTGCCGGCCTTGATCATTGACCCGATCCAGTCATCGGTCAGCGTACCGATATTGAGCACCAACGCTCCGGCAAAGGAGACCATGTCTTCGACTTCATTCTGGGCGTGGGCCATTACCGGTGATGCCCCCATGGCCAGCAGGGCATTAGCTGTATAATTCATGACCACAAAATTGGTAATGTTATGAATGAGCGGTTTTTGCTCGCGTACTGCCGTCAGGTTATGGGCGGCCTGTTCGTTTAAATGTGTCATTATGTCCCTCTTTTGCTTGCAAATGTGTCGGGTTCTCTTTGGGGTGGATGGGCTTGACCGGATCCATGTGCTGCAGTTCAATAAAAAAGCCGATTCCAGCAGGAAACGGCTAAATCATCGGAGAAATGCGGATCTGCGTATCGTTCCCTTCGCTGGTATTACCCAGATCAGGTTCCAAGGGTATAATCTCAGGCTCATAAAGCCACCCCATATCAATATGTCAAAAAACTTAAATCCCCATCAAATTCGTGTCAAGTAGAAATTCTTCTGGCGTCCACCTCTAGCGATGCAAATTCATTTGATTACTGACCCGTGCGGTCCAAAAGAAGCTGTGCTTTGCACAACAGACCCCGCAGCCACTTGCGGTTTTGCAAAGACTTTACTTGACCGTCACAACCGGACAAGGCGCATTTAGGATCACGTATTGTGCAGTTGAGCCAAATACCAGTTTGCCGACTTTTGACCGGCGTCTCACCCCGACAATGATTTCGTCCACTTTGTGTTCTTCGGCCAAGCGGGTTAAATCTTCACCGGCTTCCAAGCCCCTGACCGATAACAACGATTCACATTCAATGTCTTTTTTCTTGAATTCATTTTGGTGATATTTCAGCTCGCGCTCATTGTTTTGAAAATCTCTTTTGGGAACCTCCGGGCCGCCGACCATCGATTGCACCAGAAAAATCTGGGCCCCAAATGTCTGCGCATGCTTGGCAGCCAGCTCTAATGCCGCTTCAGACACTTTGGATCCGTCGAAACCCACCATTATTTTCATTTTGCCCTCCTTTCTATAATCCTAAATCCTCGTTAATGAGTATGACTTTTATCCTGCCTTTGGGCAAGGATTTTTCAGTTATGGTCCAGGTGCTACAGATTCGATCAGGGCTATTGCACTCTTCGCAATACGATGTTTTGACACATGGTGTTTTTTTATCCAGACGCATAGCGTTGGCCGGGGCAACATAATTTTTGATGCGAAACATGGCTTCTTCCAGATCCGGTACAATTTTATTACGCCCGACCAGCAGAATCACCCAATGGGGGCCGAAAGTCAACGCGCCGACCCGATTTCCCTGGGCATCGAGGTTCACCAGTTGTCCGGATTCGGTCACAGCATTGGTGCCGGTGATAAACAAATCGGCATGCAATGCCTGCCGGCGTCTTTGATAGGCTTCTTCTTTGGATACCTTTTTGTCAAAGGTGTCCCAGATCTCCAAATTCGATTCTGCCTGCAAGGATTTATAGAGTCCTGAGCCGATAAACGTCATGGAGCCGCCCCAGGATACCGTTTGGGGCTTTAAGCGGGGCACAAGATCCTCCAAAACAATTTTATGGGCATCTGCTTTGTTTTCGGCGATAAAAACGTCAAAATTGTTGGCCTCCAGTGTGGTCTTCATCTCAGCCAGTCGTATTTGCCAAAAGTTTTCAATCGGTTTATCCATTTGTTCCTCCTATTAACCGGCAACGGGCAAACCCTATAAAACAGCTTCTATGTTATTTTTGTGATGACCAATGTAAGATCATCGGTTATTTGCAGCGGATGGCAAAAGCGGTCCACCGCTTTGATGACCGCTTGAATCATTTCTTTTGCCGGCCGGTCGGCATTTTCGCGAATCAGATCCTGAAAACGTTCTTTGCCGAACATTTCGCCGTCGGGGCTGCGCGCTTCCCAAATGCCGTCGGTTGCCATCACGACGATCTGGCCGCGCTCAATTTTCCTGTCAAATTTCTGATAAGCCGCCACCTCGGATACACCCAACGGCAACGCATTGCCGCCTAATTCTTCAAACGCTTCACTTTCTAATCCATAAATGATGGCCGGGTCATGACCGGCGTTGACCCACTGAAGGGCCTGGTTGGCGCGGTCGATTTCGCAGATAAACAGCGTCATGAAACGCCCGGATTCTTCGACATCCCGGGTCAGCTGGAGATTGACATCGGCAACGACCTGATCGAGTTCGCCTGAACGTGATGCCCGCTGGCGCAGGAAAGCCCTGGCAGTGGTCATGAGCAATGCGGATGGGATACCGTGATCGGCGACATCGCCGACCACCACGCAAAGTTTGTTCCGGTCGCTTTCTGCAGTCACGATATAATCGTAGTAATCCCCTCCGGTTTCTTCACAATAGATGCTTATGCCCGCAATATCAAGACCGTCAACTTGCGGATCCTGGCTGGGCAGCAGGTTCTGCTGGACTTCCTTGGCGATATCCAAAGACCGCTGCAAGCGTTCCCGTTCCATGAGCCCTTCGGTCATTTCATTGATGGCATCACCGGTATATCCAATCTCATCGTTGGTCGTCACCCGCACCTTTTGGTCATAGCTGCCGTTTTTGACACTTCGCAGCGTTTGAATAATTTCTGCAAATGGTAAGGTCAGGTTGCGGCTGACGAGAATTGTCAGGCATAGACCGGCAATGATAAAAATGGATGTGTTCACAAATATGGTAGACCGCAATATTTCAAGCTGCTCCATCGGGTCGTATTCGGTGCTTGTGATTCGGTAAAAGATATGCAGTATCGAAAACAGGGGTATCAAGTTACAGGCAAAAAGAAGTGCGACCAATCGAGTTCGTATTCGAATGCGCAGCGTTTTGGGGATACTTGATATCTTTCCTTCTGGGAAGAAATAGGGTGCCAAGCGCTTCTGCAACACATGCTCCAGTAAAAAAAAGGCCAGGGTAACCGTAATGAAACCGGTACTTAAACTCATAAACAACGAGCGATGGACCCAATAGGCACCGACATCGAGAGACCACCACATCAACGAATAGACGACGGCCGACAGCAGCCACATGCTTAGACTCAGGCAGATCAGAACATAAGGTTCATTGAGGACTTTGCGGCGGGCTGTTTCTTCCAAATCCTTCGATACGGGTTTGTCGCTAAACTTTGCCTCTAAATATTTTCGAATCGGCCGCTCATAGCGCAGTGTCATTGTAATAACAAAGATGAATGCCGCTGGCGTAAACAGGATGTCAATTATTTCAACCGCCGGATTTTGCCAAATATGATCCGGTGGTTCGGGCTCTGCCCGAAACATCAATACCTGGAAAAAGGATACGGCTATTAAATTGGCCAAAAAGTTGGCCAGCAGCATTTCATTTTTAAGGTGGAAGCGTTTTAGTTTGGTCATGGTGGAGGACTCCCGGGACAAAGGATCTGATCTATTTGGATTTTTCCCGCTGGCCAAGATACGGCCAGCGAGTGGCTTTACGGATCTGAAAGGCTAAAGTTATAGATATGTTGACGTACTACAATATCCAGTAGAAATCAAATTCGATGAAAAGCGCATCGATTATCGAAGACCTCTTTTGCGATGCCTTTTATCGCAGCCCCCTTTAAAAGTGTCTTAAGCGTCCGTATATTCTTCTGCATATAAGCTTTAATCTGCATCTTCGGTGTGTTATTGTGCGTTAAAAATGGTGACCTGTTAATCCTTTGATCAGGGTGAATCCCAATGGGCAAAGCATTTAAAAAATTCAAGGATGTTGATCACGTGGTTGCGGCCCTGGCGTCTGCTGAGTATATCTGTTCGAAAACAATCGCCACGGTTGTTTTTTTAGCCCAGGCAACCTTGAAACCGGTACTGGTGGAAGGCCCTGCCGGGGTGGGGAAAACCGAACTGTCAAAAGCTGTTGCCCGCAGCCTGGGGCGCGAGCTGATTCGCCTGCAGTGCTACGAAGGGCTGGATGAAACCAAAGCCCTCTATGAATGGGAATATGCCAAACAGCTGCTGTATACCCAGATGGTCAAAGAAAAAATTGATGATGTGGTTTCAGGCGCGCGCAGTCTGACCGAAGCGGTGGATCGAATTGCAGACCAGGAGGATGCATTTTTTTCCGAACGATTTATTCAACCGCGGCCCCTGCTGCAGGCCATTTCATCCGAACAGCCGGTGGTCTTGCTGGTGGATGAAGTCGATAAATCTGATCCGGAATTCGAAGCCTTTCTGCTGGAAGTCTTAAGTGATTTCCAAATATCCATTCCTGAACTGGGCACCCGCACGGCCCTTAACATTCCCTTTGTATTTTTAACTTCCAACGATTCGCGTGATATGAGCGATGCGCTCAAAAGGCGCTGCATTCACCTGTACATTGATTATCCGGATCGTGAACTGGAGATGCAGATTGTGCGGCTGAAAATTCCGGGGATTAAAACCGCGCTGGCTGGCCAGCTGATCGACGCGATCCACAAAATGCGCAACCTGGACCTCAAAAAGAAACCCTGCGTTTCTGAGACACTGGACTGGGCGCAATCGCTGCTTGTATTGCAAGTCGAAGACTTGAGCGTGGAGGTGGTCAGGGACACCTTAAATGTGATCCTTAAATACCAGGCCGATGTGGATCTGGTAAAAGGGAAGCTACCTCAGTTAATCAACTAGCAAATGATCTAAAATGTCTAAAATCTTATAATTATCAGCATGTTCTTAAATTTTAGTCATTTTGGGCATTCCAAACTTTAGGCATTATTCTTCATGGTCAATCTTGTCCTAAGATTTGTGGGTATCGCCCGGTCGGCCGGTTTGCGTATTTCAACCTCCGAGGTGCTGGATTGCCTGACCCAAATGCAAATGGTCGACATCGCCGAAGAGCCGCAATTTGCGGCGGTATTGCGCGCAAATTTTGCCAAAAGCCACCGGGAACAGCATCACTTTGATCGCCTCTATCACATGTATTTCCACGAATTGCGTCAGGATACCTCCATTGCCGGCTCCGAACCCCTGGGGCAACAAATTCAAGATATCCTGCAAGCACTGGCACCGGCAGCAGGGGAAAATAAGGACTGGCAAGCGGTGCTGGATTTCTTGGACGCTAATCCCCAGCCTTATTTTGAGCAATTAGGTCAGATTGGATCCGGTGCCGATGATCACAATCAGGGGCCGGGCGCCAATCTGGGAGCGGTGACGCAACGCCTTGAAATAATGTTGGCGCTCAATGCGGTCGAAAAGGCGTTGGCGCAGTTTAGCGCCGATCATCGTGACGAGATAGACTGGGAAATTCGCCGCGATTTAAATGCACATTTTAAAGACCGTTTGGACAGCGCGCGGCGGCTATTAACCCAAGATGAGGGCACAACCACCCCTAGCGCTGATAAAAATGCTTCCTATCGACAGCGGCTGGATCATCTGGGAGAAATCCATTTTGCATCGTTGACCCAAAAAGAAGTGGCGACCATGCGGGAGGTGATCGAGCAACTGGTGCGCAAACTGAAAGATTCCATCAGTCGGCGCTATGCGCGCCAAAACCGCGGGGTTCTGGATATCAAAAAAACATTACGGCGCGCAGCGGGCTATCAGGGTATTCCGGTGGAATTGTTTTATCGCAATCGTCCGCTGCGCAAAAGCAAAATCGTGGCCTTGTGCGATGTTTCCGGATCCGTCTGGTCAGCGGCGCGTTTCATGCTCAATATGCTCTATTCGTTACAGGAATGCTTCACTCAGGTGCGCAGTTTTGTGTTTGTGGCCGGTCTGGCTGAAGTCACCCATGTCTTTGAAAATTTTGAGATCAACCAGGCCATCGAAAAAATTTTAAAAGAAGCTGACATTGAATACAATGCGGCAACTGACTACGGTTTGACATTTCGCCAGTTTAAAAACCGGCATATGGATATGCTCAACAAAAAAACAACCCTGATTATTATCGGAGACGGCCGGTCCAATTACGGCAACCCGGAAGAAGGCATCTTGGATGAAATGCGCGATCGAAGCCGCCGGGTCATCTGGCTCAATCCCGAGACACCCTATTTCTGGTACACGGGCGACAGCGAGATGCGAACTTACATGGAATGTTGTGACGAGGTGCGTCCCTGCCAGAACCTAAATCAGCTGCTGGATTTTATCGAGTCGCTGGTTTTGTAAACATGGAGGGTCTGAAATTCGAAAATTCATAAAGTCCAATTCAGCTGACTGAAGGTCCTCGCTAAGCGGGGTTTGGTCGTTGAAGCCAAAGTAATTGCTGATTGCTGAAGGGGCCAACCGTTAACGTGTCCCGCTCTTTGAGATCGGGTTAAAAAAAAGCAGCGCTTTAAAGGCGCTGCTTTTTGTCTTATCAAAGGTTAAAAAGAGGATCTGGCCAGCTAATTCCACCTACCCGCTGATGTTTCAGTTGATGGTTGCCGGCTAAGGACTCTCGATGCCGTTTTAAATGTCAATGTTCCGCCTGACACGCGATCCGGCCCAGCAGTCCACTGATAATCGGATCCCAAATTGGTTACGACCAAAGTCCATAAATCCTCATCAGTCGTATATCCATTACCGGATATCTTGACGTTTGACCACTCCAGCGACTCTCTGACATTGAGTTCCTTAATTCCCGCCGTCAAAGCTCTTTGATTGGCGGTATCGGATACGATATCAAATTTTTGAATCGATACCGATGCGACAACGCCCATGATAATCATCACAGAAACCATTTCAATTAAGGTAAAGCCTTTCTGGTTCAAGCGATATAATTCTTTGCGCATGCTTTGTAGTCCTCTTCTTTTAAAGTCGTCTTCGGTTTAAGCGTTAAGGGTTCATCGGGTAAATGTTGTGCCTCAATGTTTGCAACAATAAACAGCGCCGCAGCTGTGATTGGGAAAAAACATGTCTCGACCCCTTTATATGCAAAAAGCGTGCAAATACAATAGATTATCTTGATTTGTATTGCATTGTAATAAATTACAAACAGTTATACATGCTTCTAAATTGCCGTCAAATGGGGTTCTGTAAAAAATGTGACAGGCTTTGTGAAGTTTTTTACACAATTCCACAGGTGTGAAAATGAACAAGTTTTGTCTCAGCTGCAGTACTTTTGCAGCCGAATATCATGTTCGGGGCGATGTTACGGAGAATGAAGTTTAAACGGGGAGAAGTTGGTAAACTGCGGCTTTAAACACTCTAAATTAGAATTGGCTCGCCAAATTCGACGCCAAATCCATATTGATCCGTCCAGACAACCTTGCCTTTTAGTTTAAGACTGCTGACCCTGCCATGTGTGGGTACGGCGATCGTGACAACATTGCCTTCCGGCAAAAACAAATCCGTCTCGATAAACGCACCTTTGGTGCCTAAATTTTTGATGAAACACTCATGGACGCCATATCGCGTTGCAAAAAATGAGGACTCTGAACAAAACCGTCTGGGATATTTTCGTTTATTTATCATCGATGGATTAAAGGATCACGCCTTAAAGCTTTTAGGCCAGCGATTCGACCATTTCACTCGGGTTGCACAGCATCAATCGCTCATCATACCAGGGTTGAGATGTCGTTTTAAATTCATCTGAATCCAGCGTGTGGTGACAAATATAATATTCAAGTTGGGCGCGTTGGCGTTGATTCAATTCTCCAAATTTCACGCCACATTTGCGTACCGCAAATGAGTTGAGCGGGATATCGGTTTTAATTTCAATATCGAAAACCGGTTTGAAAAGCAGCCGATCCAGAAAAAAGGCGTCTTTGGCAAATAGGATGTCCATCTTATACAGGCCATTGGATCCCCCCTGGCGGTCAAGATAATGAAAAGCCAGCCCTTCGGTGGAGATATTGATAATTTGGCCCATTTTAATCGGTTTGGACTTGATCACCGCAAAGGCGATTTCCCCCATGCTCATATCTTTTATTTTGCTTAATTCAATGGATGTGGATCTCAACACGGCAAAAGTACCGGGCTGAACCCCATAGCGCTGGTGGTTGCGACGCTCCATCATACTATCCTCTTTGGATTGGCATTGATCACATACAGATTGGAATACCACAGACGAATAATGCAGCAATTTTCTTGCCAAACTACCGTTGCGAGGCAGGCCAATGAATGTTGAATACATATTTATATATAAATTTCGTATGGTTATGATGTTATAAAAAAATGAAAGCACATTCATTTTTTGATAAAAAAGAAGTTAATGGGCAAGAGTTTTGTGTGTTTTTGTGCACGCACAGGTTGCCATGGCCGGCAATATACTGATTTAATACGCTTTTTAGCGGGTCCCTGCGTACACCGACTGTATAGAAAAAGATATAACCACCTATAAAATTTGACATTTGCGTTAATCTTAGGGAAAACCGATGGAAGAGAGGGGCTCCATTTTGCAGCGTTTGTGATCAGATCAGTCAGACGACTGCAGCTGCGCTGGTAACGAAGTAACAATAAGCGCCGGGCTGACAGGCATTTAGCCGATTTGTCAACAAAAGCTGCGGATGCGTTAACGCTCCAGCGGGTGTTGGTGTCGTTGGACAGGGAAGTTTTTCAAAAATGCTTGGATGTGCCATCAACAAATTGCATCCAGCGCTTCCAGGCTTTGCGATTTTCTTCATTGGTGCTGAATTGTTGCGGCGGCTCTTGAGAGGCTCGGCGGTCAACCGCTGACCTCCCGCCGTTATCGGTTGACGCTGCGGCTTGATTTTGGGTAACGTCCAATTTGATAAAGCGGTCCCGAAACAGGCTAATGTGAAAGGTATGGCCTGGTTCGATATAAATTTCCGTAGCCGCGCCGCCGACCTGCAAGCGGTGAATGCCGGGATCGAGGGTTTTTACTCGAATGGGCGTCGATCCCACCGATGACCCATCTAATTTGACGTCTTACCCCGGTGGCTCGCTAAATACTGTCAAGCTGCCGTGTCCGCCGGATGTGGATTTCAATGATCGGCTCGGCTTGATCAATTCTGCGTGTGCGCTGATCCAAAGGAATCCAAAAATGCACAAAGAAATCACGATAAAGGCATTTTTTTTAATCTTGGGATGCCTTTTCATGGCATCTCTTTTGTTTCCGATTTTTACATTCATTATAATGACCTGCAGGAAAATATGTAACACCCTTTATGGAGGAAAACACCATGTCATCTTTAACCTTTTTTTGTCATTCGATTGAAATCAGCCTCAAAACGGGCCCGGATATGCGGGACATAACACCGGCTCTTGAACGGTTGATTGACGATTCGCAGGTCGAAAGGGGCAGTCTAAATGCCACTATGGTGGGCTCGACCGGTTCGTTGACGACCATAGAATATGAACCCGGTGTGGTAAGTGATTTAATTGCCGCCATCAACCGATTGGCGCCCCCGGAATTGGAATATGCCCATGAAGAAGCCTGGCACGACGGCAACGGGCACAGCCATGTCCAGGCAGCGCTGATGGGCCCCTCAATTGTTTTGCCGATTCGAAATAGGCGGCTGAGATTAGGGACCTGGCAACAGGTGGTGGCCATCAACCATGATAACCACTCACGTCAGCGCAGCATCGAAGTCACCATCATCGGCACTACGGCCGAACATCAGGTTTGAATTACGATTAGTTGAGTTTGTTAGTGCGGTTTAATAGAATCAGGCAAGGTAAGTCGTAAAACGATTTTTTAAGAATGTAAACGGGTTTCAGAGCGGTTAGATATTGTTCGAGGGCAAGGCGTGATTCGATTTATAAGAGGAGCGTACACGGTAGTACGTGAGCATTATAAATCGGATCACAACACAGCCATCGGACAAGAGATAAGCGCTCTGGAGCCCGTTTTAGCGTTTTCGGCGAAGGCGATTCATAGCCAACCTCAAACTGGTCTGCATGCGGCCAATCGCCTGGGCCAGCAAACCGATCTCATCTTTGGATTTGATATCGATTTTGACATTCAGTTCACCCAGGCTCATGCGCTCGGCGGCATCGGTTAGCTTCATAACCGGTGTGACAATTGCCCGGGCTGAAAACCATGCAATCACTGATACCAGCAAAATGGTGCACCCCAGAAGCGTGAGCGCAAACTTCTGCATCCGGTCTAACGCCGCAAACACCTCACCATCTTCTTGCTGCATGGCCAGTGCCCAACCATAATTATTACTGCGGACATGTCCCAGGGCCGGCTTGCCATTGGCGTTGTTAAATCGTGTGGTGATGGTCGTCCAGCCTTTTTTACGATAGTTGGCGATTAATGGATGGCTGTTGAGGTTTTTGCGCTTGGCCACATATTGTCTGTTGGGGTGAGCGACCACGTATCCTTTTTCATCCACTAAAAATGCGTAGCCGGTTTTTCCTTTTTTCCAGGTGGCGATACTTTTGGAAATGTCATCTATGGTCATAGCGGCCGCCATAACACCAACGGTCTGGTCGGCCATTTGAATGGGTACTGACAATACCAAGGCCGGTTTTTTAGATGTTTTGCCAATCAACGTCTGCCAGCTGAGGCCCTTACCTCTTATGACATCTTTGTAATATTGTCGGTCAGAATAATCTTTAAGGGGCACGTCGTCACTGCGGGCCACATTGAACCCGTCGGTTCCTACGGTAAACACCAGATACATCCACGGGTATTGCTTTTGGATGGTCTCCAAAATGGGCTTTTGCAATATGCCATCCATGGATTTGATTTCGGGCAGCTTTGCTGCCGTCCGCAAGATAGCAACGTTGTTATTAATCCATCCGTTAATTTGATTTTCCAAACCCGAGGCGGTTTGCGCCATCAAGGCTTCCGTATCGGTGCGAATCCGTTCGTTGGTCTCCCGCAGGGTGATTCCCCAAAATATAACAAAAGGCAATAAGCTGACGATCAGCATAACGGTAATAATTTTACCGAATAGTCCAAAACGCACTTTTTGCCCGCCATAAATCGGCGCTGTTTCGCGCTGCAAATTTTCGGCATCCGGGCGCAGCGATGCGGGTCGTTCAGCGGCCTGCTCAGGTGTCGGCGGGGGCACCGGAGGAGGTTGTTCCTCGGGTATTTCAGGCGCCACAGGCGGTTCTGCAGGGACTTCAGGTGCGGGTTTGGTGACAACCATGATGTTATTACAGGCCTTGCACTTAACCTTGGCTTTTTGGCCTTTCATCTTCGTATCATCAACGCGATATTTTTTCCCGCATTCATCACAAATAATGTCCATCATGGTTTGGGCACCTCCGTATAGATTCGCTTTTTATTGAGAATATCCATCATGGATTTTTTAAATTCAATCCGTTTTTCAGGGTCCGGTATTTCATGAGAAAGGGTGGTAATCATTTCAGCTGCCTGATGTACGGGTATGCCGGGGTCGGTTATTTCCATTTCCGATGCGACCTCTTCAATCAAAAATTCAGCCATCGGACCGATGGCTTTGGACAAATTAATATTCAATGCCTGCAAAAAGATTTTATCCAATACGGGCAGGTCTTTTTTGATCGGTTCAACCAGCCCCAATTGAATCAGCTTTCCCAGGTTCTTTTTGAGGGCTGCTGGTTCCATCTGAACTTCCGCAGCGATCTGAGATAGTGTCTTCTTATCATCGATAGCGATCAACAAGCGTATCATATCCGCATCAAGGGCAACTTGGTCATGATCCTTGCGATGGGTTTTGCGATAAAAAATCTCTGGTTGCTCAGGTCTACCAATATCCATATGGCGTTCCATTCATAGCTGTGTATAAGGCTAATTCGTTTGACCGCACATTTCGTTGCCGCACATGGTCAACGGTGATGGGTCATTGCATTTCGCTTGTATAGATTATTTTATGTATTTGAAAATAATACAAATGGGATGGCTATTGCAATAAGCTTAATGATAAAGGCAATTTTATGTCAAGCAAAAAATCATCATGATATTTGATAGTTGGCTTGGCTTGCCATGTCCGAAAGAAGAAACATTCCCTTAGCCCAGAACTCGGTATGGTGCCTTGCAACAGCAAACCGACAACCCTGAAAGGGTACAGCTGACGATACGCGAGGAGAGCATTAAACACTAAGTTTTTTTATCCAGCTCCTGTTTAAGCTTTTTTTCCATTTCGGCAAAGAGGTCTTTTTTCTTTTGGGCCTGCTTTGCCTGAATGGTTTCAATTTTATCGGATAGCGCCTTTTGGGATTCCTTAAATTTATTCAGCTCCGCTTCTAATTGCTTTCCATCCGCATCACGTGGAATTTCCTCAATTTTTAAATGATCGCACACGAACAAGCGGTTGCCAAATGAGCCCTCAACGCTGTCGATAACGCCCAGTTCTTTCAGTTTTCTGCAAACATAATTACTGCGCTCCATCGACATGGTCAGAAGTTGAGATATATCTCCAATTGTCGGCGGTGTGCCCATTTGATGTTCGCACACCCGTACAGCAGCGACAAAAAGGTGGGCTGTTACATATAAATCTTTACCTTTTTCTTCCATAGCGCACGGATCTTTTAGACAATATAAAGCGCCTTGTATTCAATTCGGCCTGACTTGACATCAACGCTGTTGCAGAGTAACATTTCATTTGTATTTGTCAAGCAACATGGCAAGGTCCTTTTGAATTTCACCATGGGGCCGAGTCGACCTAAGCGCACCTTAACAAAACCCGTTCACCACATGCCAGATCTGGCATCCGATGCTTGCCAGGGGTTGGGCGGCAACATCCATACTCTGCTGGCGGGTTCCCGCAGCTTTCGCCCATGGATTGAATTGTCTAGAGGCTGGTTGAGGCTGCCAAAGGGGGGAGATCGATATGACTGAAATCATTGACGTAAAAGCAAGACAAATCCTGGATTCAAGAGGGAATCCGACTGTAGAAGTGGATGTGATGCTCGCCTGTGGTGCAGTAGGCAGAGCCGCTGTGCCCTCAGGTGCTTCTACCGGAAAGAGGGAAGCACTGGAGCTGCGAGACAAAAGATCCAAACGTTACGGGGGCAAGGGCGTGACCGCGGCTGTCAAAAATGTTGTCACCCTTATTGCACCCGTCATCAGCGGCATGGATGCCAGTGATCAGGCCGCTTTAGACCAACGAATGCTTGAGCTTGACGGTACACCCAATAAGTCAAAGCTGGGTGCCAACGCCATACTGGGCGTATCGATGGCTGCTGCGCGGGCTGCCGCGGCGGCATACGGACAACCGCTTTACCGTTATTTGGGAGGTATCAATGCCCGCTACATGCCGGTTCCAATGATGAATATCATCAATGGCGGAGCACATGCGGCCAACAATCTGGACGTCCAGGAATTTATGATCGTACCCTTCGGCGCGAAATCCATAGCTCAAGCCATTCAGATGGGTGCTGAAATTTTTCAGCATTTAAAAAAGATACTTGCCGATCGTGGTCTCAGTACTGCGGTTGGGGACGAAGGGGGTTTCGCTCCCGATCTGGAATCTAATGAGGATGCCATTTTAAATATTTTGCAGGCCATTGAAACGGCCGGGTATAAACCCGGAAAAGATATCGGTCTGGCGCTGGATGTGGCTGCGAGTGAGATTTATAAGGGGGGTAAATATATCCTCGCTTCTGAAAACAAAAAGCTGAATGCCCAGCAGATGATCGATTATTATGAAAAGCTCATTGATAAATATCCGATATTGTCGATTGAAGACGGTCTTGCCGAAGGCGATTGGGATGGCTGGAAGATTATGACTGATCGACTCGAAAGCCGGATACAAATCGTCGGTGATGATATATTTGTGACCAACCCGAAAATTTTCAACAAGGGCATCGAGCAGGGCATTGCCAATTCGATATTGATAAAATTGAATCAAATCGGAACGGTTACCGAAACGCTGGACGCCATCGAGCTGGCCAAGCAGGTGGGATACACGACTGTTATTTCGCACCGGTCCGGTGAAACAGAAGACACTTTTATTGCCGACTTGGTGGTAGGTGTTAACGGCGGCCAGATAAAAACGGGCTCCATGTCCCGTAGCGATCGCGTGGCAAAATATAACCAGTTGATTCGAATTGAGGAGGAACTCGGCATGGCAGCGTTTTTCTCCAGTGAAATATTTTAACACCTATGACAGCCTATCCAAAAATTATGGTCGCGACGATCATCAGCTTAACGCTCACGGCGTTTTTGCTATTCAATGCGCATTCATACGTCCTGCAAGGACCTCATATCATCCAGCTGATGACCGATAAACTGGGACCGGCTGAGAGCCTTTTCATTTCACAGCGCGTTATCTTTTACCCTTTTGCGCCGCAACCTGACGCCATGGAACAACAAGACTATCCCGATGCTGAGCTCGATACCGCCGGACAGCCCAGCGGGCTGGCAACGGAGTTATCCGACACTGCCCCAACATCTGTCGAACCCCAACCCATCCAACTGGAAGAGTCCATTCGATATGTTTTTTCAAAGGCGTTTCGATCGGATATTGTCTCTGATACAAACCAGCGCATTTATGTTTATAATCAGGGGCAGTCCATTACGGTGATTGACGGCGTTATTGCCAATTTTACAGAGTCGCGCTTTGACCTCTACAAGGATCTGTTGCTGTATCGCTCCCGCGAAACGCTTGAAGCCCGATTGATGACCCTGGGCATTGATGTCACCGTCTCCAGCCTGGGAAAATACGATGAACAGCTTGCGCTGGTGATTGGGGCAGAATTCCCCGATGAGACCGTTCCTCAGGTTTGGATCGATAAAGAAACCTTTTACCCTCTGCGCATGGTGATTCCCTCTGTCCACGACAACCGCACCGGTATGCTGGAAATTCGATACACGGACTGGCAAAAAATCGAAAACACATTGTATCCGATGCAAATTGAATTTATTCAGGATGGCATCCGCGTGCGGGCGATTGAAGTTCAACAGTATCAAATCCATACCGCTTTTTCAGCAGAAATATTTGACATTTCTCGCCTGATGTCTGAATACCGCCAATCGGATCAAGTACCAGAATATTCCGGTAACCAGGAAGGTTTAAGTGAGGTTGAAAAAACGATCCAGGACTTTAAAAGAATATTCGAATAAAAACCACAGCCACAGCGGCGTTTGCCATATCTAAATCCGGGCTCAGGCCCTGTGGTGTCAAACCTTTCTGCATCTGAGCGGCACCGCAGGGCAAATTTTATATTGCAATTTGATCGCTCATTTGAGACACTACTAAATTAAAAACAGATCGCATTTGCGATTCCTACCTTACGTGAAAGGCAGCGAACATTTTAAAAATCTGCTTTATGTCAAAATTTAAAGTTAGCACGGATGAAAAGGCCCTTTGGGCGTCGCACAAAGGGCTTTTTCTCTTTTTTTACCGGGAGATGCATTGTTTAAAGTGGTTGTAACAGTCAACTGTTTTGACCGATGAAACCGAATGAGGGGAGAAGATGGCAAAGGAAACAAAGTATATTTTTGTAACCGGCGGTGTACTTTCATCTCTTGGCAAAGGACTCGCATCAGCTGCAATCGGGGCCTTGCTTGAAAGCCGGGGTCTATCCGTGACTATCCAAAAGTTGGATCCCTATATCAATGTTGATCCGGGGACAATGAACCCGTTTCAGCATGGCGAAGTGTTTGTCACTGATGACGGCACCGAAACCGACCTTGATCTGGGACATTATGAGCGTTTCACCCACGCACGGATGGGAAAAGACAACAATTTTACAACCGGTAAAATTTACCATTCCGTCATTCAAAAGGAGCGCAGAGGGGACTATCTGGGCGGAACGGTGCAGGTTATTCCCCACATCACAGACGAAATTAAAAACAGTGTTAAATTAGCAGCCAAAGATGTGGATGTGGTCATTGTCGAAATCGGTGGAACAATTGGCGATATTGAAAGCCTGCCTTTTCTGGAGGCCATTCGGCAGTTCAGAGCGGATGTGGGCAAGGAAAATTCGCTGTATATTCACCTGACCCTGGTGCCCTATATCGGCACCGCCGGTGAAGTCAAAACCAAGCCGACACAGCACAGTGTCAAAGAGCTGCGAAGCATCGGTATCCAGCCTGATATTCTGTTGTGCCGCACGGATCGATTCCTTTCCAAAGATATCAAGGCCAAGATCGCACTTTTTTGCAATGTCAGCGTTGACGAAGTCATTACGGCCAAAGATGTCGATCACATTTATGAGGTGCCCTTGATCTTTCACCAAGAAGGGTTGGATGATAAAATTATTGAGCTGCTCAATATCTGGACACGCAACCCGCAATTAGACAACTGGGAAGAGCTGGTCAAAAAAATTAAAGCCCCCAGACATACGGTGACCATTGCGGTCGTGGGCAAATACGTCGATTTGACTGAATCCTACAAAAGCCTCAATGAAGCACTTTATCACGGGGGCATTGCCAACGATTGCAAGGTGAATCTGAATTTTGTCGATTCCGAGAAATTAGATGGCGGAAGTTGCGATCAGTTGCTGGCCGATGCAGATGGAATTTTGGTGCCCGGCGGATTCGGGGAGCGCGGTGTTGAGGGAAAAATATGTGCGGCCCATTTTGCACGGGTGAACAACGTCCCCTATTTTGGCATTTGCTTGGGCATGCAGATTGCTGTAATTGAGTTTGCGCGCCATGTGGCCTCATTGGAAGCGGCCAACAGCTCTGAATTTAATTTCGATACACCCTATCCGGTTATCTATCTGATGCGCGAATGGTTTGATGAACGCAGTCAGACTGTCCAGCGACGGGATGATTTATCGGATAAAGGCGCCACCATGCGACTGGGTGCATACAGTTGTCGAATTGACCAAAATTCTTTAGCCTTTAAGGCTTATCAAAAGACGGAAATTTCTGAACGGCACCGTCACCGCTACGAATTCAACAATGAATTTCTGGATCAACTCAAAGCCAGCGGAATGGTCATCAGCGGTACATCACCCAATGGAGAACTGGTCGAGATCATCGAAGTCAATAATCACCCCTGGTTTCTTGGGTGCCAATTTCATCCCGAATTCAAATCACGGCCCATGACGCCCCATCCGTTATTTAGAGATTTTATTAAAGCATCCTTAAAAAACACACAAAGCCGAAACGAAGCATAGGATTAACCCGTCTGCTATCTGGTTTGCCCGTTTTCACGTAAAAAGGGATTGCGCCTGTTTGAAATGGAATAATATCAAATGTTATTTCTCAATAACCGGCCAACGGGACAGCCTACTTAAGGCGGACATCCGGGTAACGGGCTTAACCGAATTTATTACGGGTGTCTATTTTTTAGACGGGTTTGCCGTGTGGTGGGTGAAGGCATCCATGGTCTGCTGGGCGCAATCGGGGCAATAGCTTGATGTGATATCCAGCTTGGCTTTATCATGAATAAATTGTTCGACCGCAACCCATTGCCCCTTACCGGGCGCCGTCTGGCGGTCGTCTCTGATTTTTTTACATACGCAGCACATGGGCAACAATTTTTGATATATTTTTAATCGTTGGCGCAGTGCGGCTTTTTCCTGGCATTGATGGATGCGGTGCAGCATAACAGCCGATTCACAGGGTTTCAGCAGATAATCATCGGCCTCGTGGCGCAAGGCTTCAATGGCCGATGTCATATTGCCATAGCCGGTCAAGATGATGACCATTGTTTCCGGATTGACCGCTTTGGCTTTTTTCAGCACCTGAATGCCATCGACATTTTCCATGACCAAATCGGTAATCACCAAATCAAATTGGGTTTGGCTCAGCAATTCCAGCGCAAGGTCACCGCTGCTGGCTTCTGTCAAATTAAAGCCCTGGTTTTCAAGGTCCGCACCGATGCCTTCCAGAATAAAGGGGTCATCATCTACCAGTAAAATGTTGTATTTTTCCATCTGGTCCTGCCTTTATCAGGCGATGGGGGGCTTGTTTGATAAAAGGGCGGGTTTCATATCAGCGATTATAAGTTCAGATCTGAGCACAGCATAGCACGAATTCCGCGTTTGCAAAACAGTTTCATTTATCCAGCAGTTCATAGCGGCTGATGAGGCGCGACAGATAGGTTCTTTGAATATTCATGGTTTTGGCTGCCACACTTCTATTTCCACCGGTATGCCGGAGATTCAACGCAATAAACTCCTTTTTGAACATGTCGGTGGCTTCTTTTAATGTCAATCCAACCTTCATGCCCGGATAGCTGGGTTTGGCAGCAAATTGCGGCAGATCTTCAGGCATCACTGCGCCACCGTTTCCCATGACAACCGCTCTTTCAATAGCATTTTTCATCTCGCGCACATTGCCGGGCCAGTCATATTGAACCATGGCATTCATGGCACTTTTGGATATGGACAAATTCGACACACCCCGTTCGCGCTTGAAGATGCCTAAAAAGTATTCAGCCAGCAAGGGGATATCATCTTTGCGCTCCCTTATTGGCGGCATATGAATCTGAACGACATTGAGCCGGTAGTATAGGTCTTCGCGAAAACGGCTTTCTGCTACTTCTTCGGCAATATTGCGATTCGTGGCTGCGATGACCCGCACATCCACGGGTATGGATTTGTTTCCGCCAACCCGATAAAAAACGCCTTCCTGCAAAATGCGAAGCAGTTTGGATTGCATACCGGGGCTCATTTCACCGATTTCATCCAAAAAAATAGTCCCTTTATCTGCAAGCTCGAATTTACCAATTTTGCGACCGGTTGCACCGGTATAGGCGCCTTTTTCATGACCAAAAAGCTCGTCTTCAAGCAACGTCTCCGGCAGCGCTGCGCAATTGAGAACGATCATGGGCTCATCTTTGCGAGCACCCGCGCGGTGAATCAGCCGTGCCAGTAGCTCTTTACCCGTACCACTTTCTCCCAAGATTAAAGTGCTGGCCTTGGAATTTGCGACCTTAACGGCATCGGAGATGACTTTTCTGAGGGCTGTGCTTTCACCGATCAGTTCGTATTTCAAATCCAGCTCTTCTTTGAGATCTCTGATTTCCTTTTTATCATGTTCGATTTTGCGGGCATTGCCGATCCCAACGGCTGCAAGTTCAGCAAAAACCGATAAGATCTTTAAATCTTCGCCCGTAATTGCGCTGCCGTCGGCCTTATCGATGATTTCAACCACTCCGATGGTTTCGCCTTTGACCTTCAAGGGAACACAGGCAATGGAGCGTGTTTCAAATCCAATACTTTCGCTGATTTCTTTGTACCAGCGCGGGTCCTCGGATACATTGGGTATGAGCAACGGTTCACCGGTCTGGGCCACATATCCAGCAATGCCTTGTCCCATTTCGATCTCAAACTGCTTGACGTCATCTTTTTTTTCACCGGTGGCGACTTTAAAGTACAACCTTTGGGTTTTGGGGTCTAGCAGCAACAGCGAACTGGCTTTGGCATCCATCATCCGCGTGGCGGTTTCGATGATCAGCTCCAGCAGCTGATCCAGATCTTGTACCGATGATACCCAGGTGGATATTTCTTTCAATCGATCAATGGAAATGCCGGCATCTTTTGCTATTTTATCCATTTTCATACACCTTGACGCAGCTATAAAATGTATTTATCTGATTATGCGTAAATGCTTTTAGCGCCGTCATCGAGCCCGATTTCAGATGCTTTTAATATAGTTATAAATTAATTACAATGACTTATAATTAAAGCTAAAGATCAGTGAGCGTTGCGCCACCAGGAAAATCGGGCAATAATTATTCACTTTTGTATACGAATTATAGCATACTTCAGTATCATGTCAATTTTTATCGCGGTTATTGTGCACTTTTTTGAATATATTTTGGTTTTAAGCGCAAAACGGTGTCTTGTTCCCAGCGGGCAGTGTATCTTAAAAAGTGTTTCATGCCGCCGTACCAGGGGTAATTTACCCAAAAAGATACTCCAAAGAAATCGAAATAGGCTCTCTGGGTAATTTTGGTTTTCTGGCTTGAAACGCCAAATGTCTCAAGCCGAATGGAGCCGTAATGGAATTTTTGGCCGCATTCCGCCGGATTTAAAAGCACAAAATCCAGACGATATTGGGGGAGGAAGAGGGTCGTTTGCCATAGAAATTTGGCCTTGGGCTTGTGGGTATATAAATCCTCGCTGAAAATATCCTCGGTCACTACCACATTTCCATGCTGGCTAACCAGTCGGTGGGAGATAATAAATTTATTGCTGACAATATAATCGTTATCGAAATCTGTTTTAAACTTCCAGTAAACCTCAAGCGGCGCGTCAACGACGTAAATCAATTCATATCCGCTGCCACTACCGTCTTTTTGTTGTGACGGCAGCTTCTGAATCAACGCTTTACCCTCGAGCAGGGCCGCCTGCTCCGATTCCTCGGCCGGCAGCTGCTGCGTCGCCAATAGCAAGGCAATGAAAAATGGGGCCATCAAGGACCTCTGGAATAGACGGGTGCGCATTGATTATCTCAGATCGGTAAAATGGTGGATTTGTTGTGCGAGCCGTTTTAGGTGTTTAGCAAAACCCAGATTTCAAGAGTACAATATCTAATTTGATTCGTCACTTTGGGGTTTCAGGTGTCAGGTGTCAGTATTCAGATGATAAAAATTAGCCGACTAATGAATCACTGCAAGCCGCGGCTATCTAATATGCTTCTGTTTTCTGTGCTCTGTCGCTTGTTTGCTGACACCTGACCACTGAAACCTGTTTGGGGATCGAAGCTTTGAAGCTCCAGAGGGGCGCTCACGTCACAACTACTTTTTAAATTAATTATGGGACTTGGCACTACGTGCTGGCCAGGGAAATAATAAACTCTCCCACCTTCTCGGCGGACCTTCCGAATAGTTCCTCAACCGCAATACCGTCAAGCAGCCGAT
>JAAUXT010080023.1_pt1 | contig 21443 bp, 29 predicted proteins | sample 7278171 | NCBI WGS metagenome assembly JAAUXT01 (sample SAMN14350112, study PRJNA611818) | marine sediment metagenome | isolation source: surface marine sediment (1.8m) | place: French Polynesia: Moorea | collected 2018-08 | reverse complement strand
CTGAGTGACCCAAATCAGAGCAAGCCAAATCAGAGCAAGCCAAATCAGAGCAAGCTAAATCAGAGCAACTGAAATTTCCTCAAATCACCGCGAGCTCCATGGAGCTATTTTCTTCTTCCTGAAAGAATGTGTTTTTCTCAAAGTTGTCGCCTCCGCCAACTTTCAGGTTTTCGGTGTAAATTTTGGGTTCATGGTTTGAACATTTTCTGCTTCAGGTCCTTTCCATTTTGTGCTGTGTCTTGGACGCATGTTGACGATTTTGATCGGAAATAGCCCCCCCCCCCCCACCTTCCCAGCCCTCGAACATATATGTTCCGTAAGAACCACTGAAAAGTTAAAAAGAAAAGTGGACATGGTTTGAACGAGTATTTTCCTGATGGCGCCACTGTAGACGAGCATCTGTTGCGGAAGGTAAACTATGGAGCAAGATGGCTGCCAAGCAGAACACCGGGCACCTGTCGATTTGCACCTGTCCGATTCGCACTGATATTTGTGTGCAGTTTTGACTCCAGAAGCGAAAAAGAACCCAGATGTATGGCAGCCATAGCTTGGCACAACAAAGAAAAAGAATTGTTTGTTGGGACAACTGCAGTTATCAAGGGAAAAACTTGGAAGCCCTGGTCTGCATGGTTGAGTTTGTTTTGAAGGTGAGGTCTTGAGACTCTAGCTCATTCCGTCTGACATGTTTTGTTTTCTGAGCAAAGAAACAGGCGCACAATCTCCGTGATCCCAGACGCCAACAAGTTGTTGAGATGTTTCGAGAAATTCTGGTTGTCGCACCAAGCGGCCTTCGGGTCAATCCAGAAGTTCGACCCGAATCGGAAGATCCATGACATTTGAAGTTTTGACCCAGACACTTGCTGCAGGCACATCCTGATGGACTGGTAGACTCCATAAGTGCCCCTTGAACTGTACATCCCTGTAGCACGCTCCAGAAAACAGCACCAGTGGGGCTGGGAGTGATTTGGTCCAGGTGGTGTGGGGGCTGGTGGGACTGCAGGGTCCTGTGTAGTGATATCACAAACACACTGGTTGGTATCTCAGGAGAGACTATCCCCGAGGGTGGGAACCTCCATATTTATTGAGTATACAGTGGTGCCATCTGGAGGCAGTGGTTCTAAATTCACAGCTGGTATGTCACACCACACTCCTCCCCCACCAGGGGGTGCTGGCCTCTGCAGCCAATTTTAAATTTTTTGAATATTTTTACAATAATTAATTATATATATTAGACTGGGAATAGATGCATAATATCAATTTTCTGCAATTTTGCTGGTAATTACCCAGTATTCCCTCCCCCCCCTGGGGTGATCACGTGACCCTTTGAGGTTTTCCCTCTCTCTTTGACTGTCATGGCTGCCAACACAGGATGCCCACAACAGGCAATCACCCCAGAAGAGATCAATCTGCTACCATTTCTTCGTCAGAACGCAGTCAGGAAGCTTGAGGTCGAAGCCGCTGCCCAGGGGCTGGCTAAGACCCACCCCCGGGTGCTGAGAGCTGTGATTCAACACTTTAATTTGGGCCCTGCGTCCAATAGAAATTTCAACAGGCTCGTCTGGTGCATTGCCCACGGGCAACAATAGGTGAGTGGTTCTCAAGTCACTCCACACTGTGAGGTGACTCTGGGCTCATCCGTGATGAGTCTTCGGGTCAGATGCTTCAGCACACCACGGTCCACAATGAATCCCAGTCAGGGTTTTTCGAGCCAGATGCTCTCATTGGTGCTTTGGTGGAACATCACCGAAGTCCACGAACAACTCGAACAAACTTTTCTCTTCCAGATCCATCCACACCCACCTGTAGCTGCTGGGATTGAGCGCACGTCAGGTTCGTAAGTAAGAACTTCTTGTTTGACCCAGCCCAGCGGCGCACTCCTGCAGCAGAGCATCCTGGGGCTGGAGATGTATCCTCGACGCCGCTCAACGCTTCTTGGCGGCGTCGCTCTGCTGGCGTCGGCGCTCTGCCTTTTCCGCGGGCTATTTGCACTCGCGCACCATCTAGTGGTCGGGAGAGACTTAATGATGCCATCAGAATCAACAACGCTATCAGAATGAACCAGACGCAGATGCGAAACGATTCAAAGATTTGTGCACAAAATCTTGAAAACTTTGTCAACTGGACACCTGACCAAGACATTGAGACTGGACCCACCAAACTGACTGAGCTCCATGGTACCACTGAAAGTGTGTTGCAGGAATTTGGCTTGTACCTTCGCTTTCATTCACGCAAGAGTGAAGACTATCACTCCATGTTTCTCGCAAGCTTCAAGTACTTTTGGTTCCTTCCTGTGAACATTACTGTGGTGCTGGATGATACTCCTGAAGAGAAGAACTTCTCAAAACAAATTATTGGGAAGTTTCCTCACCCAAAAATCTACTTTGCAAAGGAAATTGACCCAAAGAAAAACAAGCCAGGGGATCCATGGCTTCTGCAGCAACTCTCCTTGTTTTGTGCTGATGAGTATGTGGACTACAAGTATTCATAGACACAGACACTTTCTTCACAACACCTATGACTCCAGAGCTGTTCTTCAATGGAACAAAGCCTGTTGTGATTGGAGCCTTTGGAAACACCATAATTTCCAGCAACAAAGAACTTCAGTGGCCCTGGGGATGGAAGAAGTGTTCAAGTGCATGCCTTACTTTCCACTGTTTATGAAGCTCAAACATCTGGTTGAAATGATGTTCATTGCCAAACTGCACAAAACAGACTTTCTCAGTGCATTTGAGATAATTTCTTCAGAGGAATATATTTCTCAATTTGCTGTGATGTGTTACTACATGTGGCACCACCACAGCGATCAGTGCCAGCTCCAGGCTCTGATCACTGACAAGCTCATTGTTGACATGGCTGCTGCACCCTTGTACATCCATGGCCAGGGTTTCTCCTGGAAGGAGATCCCCTCCCAGGCTCTTTGTGAGTACTTCAGCAGCAGCTTGACACCACCCCTCACATACCCAAAGCCCTGGTCCTCCATCCACTTCCAATACCACCAAGACTACTTGACAAGATCTGACCTGATCCTCCCAGGGCTGTGTTGCTCAGGTGGGTTCCACAGATGTGTGCAGGACTGTGGACAGGTCTGCTATGCGCAAGGAACTCTTACTCTTTGAGGACCTTGACTGGGACCCCAGAACTAAAGGTGCTCAGGATCAGCATTGTCCCAATATTGCCAAGTATTACAGCTCAGCAGTGAAGCAAAGAATTCTGCAGGGTTGACATCAGACGCCAGGCTTTTGGCAACATACACTCTCATGATGTGAAAAAGGACAAGGAAGCCCGTAAGAACAAGTATTCTTGGGTTGCCTGGGGTGTCTGGATCAATTGGCTCACACATTTGTTTGCGTGACTGGTCTGCATCTCACCCTCAGAGAAACTGTTCAAGTTCTCTTCAAGAACGTTGGCCGCAAAGAAGGGGGAAATGTGTAAAGGGAAATGTTCTCTGTGGACGAAAATTTTGAAGGAAGGTGACTTGTTTTGTGAGCCAAAAGGACTGTCCCGTTGTCTGTGCAAAGGTGCTAGTATGAAGACCTGTAGGATCTTGTGCTTTGACTGTGCCTTGCACCGGCAAAATGTTTGAAACATGTGCTTGCAGCACAAACTTGGAGGGTTTTTATTTTCAGGGTGAGGAGGAACTGATCCAACTGGAGGCGTGAATTGAGCATCACTGAGTTCAGGATGATCCTGGGCACTGACAGTTTTGTTCCAGATCCCATACCCACACCAGTCCCTGCCGTTGGAGATTCGATCTGCGCAGTTACTCTGCTGCAGGCGGGGAGCACTCACCACCATCAGATGTAGCGTCAGCGCGGTGTGCGCTGCGGCGGGACGTCCCCGAGGCGATGCTCCCCCGGCGCCGTACAGCGCTGGTCGGCGGCGTCGCTCTGCTGGCGTTGGCGCTCTGGGTCTGGCGCTCAGCGCGTTGGGCGCTCCCCGTCCACCCGCCATCTGGTGAGAGTCTGGGTGACGCCATCAGGAGGAATGACACGAGGCTGCAGGACGCCATCAAAATGAACGCCGCCATCAGACAACAGGAGATGCGGACGGGGCAAAGGTCAAAGACATGCGCACTGGAGCTGGAAAAGTTTGTGCATTGGAGTCCTAACCAGGACTCGGGCACTGGATCCAACAAACGGACCAAGCCTCATGAAACCAGCAAAGGACACAACCCTTCTGGGATGCCTCGAGACTTTGGGTTGTACCTCCGCCTGTATTCAGGCAAGAGTATGGAATACTACTCCATGTTCCTAGCGAGTTTCAAGTATTTTTGGTTCCTCCCAGTGAACATCACTGTGGTACTAGATGATACTCCTGAAGATAGGGAATTCTCAAAGCAGATAGCTGTTATCTTTCCCTTCCCCAAAATCTGCTTCTCAAGGAAGATTGACCCCAAATTTTACCGTGGCAGGGGGTGGCTTCTGCAGCAACTGTCCATGTTTTATGCTGATGAGTGTGTAGACTACAAGTACGTTGGATTCATAGATACTGACACTTTCTTCACGACACCAGTGACTCCAGAACTGCTCTTCAATGGAACGAAGCCAATTGTAATTGGAACCTTTGGAAATACTTTTGTTCCTATGCAACGAGGAACTCGACTGGCCCTGGGGATGGAAGAAGTCTTCAAGTGCATGACTTACTTTCCTGTGATTATGAAGCTCAAACATCTGGTTGAAATGAGGGCGTTCATTACCAAACTGCACAAAACGGACTTTCTCAGTGCGTTCAAGAATATTTCTTCGGTCTACGTTTCTCAGTTTGGCATCATGTGCAACTACATGTGGTACCACCACAGGGATGAGTACCAGTTCCACGCTCAAATCACCGACAAGGACAGCCACACACAGGGCCAAGGCTTTCATTGGAAGGAGATCCCGTCCCGGCCACCCTGTGAGTACTTCAGCAACACCTTCACCCCAGCCCTAATGTACCCAAAGGCCCGGTCCTCCATCCACTTCCGACACCATCCGGACTACTTGACCGTGGCTGACCTCATCCGCCCAGGAATCTGTCACTCAGGTGGGTTCCAGTGGTGCCCGGATGTTTGTAGAACTGTGGATAGGTCAGCGCTGCACAAGGAACTCTTCCTCTTCGAGGACCTGGACTGGACATGGGACCCTCGGACCAAAGAGGCTCAGGATAGGCATTATGTGAACGTTGCTCAGTTTTACAGCTCGTCAGTGAAAACGGGGATTCTACAGGGTTGCCATGACATCAGCCTGAAGGCCTTTGAGACGTTACATTCGTACGATGCGAAAGATACCAAGTTTACTCGTGTGAAAAGGCATATTGTTCTTGTCTGGAATGTCTGGATTGCTTGGCTCAAACAATTGTTTTGATATGCCCAGTCTGATATGACACGAGTCCTTTTGGGTTTGGCGCTCAGCTCTCCAGCCTATCAGAGATGGAGCTGACGAGACAAAGACTTTAGGGGGAACTGCCAAATTTGAAACACTTCTAGTCAAAATGAAGCGTTCAGCATTTGTGTTCTCTGGGGCAGGGCCCATGTCCTGTGGACCCCAGGATTTGGAGAGGGCAAGTTTTTGCGCATCAGAAGGGCGATATGCTTCCGTATTTGTTTTGAATGTGCTGGTAAATCACACGTTGTACGTTGCATTTGTTGAGTGATAAATATCAGGGTGAAAAACCGCCGCTGATAATTTCAATGTGATCACGTACGGAACTTTACAACGTTGTTTTTACGAGCTTGTGTTCAAAGAGGCATCGGGTTTCTTGAAAACGAATTTACGCTTCCTCGGGGGGACAGTATATATGCAGGCCAAGGCCCCACGAACCGCTGAGGACGACAAGTTTGGTTTTGCATCAGATCCTTGACTTGCTGTGAATAAACGAAGAATGAAGCGTGTTCAACACTAGTCTGGAACTGCAGCTGCAGCTCTGCAGGTTGATCTGTGCTTGTGTACTTTTGCAGACATGAAGGAATTTTTTTCGTGGCAATAAAATGCAGTCCATGATGTCAAGCTTTGGTTGCACTTTTCGATGTTTTCGGTATGCTTCCAAAAGATTTGAAGACCTGGAGTCAAGTCGTTCTGGAGCAAATTGAACAGTCCGTGTTGCTCGGCTCTGCCAGAGCTGCGCGATTTTTGTTGAACCGTGCAAGTGTGCACGCTGCGTGCGTGCAGTCTGTACACTTGGTGTGCTTGTGTGCCTGATTGAAATGTATGTGTTTTTCAAATATGTGCGTGCGTGTCTGTGTGTGCGTGTGTCGGGCGTAACCAGACGTGGTTTGGTGTCTCACCGCACGAGAGTCGATTTGTCAAATTCTTCCCTTTTCTTTCAACCACAGCAGCAGTTTGGTTCGTGCTGTTTCATTTGAAAAAAAAAAATCTCTGTGCCAGCTTCACTGGAATCGAGTTTTTCCACCTGATCTCCCGATGAGAAAAGATCCGCGGTGACTGAAAAAAATCCTGAGCTGCGAGGTCGGAATCGTGATGTTTGAAACGATTCAAACTGCGCATCAAGTGTCCGGCGTCTCGATCCAGGTGTGGTCGACGCGACGCGCGCACGCAATCAACATGGCGGACAGAGCTGCTGTCTAATCGGGACAATACTGCAATTTTCTCCTGCAACAAACAATCAAGGGAAATAACATGTAGCTTCGGGACGAAACAGTGAGAGTCAGAAAGGGAAATTTGTCGAGAGAAGCCACGATGGCTGAATTTTTGAAATTCATTGTTTTCACAGGTAAGCTGAGCTGAGTGCATTTTCTCGTGACTTTTCTGCTGATGAAAGCGTTGTTCTGAAGCCTGAGAAGATATTTGGTCCTTGTGGCAGAGACTGGAATCTCCCAACGCTGTTTGCATCCAGTTGCTTGCGCCGCTTTCAAATGTTCCTTGTTTTTCTTTTCTCTGGCGTACCTGGTGAATTTGGTGCCTTCGCCTGTGCTGACACATCACTGTAACTTCCTCCTCTCTTTCCCGCAGTGTTGGTGGTTGCCACTAGGGGGCAGGTGGACGACGAGGACAAGGTGAGGGAGCCTCTGTCGCCCGAGGAGCGGCTGTGCGACGACACCGCCCTCTACCAGTGTCTCGCTGACATCCGCGCCCAGCTCCACAACAAGACCGGCACCGGCGCGACGCTCGTGTGCGAGTGAGTCGCAAATCTGACGTTGTCTTTTGAAGCGTGCGGAATATCTGCACGCTGTGCTTTTCTGCTTCATTCTCTCGAAGGGTGCGACCAACGTGTGACCCTCCCGCCTCCCGAAAAACATTTTGACAGAGGTCAAAGTGCTGCGGAGAGGCAGCTGCCTGGAATTCAATCGGGCACCGGCAATGCTTGAACAAATGAGCTTCAGGTCTCGGACGAAGGGACGTTGAATGCCATGGAAAAGGGCTGTTCTGGCTGCACCGGTGTGTTCTTCTTCTCACAGCACGGGCCAGCTTCTGTACGACCAGGTCTCGGTGTGCGTGTGGAAGAACCGGTGTGATGAGAGCCTCATGTACGTGGCGGAGGCGGCGGGTCAGACGCGCGGCACGATACACCGGGGGGTGACGCTGGTGGAGGAGGGGTGCAGGCTCCACAGCGGAGCAGGTCAGTGTGGGGAAGGGGGCAGAGTGAGGTGTGTGTGTGTGTGTGTGTGTGTGTGTGTGTGTCTTTGTGTATGTGCGTGCGTGTGTGTTGGGAGGCGTGGAGGTGGGGTGCAGGCTCCACAGCAGGTCAGTGTGGGAAGGGAGCTGAGTGAGAGGTGTGGGGGAAGGCGTGGAGGCAGAGGTGGGGGTGCAGGCTGCGAGGGTATGTGTGGGGAAGGAGCAGAGGGACGATTTTGGGGAAGGTGTGAAGGTAGACGAGGGGTGCCGGTTGCGAGGAAGAGACAGTACGTGTGGGATGGGGAAGTGTGTGGAGGGGAGGAGTGGTGATTGTTGCAGACCATCCTTTCCAGGAGGCCGTACATCTAAGAGGGTGAGGGTGGCGGAGATTACTTTGGACAACGAAATTTATGGGAAGGACAGTTCCGTTTTGTCCGGGGGGGGGGGGAGGGTCGCCCACAGGAAGGGTGACGGAATTTTTCTGTGTAAAATGCGAAGGACAGATTCATTGTTTGTGTTTTATTTTGAGTGGAAGAAGTGATTTCGCTCGTTGGCAGAAAATCAGCGGCCAGATTGTGACCGATTCGGGTCAGACGAGGTGCGATATTGGAAAAGTCAAAATAAATCACGGGGTCCACTTTATTACACAGCCCGTTTGCTATATTTGACGCATCTTGGTTGCAGGGAGAACTTCACCCACGATTATCCCCGTTCTGATCTCCGGGATGCTGCTTCTTTGGGTGTTTGCACAGCGCCGAAAATGATGAGCGGAATTTTTCTTGCTTCTGGCTGCTTCTGCCCAACAAGCCAACAAGTGAAATAAATATTCTTCAGCAAGTGACTGTTGATTTCCTATCTTGCTTTGTGCATCCACTCGTCCGGTGGGAATCCCATTGTGATTTTGCGCAAGAACATTGATCTGTGAGAGATGCGTAGTTTTTGGCGGGAATTTTTTGCGTGAGAGCTGCCATCTTCAGTCACGTGTCTGAGTTTCCGCCGCTTCGCTCAGATGGCGTTCCGATCGCCGCCGGATGGCGCGGCGGCTACTGACAAAGATGGCGTCCTGATAAGCGAGCGAGACACGAAAATATTCGCCACGTTTCTTGGAGTTTCTCGAAGGTAAGAGGAGCCACTTGGATAGTTTTGGCTGCGAAAATTTGTGTTGAAGCGGCGGTGGTTGTTTTTGTCGGGGTTTGTGATGTTTTGCGGACTGCGGAAGCCGGTTTTCTAACGATGAAAAATATCGATTACTACTTCCTTTGTGAGGTGGATCCTGGTGCAACCAGAGCAAATTCGGCAAATTTTAGAAAATGCACACCAAGTTCACACACAGATTCTTTCCCAAAGTGGACACGTTGGATTTTCACGCTGTTTTGCTTCACATGTGGCGAGGCGTAGTAAATTTCTCCGGCAGTCGTTCAGGTCATCACAAGTCACGTGTCAGTCCCGTGACCTCACCATGCCACCTGTTAAAATATGAAATTGAATCAAACAACGTGCGATTCTTTGGGTGGCACCAGGGGCGCACTTTTGCAGATTCAGAGCAAGGGGCGGCCCGATGTCCCAGAAGAGTATGTTTTCATAAACTTGCGCGCCCTTGGGAGTAGATCTAGATCTTGTTTCTTTTCGCCTGGTCCGCCAGGGTGGCAAGTAAGGAGGGGCAGGCGCTTCAGGGGCTTCATCATTTGTGGTAGAAAATATTTTGTGAGGCGAAGAAAGGGGCAAGAGCGAGCAGATCCAGGTCGGCCGGCCCGCCCCAGGGGGGCTTTTGTCGAGGGCGCTGCATCTCGGGGAGGTGGGGGGGGGGGCACTGCGAGCGGTGGCAACAAAGATCAGCTGATTTCATCGGAAATGTTGATTTTTGCAGGTTGTGCACCGCTCGGACGCAATGACGGATTTGGAGGGTTACGGACTCGCGGACCCGGACGAGGAAGACGACTTCGGCGGCTCGGGTCAGGTGGGTAGTGCCAGGGTTCAGAAGTCTGCGGGACGAAGTTGACCTGATGTTGGACCAGCTTGGGGCCTGACGCAGGGTTCGTGGGAAACTTCTTACGCTTTCTGCGAAGCGTGAGCACATTTGAAGTGAAGAGTGTTGAAACACGGAGTTGTGGAGGTGCCTGTTTCAAGTTCAAATAGGTTGGTCATTTTGGTTGCACACGTGACATCACGTGATTCCGACGTGTTTTGACACGTGGAATTACCAATTGCCAGCACAAAACAAGGGTGATTGCCTGATTGCGCAAGAAATGACGTCACGTGCTATTTCAGGCGGACGCGGCGTCGTCGCCGGAAGCGTCTCCGCGCCTGCGCAGTGCGGGAGGACGCAGCGTCCAGTGCCTCGACTGCCTCACCACGTGGCCCAACCGGCTCGCGCTGACGCGACACAAACAGCATTGCGGGCGGGAGGCGGCGAACACTGCCGCCGGCGACGGTTAGTGTGCATGTGTGTGTGTGTGTGTGTGTGTGTGTGTGTGTGTGTGTGTGTGCACAAAGTGGCCTTGTCAGTGAAAGCACGGAACTTTCCCTTATCCATTGGGATAACAGCCCACTTGGGTGCCAGCAGTTTGTAACCGGTGTGAGCGCGTGTTGCAGGGTCGGGGCACGTGTGCGGGTTCTGCTCCTCCGTCTGGCCTGATCAGCGCTCTCTCAAGCAGCACCTCTGCAACTGCAGGTCAGTCTGTCACTCCATCAAACGACGGTGCGTTCGCCCGAGGTCAGCAGACCCAGGATTGGCCAGGATTGTCAACTCCACTCTCGATTGCAAAAACGTCGAAATGAAAAAGAAAGCAAATTTTGCACGACAAGGTGCACAGTTTGTACGGCAGCCGCCTGTTCATGCGCTTGCGCACACACACACACACACACACTGCCTGTTGTTGCAAGGTTTGTGCTTGTTGCTGCAGGTTGCGGCTGCAGGAGGAGGCGACGCAGAAGCTGTTGTCGGGGGAGTCGACTCAGGTGCAGTGCGGCGTCTGCTACAAGTACTTCTACAGCCGCCAGATGTACCAGCTGCACTGCAAGATGAGCCACGGTGCGCACAGACTCCTGTCTGTCTGTCTGTCTGTCTGTCTGTCTCAGTCAGTCTGTCTGTCTGTCTCTCTCTCTCTCTCTCAGATTGAGGATCGCCAAATTTTGGCTGAACACGCGCAAATGAAATGTGACCAAGCAAGATGTTTTCCGCACTCAGGTCAAACGACCGAGGATTGTGCTGAAGGCGACGCAGCGAACAAAGGCGAGGCAGAGAACGACGCGTCTGGAGACGAGAAGGAGGCTGCGGGTGAAAACGAGGCTGAGACGCCAGACGGAGGAGAGGATCGTGTCTCAACGCGCAGTACGAAGGTCAGTAAAATTTCCCTTCTGTCGATCCAGGGGCAGGATTCAGGTTGAGGCCAAATGATATGGGCCACTGGGTCCGCCTCTGGAACAAGCAACAGTCGGGAATGTCACAAATTTTGATAACAATGAGTAGCAAAACGCCTTGTTTTTGTCCAGATGGCGCTGCGGCGGCGGTCCACGAGGAGCAAATCGCCAGCAGATGTCGCCGGCAGCAGCAGCAGGCGGCGGAAGTCGGTGGAGCCGCGCAGAGCGTCCCCCGATGCAGCCGCGGTGAGTCGGCGTCACGTCCCGCGTGACGTGCTGAAGCTCCAGGGAAAAGGACAGCTGTAAATCCAGCAGAAAGATCCAGGGACTTGCCAAAGAGTTACTACACGTGAAATCACTGTCAGCTCATCGCTAACGGCACAGCGTGAATCCAGGGGAAGCAGAGCAGACGAACACAGTCTGTTTGTAGCGAACCACGTGCAGAAACCAAACAATGATTCTGTGCGGGTTGAAGGATGGGAGAACAGTCTCCATTCTGTCACCACCCGGGGTTGTTCTGACTCGGGGTGTTTTCTCTGCAGGACGAGTCGGCGGCGGAGGAGGCGAAACGAACGCGCTCAGGGCGCCGAGCAGCGAAGCGCACAGCGCCCGAGACGCCGCCCAAACTCACAGCGACGCCCGACGCCTCGCCCAGCCGGAAACAACCCGCCGCCAAGAAAGCCAAGACATCCAAAGGTTCGTGAAATCTCGAATTCTTTTTGCAAGAGGGTATGGTGGCGAGGTCCGAAGGGCAATCCAGGGAAAGGGGTACGTGATGCTGGGCGAAGAACTCTGAAGCGTTGGCGTGTTTTGGTGCAATGGGTCGTTGCAATGGGTGTTGGGTGTCAAAGATCTATCTCGACCCACTCACCTCCACTTCATCTGGTCAAGGCCTTGGAGTGTGAATGTGAACACAGAGGCCAATGAATGGGTTTCGGTGTCAGGAAATACTGACAGAACTTGAAATTACGACTGTGTGATCAAATTCTTTACCACCAGCAGGGGGCACATCGGACTCGGACTCCACTGATGGCGCCACCGGAAGCGGAAGTGTGTCGGAGGCGTTCGCGTCGGCGCGGAGCCTGAGTTCGCGACGCAACGCCAACTCGCAGAAGCAGTGCATGGACTGTCACGAGATGCTACCCAACGCGCTGGCGTTGGCGCAGCACAAGCGGCGCGGCTGCATGGAGGGAGGGGAGTCACCCACCGCAGGTGTGTGCGTGCGTGTTGCTTGCGGTGTTTGTACCTGTCTGTGTCTGTGTGTGTGTGTGTGTGTGTGTGCGCGCGTGTGTGTGTTGCTTGCGGTGTGTGTACCTATGTGTGTGTGTTCGTGTCTGTGTGTGTATGTGTTTGTGTGTGCCTCTGTGTCTGTGTTGGGAAGGGGGGGGGGTGAGGTTGACGTGCGTGACTTTCATTGGCAGCGAGTGTGGTCGCACGTGCGAGTCACTCACCATTGTTTTCCGTTACGATTTCTCGCACATCTTTTGTGTGCTTGCGCAGGAGGGTGCAGTGAGTGTCTTCCAGCGTTCCCTTCTTTGTCCTCGCACAGATTCATGTCACATTTCTCTGCCATGTTTCCTCACATTTCTCTGCCATGTTTCCTTTCTTTCCAACAGGCTCCCCCAAGAACACGCAGAACTCGGTTGCCATCAAACCTGATCCGGACTCGTCCGATTTGGTGTCGAAACCTCTCGCGAGCTCCACAACGAGCGCAACAACGAACGCGTCCACGTCGCTCGTCACGTGTCTCGACTGCGGCGACAAGTGCGCCGACTTCTCGCGCCTGCGCGAACACAAGAAGTGGGCGTGTCCGAAGACGCACGGCGACATGAGTCGGACGGCGCTACTTGCTCGACCGATCCGCTGCCTCAACTGCCACGACGCCAGTTTCCACAGTTACCTCGATCTGCACAAACACCAGGTAGGGGTGCCGTCGGGGAAAAGTGACTTCCGGTTGAGATTTGTGTCACGTGGGTTGGAGAACACGCGGTTTAGAAAATACTTTCATTCACTATGATTTCTCGCATTGTGTCGTTACCAAAAGGACTTGTTGGTTCGAGTACTCTGCCAGTCACGTGTTTCATGCGTGCAGAAAAACTGCAGACTCATGCCGGGTGGAAAAGGTGTCAAACCACGTGTTGTTGCAGGTGAACGAGTGTCCGATGACCAAGGTGCAGTCGGGGCCTTTCGAGTGCGATCACTGCACGGAGCAGTTCGACACGGTTCTCAAGTACTCGCACCACCTGGCGACGTGCCCGATTCGTCAGCTCCTGACGGCAGCCGAGGCGCCACTGCTCCACCCGCTGGACGAAATCCCCGGAGAGGACGAGGACGAAACGGGTCTGGGCGACCTGGCCAGTTCGTACAGCTTGGCCCAGAATCTTGGGATGGATCTCGGCAGCTTCAAACAGGAAGTGTTGGACGAACCGGGTGATGATGACGTCATGGGTGATGTTGGGAAAGAGGCTTTGGGTCTTGAGAATGACTTGGCTGAGGATGCGAAGGAGACTGGTGCAAAGCCGCTCACAGGTTCAAACGCTGGGAAAAGAAAGAAGAAAGGAAAGCCGACACCGTTCTTTGAAGAGAAATTTGATGTGGTGATGAAGGAAGAGCCGATTGACCTCGAGGACGAGCGATACGGGGAGGCAAGCCCTCTGGCGGAAGAGCCCGACGCGCAGTGCACCCTGTGTGGGGAGGAGTTCGTAACAGCCGCGCTGTGTGAGCAGCACGTGCTCATGTGTCCCCTTAACAACACCATGGCAACCGGAGACATGATGCCTGGCAACAGCGACGAGGACGAGGCCGGAAGTGAGCGTCTCTATGGTGACCTCGACCAGACCGGAAATGGCTCCAGAAAATCTAGACGATCCATGGGAAAGAAGCGAAAGAGTCAGGGTCAGGGTGGAGAAGTGAACAAGGATGATGTGGATGTAGAAATGGATCAGGATGAGGCTGAGGATAAGTGGGTGGAGGTGGAAAGGAGGAAGAGGAAGAGACAGCCAACAAAGAATGGAACAGACGAGGACCGAGACGTATCATCAGTGAAAGAGAGCCTGGACACCTCCCTGCTCAAGGTGAAGATGAAGTTCAAAGAAGGGAACAAGAAAATGAAGAAGGACCCAAACAAGACTCAGTCAGAGACAAAAGACACGGAATCAAAGGCATCGGAGAAGGGATCAGCGAAGGGCAAGGCCGTGTCCCTTCTGGACAAGGATAAACTGGAGCGCCTGAAACTCAAAGTCACGTGCCTGGATTGTGGATTCGGAGCAGCAAATAGAGCGGAACTGGACCTGCACAAACGCACGTGCACGGCTGTCGGCTCGACGCGCGTGTTCGCCTGCCTTATCTGCTCCAGCGCCTTCTACACGCGCGACGAGCTCAACTATCACAAACGCGCGAAACACGGTGGGCGGGAGTCGCTGCAGGTGGCGTGTGAGCACGAGTACTGCTTCGTGTGTTCCAAGTGCGGACAGCGGTTCCCTATGAAGAGCGACTGTCAGCTCCACTTCATAGAGAAGCACCAGGACTCGCTGACCACGCACAACCTCGCCTTCTGCACCGAGCAGTGCAAGCGGTGCGGCATGCTCGTCAAGTGCAAACACACCATCGTCTATCTGTGCCGCGTCTGCAGGAAGAAATTCTCCACGCTCGTGGGATGCAAAGTGCATTTCTACGAGGCGCACCCCATAGAGTTGGGGAAGCAGAAACTGCCGGTGTTCACGTGTATTGAGAAGTGCCTCTTGTGCAACTTGGAGATTTCGGTAGACTCGCCAGATCAGTCCAAAGAGGACGCGAAGAAAACGATGACGTCATTGAAGTCGCGGTCCTCCACTGTGACGTCACAGCCAGAGGCATCTGATGATGACGCGCCAACGAAGACGCCGTGTGAGAACTGCATGACGTCATTTGACAACGTCGACGCTTTCCTGGAGCACCTGCCATGTTCTCGGGTTTTGGGCGAGGAAAGTCCCGAGAAGAGCCGAACGGACAAGACGAAGACCGCGAAATCCAAGTCGAAGGGCGCTGCAGACCAATCGGCGCTGTCGGGCGCCGGGGAGTGCTTCCAGTGCGGTATCTGCCAGGACACGTTCACGTCCAAGAGGGCGCTGCTGTCGCACAAGCCGTGCTTCGGACTGCAGAGCGAGGACGGTGAGTGGGCGGCGTCGTGGGCGGAGGGTGGGGCGAGTGGGAGTGAGGTCCGGGTAGCAGCGTCTTGTCATGGGGCGGGAAGACTGGTGTGGAAATGTTGAGGGTGACAAAGCAGGGAGCATCGTGAGGGGAGGATGAGGGTGAATGGATGGTGGGACGGGCGGCGGGGTTGGCGAGAGTGGGGTTGGTTGGTTGTTGAGTGGTTGGGGCCTTGGGCGAAGAGGGTTCGAGTGCATTGGGTCTTGCGTGGGGTCCCCTTGGGATCAGCAGCGGGAAGGACGGAGGGCACACCCCAGTTGGGTGGGTGAGGTGAGGGTGTAGCTCCTGGTCCACGTAGCGTCAAGTGTCCAGAGCAGTTCATGATACATGTCTGACCTGCCCAGATACACCGCGTGAAGGAGGAGTTGTGTTCTCAGAGCAGATTTTCCACTGCATTGGCTGACTTATTCCTGAGGTGCCTGAACGCGCGCGTGTCTATTGCAGGGAAGTACATGTGTCTGGCGTGTCAGGTGCTATTCGCGAGCGAGGCGGACTTCCAGGCGCACAAGCGGAGCGCGCACGGCCAGCAGGGGGCGCCCATGACGTGTTGGGAGTGCGGGGAGAGCTTCCGCGTCTACGTCGACCTGTCCCAGCACAGACTCAAGGTGCACGGGTCCGGCCGCAAACAGGTGAGAGTTTGTGTGTGTGTGTGTGTGAGTGTGTGTGTGTGTGTCTGTGTGTGTGTGTGTCTGTGTGTGTGTGTGTGTGTGTGTGTCTGTGTGTGTGTGTGTGTGTGTGTGTCTGTGTCTGTGTGTGTGTGTGTGTGTGTCTGTGTCTGTGTGTGTGTGTGTGTGTGTGTGTTGGGGTGTGTGCATGCAGGCAGGGCAGAGGTACTGTGTGTGTGTGTTGGGAGTGTGCATGTGTTGGGAGTGTGCGTGTGTTGGGGTGTGTGCGTACAGTCAGGGCAGACGTAAGATGTGTGTGTGTGTGTGTGTGTGTCCGTGCGGAAGGAAGACAATGTTCGTGAACCCATGTACCAGATTTTCTCCCATTTGGTCATCACGTGTGTGGTCCTGTTCAATCTGGGTCTTATGCGTCAGGTCCCTATCTGGTTCTGTCCCGTCAGGTTGTCGCGTGTCCCGTACTGTCCCGTCAGCTTGTCACGTGACCCCTTCTGTCCCGTCAGGTGATCCCGCGCGCGCAGCTCAAGGAGGACAACATCTCGGTGGTTCTCGTGGACGGAGAGCGCAACGTCGTCGAGCGCGTCACGCGCGACAACCTGCGCGAGGTGCTGCAGCACAACATCCGGGTGCCCGGCTCCTTCACGCCCTTCGTCGCCAGGGCAACAGGTGCGTTGCCATGTCCACAGCAGTCCCCGCAGCCTCTGGCGGAATTGAGGGTCTTCGGGGCTACTTTAACCGTTCTTACAGGGGCCGAAGCCCCGCCCTGACCCCTGGACCCTTGAACGTGACTTCGCACACCAAATGACAGCCAGTGGGCTGTTTTCAACCACGGGTGGCACAAGACATGCGCCTCAACTCGAGTCACAAATCCTTGGAATTGGGTCTAATGTTTGCGAGTGTATTGCGAGTGCACCGTGTTCTTGTGGGTGAATTTCTTCAGTGCAACTGCACCCAACCATCAGGTTTGGTACTGTTGACCTCCATGTGGTTTCAGGTTCCGCTTCCGGCAAGAGCGGCGCGTCGCAAAAACGCGTTGTGTCCAAACCAGTGACGTCATCAAAGCAAGAGAAAAATGCTGCGTCACCAAAACCAGCAGATGTCTCCAAGACACCGACGAAACAACCCGGCGTGTCGTTGCTGATAAAAAGTGAAGCAGTTTCCCCAACGGCTGGCAGTGACGTCACAAAATCCAATGTGACGTCACAAAAGGACGATGAAGAACTAAAATGTGACAAGTGCAGCGCGACATTCGGCAGCCAATCGGAGCACGCGATTCACATGAGCGTCGCGCACGGCAAGGCTGGAGCCAATAAGGGTCGAGCGGCGGAGCAAGGGGCGGAGCGTGAGGCAGAGGGCAAGAAGGTCACGTCCACGCCCAAGGGCGCGAAGGTCAGTGAGTGCTCCAGTTGATCGGAGTCATCATTGTGACGCTTGTCCTGGCTCGTCAGAAGTCAGTTTGTGCTCGGTGCTTGTAAATTTAGAAACCTGTGAACTTCAATTACACGTTCTTTGTAAATTGTGATCGAAATTCTGACGACTTCAATAACTCTTCACCTGCAGGAGAAAAAGACGGTGGTTCCGGTGTCGCTGGCGGTGACGGTGAACGCCACGTCTACCGTTGCGCCGTCGTCGCTCCCCGCCGGCACCACCTTCCTCATCCCGGCCTCGGGCGCGGGACTCGCCGCGGCGGGGACCTCGCTCCTCCCCGTGAAGGCGCAGCCTGCAGCGCCCGGGGCGGGCGGGAGCCCCGCGGCTGCCGGCGGCACCCCGGCCGCGGGCGCCCGGGGATCCGCGGCGGGGAGCAGCGTGCGCACGGTGTCGGTGACGCTGCCGGCGGGCGGGACGGAGCAGCGCGGGAAGCAGGTCGCGATCCCGGTCGTCCTGCCCAAGGGCGTACGGCTCGCCACGTCTCAAGGTCAGGGAAACGCATAGACACACACACATACGCACGCACACACACACACACACACACACATGGGTCTGTGGTCAGACCCAGGCGAAGTTGTGCCTGGTGCCCTGTACTGTTTCGCGTCTCACGTCACGTCTGCGTTTCACACTGAAATGTTTTAGAAGTGTACTCAGTAAACATCGCATTGTTGAAAACAGACTTCGCTGTGCATCAGAACGTCATTCAGAGTTAACCCAGTGCGAAGGAGAAAGCAGGTCACTCTTCGTGACCTGAATACCGTGTCTTCGTGTTTTGGGACCACGTCACGGAGGATTTCTATCCTGGTTCGTTGCAGGTATAACTTTGGTTCCCGCCGTCTCCACAACCTCGTCGGCTTCAACGAAACCCTCAACATCCAGTGCACGGAGCATCGTCACGCTGGGCCCCGCCCCACGACCCGTCACGTCCGTGTCGGCAGTGTCCACCGTGCCGATCCCTCCCATCGCCGCTATCGCGGCCCCGGCCCCTGCCCGCACCGCCGCTGCCCCGCCCCGCGTCACCACCACCACCACCGCCGCTGCGCCCCCGCGCACGGCCACAGCCCCACCGCCCCTGTCGGCAGCACCTCGGACCCCGGTGGCTGCTGCCCTCCCTGTAAGCACCGCCCTGCTGACCCTGCCTCCCTCCATGATTTCATCTCCAGCGTCCACGGGGGCGCCTCGCCTCGCCGTGCGAACCTCGCTGCTCCAGGCCCCGGCTCTGCCCGGGAGCCCCGTCCTCGCCCCGGGGATCCCTCGCCTCCGCCCCGCGGTGGGCGCCGCCCCGCGCCCGGGGTTCCGCGCCCCCGCCGTCACGGCGCTGCCCGTACCGTCGCCCGTGGTGCTGAACCAGGGTCCGGACGGGAAGCTCGTCATCCAGACCCCGGGTATCTCTGACTACAAGGTGTCGATGGTGGCGGCGCCGGACGGCAGCTTCCAACTCAAGTTCGACAAACCCGGTGAGGACTCGCTTGCATGATTCGCTGAGACAGAATTGAATGCACGCATCACGTGTGCTTGCACAGTGATTCAACGCCTCCAGTGTCAAATTGGCTGAACGCTAAAACACACGTTGGTGGATTTTTGGCACGGTAAACCCCACAAAGATCTGTCACTCAGTCCACGCAGTTTCCCATTGAGTCGTACAAGGACAACGCATGTTGCACGACAGATCTCGGCTGTGCAAACTGTTTGCTGATGGCTTCAGTTTTCTTGGTTTTCTCTGCACGTCTCATCATAAACTTTTTGTGATTGTGTTGCCAGGTGAGGACGGCGCTGCTTCGGCTGCTTCAAAATCAGGCGGCAAGAAGGCGGAGACAGCCCAGAAACAACCCGACAAATCGGCACAGCAGAAAGCCGGCGTTTCCAAGCAACAGCGAGCGGCGCCGCAGAAAACCGCGGTGAAAAGTCCGCAGCAGCAATACAAAGCAATAGCAGCAGCAACCAAGATCACTCCTGCGGTCGTTGCCAAGCAACTGGCGTCGCAGGCAACAACGACCTTGCAACAACCAATCATGATCATGCAGCAGGCGAAAATGGGGGCTGCAACAACAGCAACGACGGTATCCAAGCAACGGCCTGTCCTTCCCAAACTGAGCGTCCCTGCAGGCCAGCAGAGCCTGCTGAAGCCCCTGCAGATCTGCCTGCAGCAGCCGAGCCCGTTACCCGGGAAACCGCACAGCTTGTTGCTGCCAAAACTGCCCCAGCAGCAGCAGCCGCCGCCTCAAACCGAGGCCCAGCCCCTCAAAATTGGGTCAGTGGGACAGCTCATCCGTTTGCCCGACGGAAAGCAGATCTTCTGTCCGGACAACAGTGTGAACGGCGCGAACAGTGAGAGCGAGGCCAAGTCTCCCTTGGTCGTGTCTCAGACCCCGGCGAGTGTTTCGTCCAGTCGCAAATCAGCGCCACGTAGAAAGGCGAGGTCACACGAAGACGTGACGTCATCAGAACCGCAGCCAATCCTCATCGAGCCGCAGGAGGAAGTGGACGACCCAGACGAAGGTGGGTTCAAGTTGTTTCACATCGTTTTGCTTCCACGGCACAGTTTAACAACAACTGTACGTCGACACGCACACACACACACACACGCACACACACACACGCGCGCACACACACACACGCACACACTGGTTCACTCACTCACTCACTCATTCACATACGCACGGTTTCAAGTCTACCTGCGCCAGGAAACATGAACGGGGCCTCGCTTGCAACACCCCGCACGTTTGTTCACGTGACCCGGCCGCACACTTTGTATCTCAAGGTATCAGTATCACCACAAAGAACATTGTCAACAACATCTGTTGAATACAGTATCTCTGTCCGTTCTTCCTTCTTGAATCACGGTTTCCGTCAATAAGCCGTGTCGCATGTCTTGAGTGCACTGCCTCAACAATTTGCTGTATTCCTGACCCTCCTGAGTTGTCTGTTTGCCCTGAGCCTTTGTTCCCTATTCACCTGGAGTTTCGGTATGTTGCAGACCTGGTGTACACGTTCCGCTGCTCCGGCTGCGGCGTCGTCTTCCCCAGCGCCGCCGAGTGGCAGGTCCACGCGGAGCTGTGCAGGAACTGGTCCCGAGGGCTGCACCCCATCATTGAGACGCACCAGGTGAGGGGCTGAGCGGGGAGGAGTGAGTGGAGTGAGGGCGAGACATGGGGGGCATGCGCGCAAGGGATGTCCTCCCGACAGAAACGTGTGGCACATTTGGTGAGCGGGTGAGACAACGTGGCCTGTTGTGGGAAAGGTGTGAACTGGAGGGTACGCCCGACGAAGTCGGAAGGAATAACTTTGATTCTTCCAACTTGCACAACGCTTTCACGCGGACTCCTGTCAAACTCACGAATAGATGGAGAGTAGAAAAGCCACAATTTACATCACGCGCAAGCAAAGTTTTGCAAAAATTGATAATCTTTTCAGGAAGGAGAAATGGAGTTGTTGTCGGCCGAGGCTGAAGCGACGTCAGTGGCGGAAACATCCGAAGACGAAGACGAGATTCCGAGTTTCCTATTGGACAACATCAAGTCGGAGCCGCTTGAGGACATCACCCCGTGACCCGAGGAGCTCCGTGTTGTGTGACACTCGAATGGACCAGATGGACAGTGCTGCATTGTGGATTTACATTCAATCATAACGTTGTGTAATTGTGAACATTCGTGTTCATTTCCTGGCACTGGATCCCCGTCAAACGGGGACGGATGCAGGAATCAGCCAATTGCCGCCCAATGGATTCAAACCATCATGTGACCTTTTGAAAATGATAGGAGTAATATGTGCTTCTGTTTTTCGGGCCCAGGGAATAATTTTCCTTTGATTGACTGCCAATCGACAATTTATGTTGTGTTCTTGCCCAATCAGTGTGAATAATCGTGTGCAGCATTTGGTTTTGGCAGCATGCAAATAGACTTGATCGATGGATTTCTGGTGTTGGAACTTTCTTCCGAGACCACTTGAAATGTGTGTGTGTGTGTGTGTGTGTGTGTGTGTGTGTGGTTCTCGTTGGGTCCCCCTGGAGACACAACAACTCGACCCACCACCGTGGTCCAGAAATTTCAAACGGTCACCTACCCACCAACATAGAAGATGCTCAGAATGTTTTCTTCAGCAATGATTTGGGAACAAGGAAGTGCGGTAATCGGACCCGATGGTCGCGCGTCGGTCTAGCCACCATTGCTATAGAAATCTACTGAAGAAGTTCCAAAAGTTCAGTCATCAATTTATAAGTGTTTTCCAAGGTTGCTAGTAAGGATGAAGTTGGAAGTCTAAATTTGAAATATCATAAATGGGGTGAAAAGGTAGG
>JAAUXT010015422.1_pt1 | contig 21444 bp, 24 predicted proteins | sample 7278171 | NCBI WGS metagenome assembly JAAUXT01 (sample SAMN14350112, study PRJNA611818) | marine sediment metagenome | isolation source: surface marine sediment (1.8m) | place: French Polynesia: Moorea | collected 2018-08 | reverse complement strand
TCTCCCCCTCTCTCTCTCTCTCTCTCCCTCTCTCTCTATCCCTCTCTCTCCCTCTCTCTCTCTCCCCCTCTCTCTCTCTCTCTGTCTCTCCCTCTCTCTATCCCTCGCCTCTCTCTCTTTCACTGTGAAGTGGTTTCTGCCCCGCGCCTCCACCGCTCGCCTCCTCCCTGAATGGCGCAGCAAAGGCCGGGATGTTGATCCAATTTGTCTTCACTGGCAGAGCTCAGAATTACTGCGGGGAGTCGGTCGCACGAGGTAAAGAACTTAGCGACGGCAGCGGCAGCGGCGGCAGTGGCACTGTACGGAAGCTTCCGAGAAGAGGACAGCAGACTCGACAGCTGGCTTTATGAGTGCGCCCCATCCAAAAATCACAGAAAAATCCACAATTCCACCCTCTTTCTTGCAACAGGTTGTGCATTTTCTTGCATTGAAATATTGTTTCCCTTTATCTTTCGCACGTGCCAGAACGAAATTTCTCTCAGCTTCACATCATGTCACAAACATTTCTGACGTTGATGTTAAAGTTTCTTTCACATGAAAGTTTGACGTTTGACATCAGTGTAGTTTTGAGTTGCCGTCAGGGCAGTTGACGTTGCCGTCAGTACAAATGTACAAATTTGACGTTGACGTCACTGCAGTTTACGTTGACGTACAGTTGACACTGACGTCAGTGAAGTCAGTGTTGAAGGCACCTTGTGTGAAAACTACTCTTCTTCATCCCTTAAACAGGGCAGAACGAAGGAGACGAAACCTGCCTCAACACCCCAGTCAATGTTCTCGGTGTCTGCTGCTCCCGTTTGAAGCGCTATTCAGATCAAGGTTCCCGCTCCGAGCCCCAGACACAGCCTCATTAATTCTGCAGATACGGGTCGCTTTGCTCACGTCAAAGGTGAAGGTGTATCATCAAGTACAGCGCACACAGGGTGAGACACTGAACTGAATATGGTTTTAGAGAAGAGGGACGGATCCAGGAGGCCGTTGGGTCCCCAAAGTCCCATCCCTTTGGTATAATTGTCCCCTCCAAATTTTGCACTGCACGTGCAAATTTTGTTTCGTTTTTCAAATTTTTGAATTCGAAGTTGTGCCCCGGAGTGGTATCGAACCCCTGACCCCTAGATCATATCCTGGATCTGGCCATGGAGAGACACACACTTGGGTTGCGAGCAAAAGTCCCCGTATCAGCGAAGCTACAACGATATGCTTGATGTCATTCAAAGAAACTTCCACGCGCTTACGTATGATGAAAAACTCGCACAATGACGCTCGTGTTGCTTTCTATAGGAGTTTCAGTCATAGTGAGGGAGAAATCTGACGGTGAAAGGAATGATCAAAGTACTTAGTAGATTAGATTTGGGATGAGCCTCGGCAGTGTCATATCTCCGAGGTACAAAGCGTGGAAGGTGGAAAATAGCCATTCTGTGCGGGTGGTGCAGGAGAATACGGGATAAGGAGCAAAAAGAGCTTCATTTCATACAGGCGCAAGAAGGAAAAGTTGTCTTGAGACTCCACGGGGCTTTTTGTCAGTCTTGAGGGGAAGGCTTGGGCGGAGAAGGAAATTGTTGTGGTGGGAGGCTAAACTTTGTCAAAACTTTTTTTTGCAGATGAAGAAGTGGGGGCAGATACAGGAGGGCCCTGGGAGCCCGAAGCTCTGATACTTTCCCCCACCCACGCAAACTAAACCCCCTCATTTTGATTTTGCGCAGCATGGTTGGTTTTGACCTTTTCACCTGCTCCATTCAAAGTGAAAGTTGGACCTCCAGCTTGCAAGTGATCATCCCTTTTGACCAGATCCTGCACCCACCCTGGATAAGATTCGGAGTGAATTGGAGCCTGATCACCAAACTCAAAGTGAACAGTTTTCTTTTCAAACTTTTCAAGTGGCATGTGTGTGTGTGATGTGGGATGGGGGGAGAACCTCCCTTCCACTTACCCCCCACAAAACAACCGAGAGAGCAGAGGAAACAATGCAGAAGTTGTCAGCCCTGCACAAAACACCCACAAAAGTCTCTCTGTTTTCATGCATTGTGTTTCGTGCAGTATCTTTGTGGCATAAAAGTTTTGCGTTGCTGTCCTTCGTCCTGTGCGCTGGAGCTGTGTGCCAGGAATCTCCACAGAATCCTTGTGACAAACTCTGCAAGACCTTTAGCGAACCATTCAGCTCAACACAAAGAACTTTTACCTCTGAAAGCCCGGCCAGATGGAACTTCCGGGAGACGCCTCGTGAGCAGATCCAACGCGCACACCTTTTGAAAAGGACAATTCTGCACACTAAAATTTCCACGCCCCCCCCCCCCCCCCCCGCTGAAAAAAGCCATGATTGATCAAGTAAAGGTGAGCGCCCTCTCTCAGTGATAGACGCAGCCATTAGCAGGTAAATTAAATAATGTGTTTGGCAGAACCGCGTTATCCATTCACAAGCTACAAATCACACGGCGCTATTGAGACGAAATTACCCGTAACAATTGAATTCGCAATGGGATGAATAACAATGGGGCTGGATTCTTCTTGTTGTTGCGAGCAGCGTCAGTGTTTGGGCTGCGATGCGATGGCTTTGCGCATATGGATCTGTAAGTGCACTCGAAATACTCCAAATGGTGCAGGGCAAACAGACACACATCAACGCTGCAAAAAGAGCAGGGAATGCCCAGGGGCGGGGCCAGGGGGTCCAGGTCCCCCTGAATCCCTCCTCCACCAAAAATTCTGCTCTTTCTGATCTGCGCCAGATGTGCATTGCCCTCCTTTTCGTGTTATTTTCCTTTGTTGCAGACAGGCCTTCCCCTAAGGAATCACCGCCCCTTGTGGCCAGATCCTGGATCCCCCCTCCCCCAGGTGAGTCAAGCACACAGAGCAAGGTCGGACAAGGTCACATGCAACGCGCACAATTTGGCACGGTCTTCCCATTTGGTGTTACAATCACACGGGAGCGCCACTCGTATTGTTCTGAGAGGATAACACACCCCTACTCGTGTGTTAACTGTCATAGCTTCACAGATGTCATTGTTATTCACACTTGTTCTGAGCAGACTTGATATCTGCTCAGAACAAGTGCGAATAACAATGCATCTGTGAGCTATAGCCATACTAGCGCGACACTGTTCACCTATCGCTGTCCGTGGCCAAAACAAAAGCTGATGCACAACCTGTCAGCGAGTAGGACGACAAGGTGTCTTCCACTAATGACAGGGTGCCGCCCCCCTCATATGGGTGACGACCCCCTAATGACCTGTCCCATCCGGACATGACGTACTCATCGTTCCAGTTCATAGCAGATCCAGAAGCGGAGGCCTGGGGCCCCGTCAACAGCCATGTCGTGTTGGTTTTCACCCATTTTGTGTGCAAGGTGTACAACATTTTCACAATTGGCTCGTCACTTTTGTAAATTTGAAGTTGCCCCCCGCCAAATACCCCAGATGGGAGAGTCGCAAGGTCAAACAGCAGCCAAGGTCGAGGTCACTCGCCCCCGCCTCCTCTGCTCTGACCCTGGATCCGCTGGAGCGCCCCCTCCCCCTTCCCTGTCACCCTGTCACATCTGCCCCCCCCCCCCACTGTCCTCCCGCCGCCATCCGCTGCCCCGCCCCCCTCGCACCTTCCCTGTGTTGTCGCTATTCCTGTCCTGTCCCGACCCCGCGCGTAACTCGCGCTCATCAATAAATTTTCGGAGACGTAACTGGTGCGACACGCGTCACTTCTGAAGCCCATCAGCGTAACGATCATCTCGTTAACGGTGGGAGGGGCGGACCCAGCGGGTCCAGGATCGGGACATTCACAGGGCAACGGATACAGAAACGAGGAGGGAGGGCGACCTGGATCAACGATTGAGACACAGAAAATCAAAATTCTTTCCGGGGGGCTTTTGATTGTGGTACTCAGGGCACCCACCCCACTTGAACTGTTCAATTTGTACACGTCCAAGTCAAGCAGCTTTGAGCCATTATTTGAAAGAGGGGTAAATATATTTTGAGGGGCCAACCCTGGATCCGGCAAAGTCCGGAGTCTGAACAAGGACACGATGCGAAGCGATGACAGATTCTGTCGCTCTGATCTCGTTACGTGGATTACAGCTTCTCTCACCGACGGGCAACAACAACAGCAGTAACCTTCCTTGCGCTGAAGTTGGTGGGAAGGTTTGGAATCAACGGGCTGTGAGACACACTGTGACTTCGTTTGAAACACGTACAGGTGCTCCAAAAAACCTTGCAGTGGCTTGAAGAAGTTTGTGTTCACTACGAAGGTGTCTGGTCTTCGAAATTGTCATACCAGGACATAATTGTCGCAGACACTAAGATCAACGCTAATTTCCCCCCTACACACACACACACACACACACACACACACACACACACACACACAATGTGCTGTGTGAACAGTCCTTCAGAAACTTCAGACTTGGACCCAACCAGGTTGGGCCCCCAAATCAGAACCAGGCACCCGTGTGAACCAGACCTGAGTGACCTTTGAATCCTCTTCAAACTTTTGTGAACTTGTTGTTGTTTGCAGGTGATTATGAGTTGGTGATTTTCAAAGTGTCTCATAAAGATCGACCGCTGAACTCATATGCACAGGAAGTGGAGAGGAGCAGTTTGGGACGATGGTCAGGTCGGACGAAATCATTGCTTCTGCCATTGCCATCCAGATTTGGACGAGTGGCCTTATCATCCATTTTTCTTTGTGGCGTTGGTGGGTGCTTGAAGTTTGGTCCCCTGTTGCGGGGTTGGGGGCCTGCAAAGCCAAATCTTTGGTCAACTGGTTGGGGCAAACGGTGCATTTGCCAGAAATTTCATATCTGCAAGGAAACCTCATATTTCAAATAGCAGATTCAGAACGAATCTTTTTCTGTTGATTTGAACAATATTCGCACAACAATTGAGATCCTGTCTGTGCCAAAGACAGCCAGGCGGGGGGGGGGGAAGAAAAACATCCTACCGCAAATTCCCCACCAAAACAGTGAGAGCAACCGAGACGAGGCCTGAACAATGACTCCCAAATGCAGCGGCTTTTTACCTTTTTTTCCAATATTCCGCTGCGCTTTGTGTCTTTGGTCTGACGTCCGCATATGATGCAGGAAACTTTGCTTCCAATAGGCAAACAACCCCCGGAGGCTGTGCTGTGCCTGCGCCATATGCATTTGCAAACATTTCCTGTCCCTGCAGTCAAAAAGGGAAGAATTCTGCATCCATGGCTGTATTAGCAAATGTGGATGCAAAATATTAACTTTTAACACAATAATGGCTGCATCCATTAGGTTGTAAATTGGCCTGATGAGTTTCCCAGGGCTCCGGATTCTACCTCTGTGTTCACGGATCACCCCGGGATCCCCCTAACCTTCGGGGAATCCCCCTGAAAAACAATTACATCATTTGTGTAGAGAATGAATATTTGATAAATGTTTGAAAAGGGAAACATTGCTGTGGTGGTATGAAATAGAAAATGCAGTGTTTTGAAAAGTTTTGTTTTGCCGAGGCAACGACCACCATACTTATGGATAACGTCAAAAGACAGAAAAACTTCAATGGTGCGATTGATCAGGGATGACGACAAAGATGTTCCCAGATTCTGGACAACAAGAAGGCTGCGCCCACAAAGACGTTCCCAGATTCTGGAGAACAAGAAGGCTGCGCCCACAAAGACACACACGCACACACACGCACACACACACACACAGAGCTGCACCCACAAAGACACACACACACAGAGCTGCACCCACAAAGACACACACACACACACACACACACACACAGAGCTGTACCCACAAAGACACACACATATATACAGGCACACACACACAGAGCTGCACCCACAAAGACACACGCACACGCACACACACGACAGTGATTGCACCAAGCGCGCGGGACGACGCACGTCTTCGGCGAACCGCTCGCTTTGCAATGTCTGTACGCTACAGTATTTGCATCTCTGGGTAAAGGGTTCCAAAGGGCGTGGTCCTCTTTTCCCGTGGGCGCAGGGCCAGACCCTGTTGGAGGAGGTCCGCACAACCCGTGTCATCGGGCAGCTGCCCCTTCAGGGACGCCATGGACTCAGAATTCGTTCAGAAACAAACTGCACCTGGGGCCAACATGGACGCCTTTTTGTCGGCGAGGGAGTCAAATGGGACCTTTTCTCCCCTACAACCAAGTCACGAGAATGGCGGGTTGATCTTTGACTGCGTCTTCGCGTCTGCATTTGACTCATCTTCACTGTGATCGCAGTTCGCTCTCCCTGCACAAACTCCATCCAGGGACCCGAAGCAGGTTCTCCCCCTGAAGTCCCAACCACTGCACGAAGAACCCAAACCACGAGACATGTTTTGCAAATATATTTTATTCAGCAACACGCACGATGTATTTACAATGTCATGGCTCCTTGTACAATGGATGATTCTGTACATTCTGTCCAACAGGGAGAGTCGTTGTGATGTCCTGTTCTGCGTTTGGTCCTTCAGGACTTTACACAACAACCCTCTCTTTCTGGAAGGCAGCACAAAAATGTGTACATTGACCAAAAAGCTGCCTGATGACGACATGCATGGAAGAACGCAAATTGTGTTTGCAAAATTTTCAACAGAAAGACAGACGTTTTCAGAATCAACCACTTTGAGATCTCCTTTACAAGTTGTCTCTTGTAAAAACTGCTTTGACAGGTGCATTTCCAGCGTTTCCAGGACTCCATAATCCCCAAAACAAAGAACTGTGTCCCTCTCCCCGTTAAGTTTGGACCAAAGGTGGAAGGACGTTACGTGATGTGGTGTCACGCTAAAATAGAAGTGAAACACTGTTGTGTTTGTGGAGAGAGACAAAGAGACAGAGAGAGAGAGACAGCACACACACACACACAACACACACAATCCTCGACTCAGTTTTAGCGGCCAGCCACCCTGGTTGTTGGCCACAGAAGCTATCAGTGAGCAAGAAGAAGTAAAAATTCATCATGTGTTATTTGGCCTGAAGCCCCAACCGGAAGTACAATGATGAGAACTTGATACAAGTACTCACCAGGTGTACTGTGGGTCATCGGCAGGTGAGAAAACTTTCGGAAAATTGGAATGTCAAGATGCGATCGAAAACCACGTCACTGGGGACTTTGAGCAGCGCTCTACGTGGTCGCAGAACGCAAACGTCGCTGCAAAAAAGATAGGTCCACGTTTCCGTTTGCGTTTACCTCTGCTCAAAGTCCCTACTAACACCCCAGTCAACGATGATTTCAGCTTTGATCTGAACGCAAGAGGGTGTGGTCCATCTGCCTGGGTGAAGGGGAGTCGAGACGAAATGAAACAAGAACAAGATTCCTCCCGAGTTTAGACACGTGCGACCTCGCACCCGAACAACCACATGCGGAGTTTCTTGGAAAGTCACGCTGTGTACGTTATGTTTTCTGTCCATTTTGACTTTTATCAAGGCGTGAGCACAAGGTTGCACTTTCAGAAATAGAAAAAGCACACATTTGCAACAGGAGCGAAAGTTCTGTTCAAATGCGGTTCAAAACAGAGGTTTGAAAACAAGACAAAACAGTCACGAGAAACGACGAAGGTTTGTCACGGTGCTGAACATTGTACAGAGATGCGAGTGTTGTACACACAATAGAAAACCTGTACAGCTGTACACGAGTGATTGAGTGAGTGAGTATGGTCCATTAGTTACTGCAGATATGTAGCGATTCACTGGTCCCACGAGTAATCACATTGAGAATCTACAAAGGGGTTTTCACATTGGATGACGCGCGGTGCTTTTTTTTGCGCTGATGTCAAAAAATTGTTTGACGCCGACGTCAAGAAAGCGACCACGCGTCGACCAAAGTGACCACGCGTCAACCAATGTGAAAACTGCCTAAAAGTGCGCTTGAAACAACTTTTTTTCTACCCTTCTAACACCAAAAACCAACGCGTCTATCACAATGCAGGCGCCCTGCATCAACCCCAACGTGAACACAGGCGTCGTCATGGCAACAGCATTGAAAACAGTCTGTGCAGATTTGTAAACCTCCGTGTGCTTCAACAACAAAAATGTTTGAATGACAGTTTGTGATCAAGTGCATTCGTTCGTCATGCCCCTGTACCCTGGGTGTACTGTGCCCTGGGAGTTTGGCCCACGTGCAGCAACTGTATGGAAACGTATGTCATGGGGACACGCCCCATGGGCCCCAATTGGAGAGATATTGGAGCAAGCCCAATGGGCCCCAGCCAAAGAGGTGAGGGGTGCCATGGGAGCATGCCCCAAGCTAGAGTGGCTGGGTATTCTCCGAGGAACATACTCCATGAGCCGCAGCTGCATAGGTGTACCCTGGGAGCACGCCTCTACTCGTATGTGCCCCAGTTAGGTGGGATGTGCCCAATGAACATGCCCTACGTGCACAGCTGGAGAGACGGGGCAAGCCCTGGGTGCGTGTCCCATGTGGCCCAGGTGGAGTTTGACACACTCAAAAACTTAACTTGGTTGAGTACCCAGGACACGAGGGACATGACAAACGAATACGCCCATTGATACTGTGTTCTCACAATCCACTTGCTTCACCACCAGAGGGAACATGTCTCAGGGGCGGCGTGAACAGGGGAAGGTCCGCCACCATCTGAAACTGTCGTGCGGCGAATCTTCCACACACAGAGCTGGAGACGGTGGCGTCAACTGGGGCAACGCCGACGTCCGTCCACTGAATCCAATTTCCAAATCCAACAGAGGCACTTTCACCACGGAACACAATTCGTACTGGGAAGTCTCCAGCGGATCCAGGGTCGAAGTCACGTGGTCTGAAGCCTGTAGTCCTGGAGGCGCCTGGATCCAGGCTTCGGGGTGCAAAGCATGGGGCCAGGTCCCGAAGGCCCCTGGATCCACTGAAGACAGTGTCTGGTTATCTAGCAGATACTCGCGTCAGTCTCAGTCTCCCTGGATCGGTGCCTCTTTCTCATGACGACCAGCAGGTACAGTGGGAAGAAACCACAACAAAACACAGTGCTGCCACGTGCACCCACCACGTGATCAGAGTTTGCGCATGTCCGCGCATGCGCATGGGCCCTGGACTTGCGCCGGAGCTCTGAGCGCTCGCTGAGCGTGCCGGGGTTGTGATTGGCTTACGAGTCCGTCCGTTGCGCTGCACAGTGGTGGTGTTGCCCGCGGCCCCTGGGGGTCCCCCCTTGATGCCCTTACGCACAGTGTAGCGGATGGTGGAAGCATGCGGCGTCGCCCCCTTGTTCATGATGACGCAGTCTTGTTCTAAGGCTTCTGCAATGGAAACAACGGTCAAGTTTAAACGTTGATTTTGGCCGCGTTCGTTTCATCAACCCGAACAACCCGGATCGTTGAAATCTGTCTTCTTATGGGCTCTCAAAGCGAAGAGCCACACCCCAACACACACACGCACACACACGCGCGCACACACACACAAACATATCACTGACACACGCACACACTTACACACACACGCACGACACACATACACACACATATCAAACACAAAGCGTTTGGTGCAAAAGAAGCGTTTGAAAAACCAATATGTATCAAATGGGCACACACGCACACGCACACACACGCACACACACATACCCACACACACAAACACACACACACACACAACACACACACACACACACACACACACACACACACACACACACACACACACACACACGACTCACCGCTATATATTTGATATGAGATCTCAGCAGGTTTAAAGATGACGGGATCCAGGTCCCCTGGCGCGCCGCACTGCGCGCGCTTCAGGATGTACGCGTGCTTCCACGGGTGAGTGCTCATCCGCTCCGGGCTGATCGTGATGATCTGCAGATGAAACACGAAATACGTTCAGGGGTGAGGGGGCGGCAGGGGTGTGGTCAGGGGTGAGGGTGTAGGGAGGGCACGGTCGGGGCGCTTTCATGATGAACGCCTGAGTTCAGGGTGGGGGTTGGGTGGCAGGGGTGTGGTCCGGAGTGGGGCGAAAATGTTGAGATGTGGAAAGAAACACAACAACATTTCCACCTGCACCGCAAAATTTGCCAGGGAAGATTGATGGCTTTGTGTGTGTGTGTGTGTGTGTGTGTGTGTGTGTGTGTGTGTGTTGTGTGTGTGTACTCACCCAGCAGGCGTACTGCCTCGTCTCGTCCAGGTCCTGCCGCGTGACGAGCAGCCGGTAGTTGTGCTGCATGTCGACGTACGCCTCGCACTGGAAGTCTGCAACAACAGCAACAGCTGCCTCGCAACAACAGTGCGAAACTCTGCAGCAACAGCACAGCCTCGCACTGAAACGCTGAGCAGAACCGTCCTGTGAGCGATAGAATTTTCATAGCAGCAGCAGAAACGACGAACCAGAGGCTGCTTGTCCCGGTTTGTATACCGACAGCCGACTGGCGAAAAGTTTCCCCTCCCTGATCAAACAGTTTTCCGCACAGGTAGGCGTGCGCTCTGGTGAAGCAAAACCGTGTCAACCAAGAGAAAGAATACTGGGGAACTTTGCTTTGCAATACTCGCAACATCCGATGACTTGCGCATGTCATGTGCACAGTCCTCACTCCAAATGCGACGATGCAGTGTGACGGCCGAATTGCTTGTTTTGATGCTGCCTGAGGTCAGGGACAGGTCCCATACATCCCAACTGGATCAGCCACTGTCACCCACCAACGAGGTTTCACACAGGCAGGGCAGCGTCAGAATTTTTGACGCTGGGATGCGTGTGCGTCAAATTTTACGTGATGCCCAACGGAGAGCATCAAAAAACGGCCCAATCCGTTCCTGGCCTCGCGTCAGAATTCATCTGTGTGAAAACCCCCTGTTGAAGGAGGCGGCCCCTGTGCTCCCCTGGTCTACCCAGTGCACATCCCCCCCCCACACCGTACCTTGATGCTCGACGACGATGTCGTTCTTGCACTCCCGGAAGGCGAGGCTCATGCGCGGCGCGCGTGCGCACTTAAACGGGTTCCAGTCGGACAGCGTCGCGACGCACGAGCGGCCGTCAGAGAAGATGGCGTTGACCTTGACGAGGCCGCCGAGGCCGCAGCTGTCGACGTGCGTCCGGGACACCGCTGCGTAAAGGAGACACGGAGCTAAACGTCGCTATTCAGGTCAAAGTCAACGTGGGGCTCTTTGTGACGGTCGGAGACACGACGCGGTGTGAACACGGAGCCAAAAGTCGCTATTCTGTTGACGTGCCTCCGGAACATGGCTGCGTAAAGGAGACACGGGCTGAAAGTCGCTATTTGAGACACAATGCGCAGTGAACGTGGAGCGTGAAGTGCATTGTGAAGACAAAGCTAAATGTCGCTATTTTGTGGACGTGTGTTACGGCACACGACTACGTGACGAGATCCGGAGACACACGGCGTAAACTCGTGAATGTGAGTGTGTGTGTGTGTGTGTGTGTGCGTGTGCGTGTGTTGGTGTGTACGTGTGTTAGATCCCTCGCTGGGAGTGCTTCGCGTCGATGTTGAAAGATGAGAGGACTGGACTCAGAATGGAAGAAACAAAGGCTGAGTGAAGTACGAGTCAATAGATGTTGAATTCGTCCGTGCGTGGAACGACAGTGCTTGCCCTTTGGAAACCTGAGTCACGTCTCAACTTTCTTTTGTCGTATTCACCCGTGTACAAGTCACATTCATGCACCTCTTTCTGGCGGTGTGGCCCCACTGAAACAATGACAATTCATTCACTTGTGCAAAATGCCGCTTCCTTTGATGTTCCATTTCAGGTCCAAACAGGTGCGTGTTCACACGGGTGAGTACGGCAGCAACACCAAACGACATGCAGACGTGGCGTTGAAAAAGCGAGTCCCTGGGTATAATCCCTGAACTGACATGCGTAGCACCCACGTCACCCTCCATTCCATTCAAAAAATTCAGCGCCAAGTGAATCATTCTTCAATACGCCAATGAGGATTTGAAGCGATGTGGACTTTTTTACACCGAGACTCTTCTTTCTCACGTCGCATCGCTACAGTCGGTGCAGCAGCAGGATTCTCAACTGATCCTCATGCCAGTCAGGTAGACTCGGCTCCGGGCTGCAGACGACAGGGGCGACGGGGAAAGGAGGAATTAAACGAATGGATTGTATTGAAAATGTTAAATCCACTATGAGTCCCCGAGGCTGTCATGTATACGAGACCCTCCATCATTTCTGGATAAGCGCGCACACGGGTTTCAAACGACCAGCTTCACTCCATGTTTACACAGGGTGGTGCAAGGGCACCGTTCACTGATTTAAAGGGCCTTAAATTCAACAGCAGCCACAGGAACATTGGCGAGTTTTAGCAACCACTCATGTTCACTCCGTGCGGTGCCTCAATTACCAGATCAGTGGCACAGATGACGAAATGTATATGCGCACGAGAGCCAATGCAAAGCGACCAAATAGTGTCTGTGTCACTGATCTGGCAATTTGGGCGTGTCGGACAAGGACCGGACGTATTTGCTAAAAGTCCCTATTTTTGCATGGTCCGCCGGTCCGTCGCCTATCGGCGGGATCTGACCCCCACTGCACGGAGACGTCACTTCAGAGTGAGTTCAATTCAATGTGATGTGCAATCAATGGGGTCGCTCGACCGGAAACTACAAAGGCTGGGGAGATGAGGTGGGGCGATCAGGGCTGGGGAGCGGCAAGGGCCGGACCCAGGATCTGGTCAAGCCGGTTGGCCCCCAAGGGGGGGGGGGGCGACCAGTTCTGAACAAAATACAAATCTGGGTTGGGAGGGACCGGGGTGGATCCACGATCTGATGAGGAGGGGTGACCTGGAAGGGGGGGCGAGACTCTACCAGTTTTGAGGAAAATCCCATTTTTGCGGTTGCGGCACAAAAAGAGAGGTAGAGTCATTTTCCCTCAAGAGCCCCTTAGCCCATGTAGGGGGAGATTCAATGGCCACAAAGGCCTCCAAAGATCTACCCCTGGACAGGAGGACATCCGGGATTGGAGTGAGCAGTGCCGCACAGACCAGGAATCAGGGGCCCTGCGCCCTCGCCCAAGGGACCCGCCCTCTCAGGGGAGTTCAGGTCGGTAGTGAGTGCCCCCATCGCCACGCAGATCAGAGAGTTTGGGGCCAAGGCCCACCCCTCGAGCCCGCCCCGCCCTGCCCCCGCCCTTGCCAACGCCCTACCCTCGCCCTGCCATTGCCCCCACCCCAACCCAGCCCCTTGGGCCCGCCCCTGGACGGACGGAGAAGATCCGGGTTGGGCGTGAGCGCTGCGCGGCGCTGGCCGCCCAGTCCCCGGGAGACTCACCTGCCACCCGCTCAGACACCGCCCCGGCCTCCCCCCGTCACAGGCTCCGAGAGGAAACTTCACTGAAGGAGCAATACTGTACATGTACACGGCTCGGGACCCAGGACTCGCACAGGAAAGCGCTGGGTGCCAGCACTGTACGAATTTTAAACTCGTGAATGCTGTGGCCAGCGAGACCCACCTTCAGACACCAAATAAATCCAGGTCATTTTGTCACCCAATGGTAAACTAAGAAGAAAGCGTTATGGCAACACGAGCCTCCGCCCTTTATATCACATGCATGCCATTGACAAGGACCGTATTAACCCTTGTTTTCGTCCCATCCATGTGAAAGACGCACCCCCCAAAAAAACCTTGTTTTGGGCTGCTGTATACAGATAATGAAAACTCATGCCCATGTACAAGATACACTCCCACTTTTGGTGCTCAATTTCGGGGCAAAAGAAGGCGCGTCTTGTACACGGGTGAATACGGTACACGCACGAGCCTGACACCACGTCTCCAGTAAAATGCGCATCTGGCCTCAACTCGCTGTGAAGCTGAGTCGCATGAAAAGCTGATGGATCAGGCGTGTTCACTCATGAGGAGACGGCTGCGTCACGCAGCGTCCGTGATGCTCCGGACTCCTTCATTTATCGCCCAAATCCAAACGTGAGATGCGTGCCGCGCAGAAAGGGCAGGGAGACTCAGGCTCAGCATTGACCAACACACTGCGATGTGCCCTGTACTGGATATGTTCAAAAGCCACGCAGTTCTTGCAAGTATCTGTATTGAGTGAAAGGATGAAGAGAAGCCCCATCAGAGAGGAAACGCGAACACATACACACACACGCATACACATGCACGCACATGCAGAGAGACACATGCATACACAGGCAGAGGAATACAAGAATACACATGCACACACAACACACATGCACACACAACACACCTGCACACACAACACACATGCACACATAAGAAGTGTGATTTCCCACGAGTTCATGGTTGCCCAATTCCAGTTCTTGTCAGGATCACACCTACACAGTGATACATGCAGGCACACACACACACACACACACACACACACACACACACACCATCACACCCCTGTGCGCGCACGCGCGCAAACCCCATCAGAACTCACCACGCGCAGAGCAAATGCAGCCTCATTCAGACATGTTCAGCATTCAGAACCCGAGCTGAGCCGAGCACACTCGAGCCAAGGAGACATTATCCTCCATATCAGCCACAAGAGGTTTTGCCTTGTCCCTTCCCATAGACTCAAGTGTCCTCAGCCTTCCCCGGTCCATGGGGACGAACCAGGCACAAAAGCCTGAATCCCTTTGTGTTTTGATAACATTGGGCTTTGATGCCAACACTACAAATCCTGTCACCTTGCTCCACCATTATCCCACTCGGATCAAGAAGTTTCTAAGGCTTCGCGCGGAATTCCAATTCAGCAATTATTTTCAGTGAGTTGCACCACCCCTCCCCCACCCCTCCTCTCCCCGGACCTTGTTCAGTGGAGCTGGTTGATGGGGAGTAACGACAGCTCTCTCGCATGTAAGTTGAGCCTTGATTTTGGCTTTTTTTAGTCCGCAATACATCCGTGAGAAGGGCCGCTTTTCTTTGAACAGACACTTCATGGGTAGAAAAACGAGATGCTGGGCCTCGCATGGGAAGCGTCTCTTTTCTTGTACAGACGCAGGAACCGGGGAGAAAAAACGTCTCTAAATCTCCGCAGACGAGACCAGGAGAACAACAAAGAGCTTCCTGCAGACAAACCGTCGACGGCTCATATATATCCCCTTTTTACAATCAGTTTCACAACGACGAACAAGGCTGAAGCGAAAGCAGAAAACAGAGCTTTGAACACAGGTGCGTCCGGAGGCTTCAGGGCAGGAACCACCCTGAAATGCTGGGATGGGGTGGGACCAATCCAAAATCCGGGCAGGGCTCTGCCCGTGCCTGCCGTTGTCACGAGGATTATTGGGTGCGGCCTGAGGATATGTTCCGTCGCTGTTGATGATTCTTGCGTGCGTGTCAGGGTGTGTGTGCGGGGGTGCGTGTGTGGGGAGCGTGTGCGTGCAAAGCATACAGAAGAGAATCTTGAACACATCACGGTGATGAAATGTGTGTGTGTGAGTGTGTGTGCATGTGCGTGTATCATTTTGAGCGTGTGTGTCGCGCTGTGTGTGCAGTGCTCAAGGAAGAGGACCACGCCCGCATCATTGTACGTCTGTGTGTGTGCGTGTGTGTGGAGTGTGTGTGCGTACAGTACTCATGAAATAGGGCCTTGAATGCGTCACTGCATAGATGAGCGCGTAGAGATCCGCGTGTTTGTACGTGTACTATCGTGTGGGGGGAGTGTGTGCGTGTGTGTGTGTGCGTGCAGTACTCACGGAAGAGCACCTTGAAGGCGTCACTGTGCACGAGCCCGTGAAGCGGAGCCGTGTCGTCCTCGAACTCACACACGTCGAAGGAGCGGTCCACGCGAGAGCTGTGCGCTGAAGAGAGAAAGAAACGGGCATGAGAAGGGAACGTACGGTAGTGTGTGTATGTACGAGGGAAGTCCGAATGAAAGCGGAAAATTCCGGAAAATTCCGACTTTTCAGTGCGTGATCGGCACAAAAATTGCACAGCAAGTACAGAACTGTTTGCTGTAGGGTTTAATGCAATTTTTAGGTACAAAGAAGACTTTCAAAGTTTGTGAAAAGGTGTTCAAAGTTCATGGTCATCATGGTGAGCATCAAAGGCCAACACAGTCAGAGTCCGATTCTTGGGTGGAGTTTTCTTGTTGTTCCAGAGCTTGGAAGAAATCCTCGAGTCCATGGTCAGCAGGGTCGACATAGAGGTGTCTGCCCTCGAAGTAGGAGCCATTGGCAGCGAGACATTTCATCCACCGAAGTGCCAGTTGTCTGATTGCCCCACAGAAGTCTTCTTTCAGGATCCTGTGCAATTCCTGTCTCACAGCTGTGCAAAGTTGCTCCAGATTGCAAATGTCCTTGTGTTTTGCCAGTTCTGCCTTCAATCTGGGGAACAAAAAATAGCCACTGGTGGCAATGTCAGGGGAGTAGGGGGTGGGCAAGCAGGTCGATGTCTTGGAAGAATGCAAGTGTTGGTGCTGAGGTGTGGGGGAGGCATTGTCATGGTGGATGATGAAGTTCCTCCGAGGTGAATTTGGGTCCAGTTTCTGCGACAGGAAAGGCCTTTTGCGGTGAATGTGCTCCTTCAAGGTTTGCAGAACTTCCAAGTAGTGATCAGTGTCAACAGATTCACCAGGTTCCAGAAAATCCACAAGAATTGGTCTGGAGCAATTGAAAAAAACTGTCAATATCACTTTGCGGACAGATCGCTGGGGTCTTTCTTTCATTGGGTGCAAGCCAGTTGTGCCCTTTGGGTGTCATTTCAGACTGCACTGCTTTGCTGCAACCTCCTTGACACTGACCCAACTTTCATCCCCTGTGATGACACGAAAAAGGAGTTCTGGATTGTCCTTCAGCAACTTCAAATTGTCAGCAGAAATTGTTCTCCTGGTTCTCATTTGCTCAGCAGTCAGTTCCTTTGGGATCAGCTTGGGTGCAATTTTCGAGAACTTCAAGTCCTGATGCAGAATTGTGTGCAGACTTGTCTTGGGAATGTCCAGTTCTTCTGAAAGCATCCGGACAGTCTTGGTGCAGTCAGGGTGGAGAGCTCTTTGCATGGCATTGATGTTGGCTTGGGTCCTGCTTGTGCACTTCCTTCCAGGGCGTGCATCATCCTTGACAGAATCACAACTTTCCTCCTTGAATCTCTTGAACCACACCCTGACACGTGTTTGTGACATTGTCTCTGTTCCAAAAACTGCATGCATTTGTCTCCAGCACTGAATGGGCATGGCACCAGTCTTGCTGAGAAACTTGAGGATGGTTCTCTGCTCCTCCTTGCAGCGTGTCAATCCTGATGGCTTGGGAGGAGGCATGACATAAAGCAACCAAATGAAAAGCCACAACATCTTCATCATCTCTGATTGACAACTTGAATGGAACTGTCGTCAGCCGATCTGGGCCCAGGCATCTTTGCTGTTCGATACTCAACACATATGCATTGCCAGACACAACATTGCACATGTGCAGTCAACCTTAGCATCCTCTCTGACACTGTGCAAAAGCCTGACTTCAAAATTGCATTTTAAACCACTTTTTGGCAACCAGAAGCCGCTTTCATTCGGACTTCCCTCGTATGTGTATGTATGTGTGTGTGTGTGTGTGTGTGTGTGTGTGTGTGTGTGTCGAAACCCGCCCGTGAGCTGTAAAATGGACACTATTGTCAGCCGAGAAGAACAGGGTGAATGACTGAGTGAGTGTGTGCGTGTGTGTGTGTGTGTATTTGTAAGGAGCCACCAGCCAGCTGTGCACTGCAGCGAGACATTGGCACCGGCAGTTTGGAGAAGAAAACAGCGTGTGTGCGTGTGCGGATGAGAAAATTCAATTTCCTTTGCAGTTTGGTTCATTTTTCCCCTTCACCAAAAATATAGTGTCCAACAATACGATTTTTTGTGTCACATTTCTGTGTTGCACGTCAGTTTCTTTTGAGTGAAAAAGACTCGTACTGATTTCTCTCAGCTGATTCTGCGCATTGTCTGATATGTGCAGAAATGTCGCAAAATTCTTTCCACTGTCAGTTTGGTCATGGAGCCTCTTTGTGATAAAGCAGCTTGGCAAAGACCTAAGCCGTCAACCTGGGGGACGGAGCACGTCTTTTTCCCGCGTCATTTTCCCGCCTCTTTTCTCCCACCACTCTTTTTCCCGCCACTCCTTTTCCCGCGCCCGCGAAAGACGCGCGGATCAATGGTCATCAATCGCCGTCGCCATGATGACGACGCCGTAACGACGTCGTTATGGATTAGTGTTGGTTTTACGCCTTCACGCGAGGCGGGTCTCTCATCCTGCGTCACCCTCATTCCCAGGGGTGGATCCAGGGGTTGTTCAAATTGTGGATCCAGGAGCCAGAGGGGGACAACGTGGAGGATCCAGGGGCGAATCCGGACGGAGATCTCTTGGGTGGTTCAAAGGGCGGATCAAGCATTGGATCCAGGGGTGGATTCCTGTGGTGAATTCAACAGCGTATACAATAGATCTCGATCCACAGGCGGATCCGAGGGGCAGTTGCAGGGCACACGCAGAAGGAGGATCCATGGCAGGTTCAGCAGCGAGTCCAGGGGCAGATCCTTGTCTCGAAAGGCAGATCCAGGAGACGCCCCATAGGAAACCCGCAGATCCAAACTTCTCTTATGCATTTCACCCTCTCCTCCCCCCCGGAAAATGGGTGTCCCGCCTCAACCAAAAGCTGGATCCGGCCCCACGTCTTTGTGAAGTGATGATACGGTGACCATATTCACGAGCCAACCTTCCGTTCCCTGTTGGAGAACAGAACCTGCAGCTTCCATGGCTTTCATCATGCTTTCACGCCAAACCAGATGCTCCCTCCCCATTGAAATCCAATTTTGTTTCCAAAACACTGTAATTCTCATGAGAGACAACAACACGGTTGTCTTCACATCTGAGAACTTCTCAGGTGCAGGCCTGACATTCTCAGCCCGTAGTCCCACCTTCCTCAGATTCTCAGCCCTGTCTCACGTCTTCTCGCAGCTCCCAGAACACCCGAATTCTCGTGTTCTTGGGTGGGAATGGAACAGCATCGTTTTCAGAGATGTGTCTTGCCGCGTTTTGCTGGAAAGAACCACGATGAGGCGGCTTTGTCTGGACGAGGAACTTTTCGAGTACCATCCAGTATGACACGCCCAAAATGTACCTGTTCACCTTTGCATGACGCGCACCCTTTGGTCCAACTTGAGCATGAAAAGAAAGCGTGCTTGTCTTTGGTATGTGTGTGTGTGTGTGCGTGTGAGAGAGACAGTGTTTCAATGGAACCCCAACACAAGATAACAGTTCCAGTTGGAATGTGTCTTTCCTTGCAACCTCTACACGGGTGAATACGGTGGCACCTGAACCTGGGTCCCTGAGAGTGCGTATGGCTGACTGACTGGCACCGGGGTGTGATCACCCAGCTGCGAATCAAACCTGCCTCCGTATTATCCACGCCTCAGGACCCAGTCTACATGTCACAACATCCAAAGTCCTCACATGTGCGCACAAAGAGAAAGGTTGCTGCGCGGACCAGCCCGCAAAGCGGAGCCAGGACAGAGATGCGGGGCTTTTTTTGTGGCGGGGGGGGGGGCGAGGGGTCAGGACCCAGGACATGAATGGTATTTTGGGGGGGGGGGGGGGGTAAGGAACCCCAAATTAAACTTAAAAAATTGAATAATTTTAAATTAAAACAGTGAAAAAATTTGCGTCGTTGGTGCAAAAATGGGATGCGACAAGCTGTTTTGGAGGTGGGGTTGGGGATGGGGGCCCAGTCCCCAGGGAGCGAAATTATTTGGGGGGAGGGGCTGGTGGGGCAGGCCCCAGGCAGCCCTGAGCTAGTAGAGAGAGGACCCAAACCTTGACAAGACCCAACCCCCAATCTTGAAAATTATCAAAAAAAGGAGCAAAATTAGCGCCACTGTCGCACATTTAGATTGCAACATTCTTTTCAGGGATGTGGCACCCAGCCCCCCCCCCCCCCCAATCCTCCCCCTGAGAACCCACACACCCAAGGTTGCATGTTTGGCGGAATACTCGCAGCGTTTGATTTGACTCGGAGCTTTCACCGAATTACGGTTCACATGCAACCAGCACCTGATTTCTCATGAATAGGAACCCTAAATGATGGCGCAATATTTCCACAAACACCATCATCAGTGTCCGGACCTTCTTTTATTTGACATGTAAAATGATCTATTTGAGGAACCCGGAGGTCTCTAAATCACTGTGGCTTGCTGCAGCAGCTGAAGAGACCCCAGCATGGAGCAGGCAGTGGGGGAAATAGATCTTGCCTTTTGTGCCTGAATTAAATGGATGTAAACGCCAAAGAGGTTTTCACATTGGTGACGCGCGGTCGTTTTCTTGACGTCGGCGTCAAAATTTAACGTTGGACCCAATGGTGGAATTTTTGATGTCATTGCAAGAAACGACCGCGTGTCACCCAATGTGAAAACCCCTTAATTCTTTGCAGGACTCTGCCTACAGCTGCTATTTTGCACTGAGGCAGGTATCTCACGGCAACACGCAGGGTCCCAGAGGTGGGGCCGGCTGCCATGCTGCGGATGCCTTGCAGGGGAGAGATTGCGTGTGGTGTGTGTGTGTGTTTGGCACAGTGTCGCCCCTGCATATTCATACTGGTGATTAACCTCGATGATCAGTCCTAATTGCAGGATTCTGAGGAAACCCTTGGAAAAGTGGAGGATCCAAGGGGGGCATGAAGCCAGGTCCCTGAACCCCCACACGCACACGCACTCTCACACACGCACACACACACACACACACACACACACACACACGAAAATCCCGCTGATTTTGTACCACAGGTGCAAAAATTTTTCACAGCTGCTTATAAATTGCCCCCCCTCCGAAAAGTGGGTCTCCCCTCCCTGAACCAAACACTGGATCCGTCCCTGCAGAGAATCTGACCTTGAGCGCCCAGAAGGGACTGAATACTCACAGAGTCTGAAGCGAAGGATGCTGCCGTTCTCCTGGTAAATGAAGTGGATACACGTGAAGCGAGGCCGACTGGAACACAGAAATAGATATGGAGCAGTTAAAAATAATATTTGGTCAAAGTGACGCAAAAACTGACTGTGAGCAAGGACACGGACGATTTGCCTTTTTGCCGCAATCGCCCCAGTTCAACATGCACGCGCGTACAAAACGCACCCAATTTTTTTCAATTTGAAATGCTGCCTGGTTTTGCTTTGATAGTCCCTCCCCCATTTTCAAGGGCAACCTTCCGCGCAAGAAAGGTGCGCGTTTCATTTGGATGAATACGGCAGATTCGCCTGAAACAAGAGAAACGCAACGCATGGGGCCCTGTCTGAAAGAAGACACGAAGACCGCAGTGCAGTCGTCTCTGGTGAGTCCCTGCAGCGTGCTCGGCAAACAGATCGGATGCAGCACGGATCTTCTCAACATCTCCCCGAGGCCCAAGGATCAGCGAGACCTGTGAGTGCGCCACGCCCAGCAGAGGCGGGTCCAGGGTGGGTCCAGTGGTGGGTCAAGGGGTGGGTCCCAGGGGTGGGTCACAGGGGTGGGCCATGGGTTGGCTCATGGGGTGGGGACAGGTGTGGGTCGAGGGTTTGGTCGAGTGGGTAGTCCGGTTGTGTGGCAGGGCAACTGTGGGGCGTAAGGGGGGATTTG
>JAAUXT010106652.1_pt1 | contig 21446 bp, 39 predicted proteins | sample 7278171 | NCBI WGS metagenome assembly JAAUXT01 (sample SAMN14350112, study PRJNA611818) | marine sediment metagenome | isolation source: surface marine sediment (1.8m) | place: French Polynesia: Moorea | collected 2018-08 | reverse complement strand
TCCCAAACCTTTATCCAAAAAAAGAAAGAAAAATCTGGGACCTCTTCCTTGAGTTGGATTTTTTTCAGATACTTTTTCTGTTGAGGCTTTTGGGCCTTTTTAGGGTGAGGTCAAATTTTTTTCCAAGTTTTGTAATATTTTTCCAGGTTTTTACCCCAAAACCCCCTGTTTTTCCAGGTTTTCCAGGTCTGGCCCTATTTTTCCAGGTTTTCCAGGTGCGGTGGGAACCCTGCTTAACCCTCTCCCTCCCCCTATGGCACGGTCAGCTCTTCCTGACGCACATGCGCAAAACGACCCGTCACTAACCATCTGCTTGAGCTTGGCGTTGGCGAGGTTGTTCTTCTCCTCGAGTTCGTTGCGTTTGATGGAGAGCGACTTTTGCAGGTCCTCCACCTGGTCCACCGTCTCTCGGATCTTCTGCAGCCCGACGTTCAGGTGGAGCTGCTGCTCCTCCAGGTCCGACCGCTTCTCGTTGAACAGTTTCACCTGCAGTCAGAAGCCAGAGAGAATCTTGCTCAATAACCAAAACAGTTTCCAGGAAAGACTGCCTCGTTTTACACCCTTTCTCCAAGAACTTCAGCCCAAAATTCATAGGCGAACAGCAGACAGCAAACATATCAAAACAAGACGTTCTGGTCCACTGAAACCATCTGTAAAACCGACATGAAGTCAGAGCTGCTCACGTAGTGGTTGATGAAGTCGAGGTAGTGTCTCGGCGTCACGGCCATCGAGCGGCCTCCGCGCTTCGCGAGGCGGTTGTTGGCCTGATGCAGCGTCTGGTGCACGTACACGAAGGCGTTCACGACAGCGTCCCTGTGGCCCGGCGGGCGCGGCAGGTCCTCGAACGCCACCGGCAGCGTGTCAGGAGCCATGTACTGCGAGAGGAAATAGTGCCAAATGAAAGAAGACTTGTCGCAGGTCAAGATTCATTGTGATGTGCGCAGCAGCACATTATTTCAAAAATTTATGTGGATTGTAAAAGGCGGAAGATCACATCACTCACATCTCCTCTCTCCAGATCGACCTTGTTGGTGAATTCCTTGCCGACTTGATACAGGGCGCCCGTGCTCCAGTCGCCGAACCAGTTCAACACACATCTGCACAAAAGTAGAACCTCAATCAGCACCAGAGGCGCCAAACCAGTTCACTGGTTCTGCCCAGAAAAGTGCAGAAAATCCTCGGGCTGACCTGTTGAACAGAGCTGGGGACGTGGCGGCGCGGTCCTTGAGTCCCTCGGACGACGGGTTCATGGTGAAGACGACGTGCAGGTTGTTGGTCACCTGCTGCGTGAACCACTTGTAGAGCTCCTCGGCCGAGTCGAGCATGTTGCCCTCGCGCTGCGCGCCCTCTTTGCACTGCGTCATGAGCGTCGTCATCTCGTCGCCCTCAAACAACCCCGGCACCTCGCCGTTGGCGAGCAGTGTGTTCATGCGCTCGAGGAAGCTCGAGTCGAGCACGTTGGACTCGTCCATGATGAAGCAAATCTTCTCGCCCTGAACACAAGGAGAAATCAAGACACCTACATTTCATGTCTCTCAGGATCCGCAAAATTTCCGACTGCACGAGCCGGACATCCTGTGATGTCTTGAATCTTGCGCTGGCAAAGGAACAAAATCTCACCCTGCATCCGGAGCGCCTCAGCACGCCCCTCAGATCTTCATCGAAGTCCTCTGCTGTGTACTTGTTGTGCACCTTGACCTGGAACACGCTCAGCCCGTTCATCCAGGCCACGAAGCGCGACAGCGTCGTTTTGCCGGCGCCCGACACCCCGATGAGCAGCAGGTGGCCCTGCGGCTGGCGGAAGATTCGGTCGATGCGCAGCACGTGATCCAGAACCTCGTTGAAGAGAACGAGCGGCACGTCCAGCTCCTCCTCGTAGAACACCTGCGAATCAGCAATCAATGCATGAAGACCGCCCTAAAGTACTGCAGCCCAGCTTGTACTCGAGATGCTGACGCATAATTCTTGGGTTGAGAACCAATGGCCCAATTTTCGGAACGTCATTTGCGTTGCTGAGCGAAGAGGCGACGCACTTTGAGCCTGGCCTTAACGTAGTCGCGCAGCTCCTCGCGGTCCACCGGCACGTAGTCCTTGGAGAGCCAGCAGCTGTAGAGGATGGGTCTCGCCAGCGCGTCGTCGCGGTTGATGTTCGGGAAATGCTTGAGCGCCGTGCTGTCCACGTTCTCCTCCGTCCACCGGCGCTCCTCATCCAACACCAGTCTGTGAACATCTTGTTGGATCACAAGTCGTTTCTCTCAAACATTGCAACCCGAGAACAGTTGATAAAGTATCTCCAGACGTGGCTCAGTCTTGACGACAAACTTGTGGCACGCGTCACAAATGGGAACTTTGAAATCACCTGAACAGTGGAAACACACGAACCTGTCGTGGAAGAGCCTGAGTGCCTCATGCGCCCAGATGCGCACGAGCCCCTCGACGGCGCAGGTCTCGAGCGGGCGCAGCGCCTCGCAGATCCCGCGCACCCAGCGCGTCATCTCGCGCGGACTGTAGATGTAGTGCGGCTGCATGTCCTGCGTGAACCGCTCCTGCAAGGAAACAGCGCAGACGGTGTGAGTCATCGAATTCACGCACTCGGCGATCCAACTGCATCAATAACACCAACGTAAGTTTGAGAGTTGTTTTTTGTTCACCCACTTTCCTGCATATCATTTGCGTGTGTGACTGCAGGGAAGACGTCGAGCCTTGATACGCACCTGCGACATGAGGAAGAAGTCGACCATGGCTGCGGTGAGCGGCTCGGCGTACGGCTTGAGGCTCGGCACGAGGCGCAGCATCGCGCGGTTGAACGTCCCGTAGATCTGCGTCAGCGACAGCTTCCCCGGGTAGTCCACGTACACCACCGGCACGTGACGCAGGAACCTGTCAACACAAGGTTCCTCAGTCTTTTCGAAGGTTGAAGGTTACGGCATTCACTGCGTGCCCACATCGAACACACATTCGTGCAAACCGCGCGTCACCGCAGAGGTCACGTTACCTGTGCGACAGCGGCTTCCTTCCGGGGTCCGTCGGAGGGTTGCAGGCGCCGACGAACTGAATCCTCTCGAACTTGACCCACGTCTGGTCGGACGTCCTGTAGAAGCCGCCGTGCTCCACCATCTGACGCAGGAAGGAGATCACGCGCTGTGTGCCTGAAAGAGACAGATCATTCTGACGAGTCAAAACTTTGTCGAACTTTGTTGGCAAACTACAAATCGACGCCAGTGAAGGGAAAACGTCAAGCCTGCCCTCACTTACCGTATTTGTCCATGTCGGGGAGGTTGATCTCGTCGCAGAAGAGCACCAGCCACTTGTTGAGCTGCACGGGCGACAGCACGACGCCGTTCGGCGTCTTGCGGTACTCGCAGTAGTGATCGAACGTCTTCAGCATCAACTCGGGTGTCGTCGCGCTCGAGAAGTTCAGGCCCACAACCTGCGCCAGACCAAGCAACAACGTCTCTCACTGAGTCCAAATCTGGGAGGGGCTATTTGCAAAAACAGATCTTGTCAAGGACGCACCTCGAGGTCGGGTAGAGCCCGCAGCGCCGAGAAGAGCGTCATGGTTTTGCCGGAGCCGGGCGGACCGCACAGCACGAGCGGCTTGTGCTCGGCGAGCCACGTGTAGAGCAGCGCCTCGTGCCGCACCGTGTCCACCGTCGGGATGACGACGTCCGGCGCCGCCACCTTGTGCGTCTCCACCTCGATCTGCGGCACCTTCGACTGCCACGGCACCCACTCACCTCCGATCGACACCTGCGGAGAAAGTCGGGTTCAAACACCGGAAATGTCGAAGAGGAATTGTGGAGACAATGAGTGTTTTATTTGCACACGAAAACGAACCTCGAAGTCGATGATCGGCAGATCAGCCTGCGAGGGCAGAGGCACGGTGGTGACGCCCCGGATGAACTTGCCCAGTTCCTGTCGTGACTTGAGCTTTCCGTCTCCTGACAGCGCCCACAGGATGGAGTACACCAGGGACTTCGGCACGTACCGTTCCAACTGGTCTTGCTAAAATTCGTGGAAAGACTCGCGTCAAATGCCTTCATTGCAAGATCAATTCACACTCTCTCTGATACAGTTTGACACCCTCTCAACCTGCAGCAAATTGCAAACAAACAGAAAACAGAAAGACAAATCTTCAGTCGCCTTCTGACCGTTCCAAGGAACATGGCATGCATCTCATATCGCAGGTGGTCAAATCCTGCAAGTATGGAACCTTGGTTGTGAGTGGAACCACTGCACGACGTATCGCGTGGTCTACATCGTCCTCACCTGCATGGGGAAGTCCGGGTGGTTGTTGTTGTAGACGATCACGTTGCGGACGTTCTGGTTCAGCATGGAGAAGAGCGAGCCGAGCGCGCGCAGGCGCGTGAAGTCCATCACGTGGTCGAGGTCGGCGGCGAAGTCGAGGCACTTGGTGACGAGGCCGTCGGGCGCGAAGTATGGCTGCATGATGTTGGCGACGTCGCGCTGTACGAGCAGCCCCGGAGACACCTCCTCCTCTTCCTTCGCGCCTGCGCGGAGACAACGTGGGTGTTGCAGTCGTGTGGTCTTATTCTGTGCACACTCACGGGTGACGATCATTTGTTGCAGCCAAATCATAGGACGCTGTCAGGCAACATTTACGCAACGATTTTTCGAAAGCAACTGGTCTGATGAGAACAAAACCAATTCAAACAAACATGGCAACCAGAACAACAACACCCCAATAAATCACCCAAGCGAATCATGGCAGATGTCCTGAATATCCCTGCAAACCAACGAAATCTTTCACAAAACGAGCTCCCAAATGCTCTTGAAAACTAACGGCTCTGTTGATGACTCGAGCGCTCACCTCTCGGTCTGAAGTCCTCATCTGCTTCCTCGACTGGCACGTTGCGCAGCTTCTGCATGTAGTTCTCGAAGATCATCTCGGTGGTGAGCACGTCCTCGCTGAACCAGACCATTCCGCAGCGCGACACCGTCGCCAGCGTCGCGAAGCGCAGGTCCTGCACCTCGAACATGATCCGCACCTGCGCACCGCGAGCAAACGTCACGTCAGTGGCGCAACGCTCCATGTGACCGAATGAAACATTCCTACATATCCCAGTGAAATCTACACCTGGAACTTTCTCGTATTTGGTCTGGTAACATCAGCTGATGGGCAGATTTCCCAGAATCAAAGCGGAAGTTTCCGAGTGCTCACATTGGGCGGGATACCAAGGCGCTCGCCGTTGGGCAGCGTGAGCAGCTTGTTGTCGTCGAGCACGGAGTTGAGGTTCTCCACCCACTCCGGATCCACGTCTCCGTCGAAGATGATCCACTGCCGCTTGTTGATCTCACCGCGCACGTTGTCGATGATTCTGCAACGAAAAGTGCACAATAACCACGAGAACTTCATTCAAAGAAGTTTGCTGCTGTTGGTGAGATTCACTTGACTTCACCTTGAAACGTTGTGGTCTTGGTTCCACCCACGTGACACTCACTTTCTCAGGATGTGCGTGAAGAGACCGTCCGTCCATTCCCTCGTGTTGGGGTCCAGGCTGCCATACAGCGCGTCTTTCGAGATGGACTGCAACCAGACAGCTCCGTTTAGTGCGCCGTCATCGACAGCCACGAGGTGCGCTTCAGATGAAATTGGGGGGAGGTGGGGTGGAACTTCAGGAAGGAAAACACTCAGGTGCTCAGATAGGATTCGAGCCTTTTGCGTTGCGAACCTTGGGGTCGATGACATGCGCGACACCCTCGACGCCCTCCATGCGCTCGAGCGCCTTGAGCAGCACGCGCCACGCCATCGACTTGCCACTGCCGGACGGTCCGACCATCATGAGACCGTGATGAATCTGTGAGATCTGGTACAGCTGCAGCACCTGTCGACACACAAACCAACAGTGAGAACCCGCCTCTCACACATGATAGACCAACGTTTCCAAATATCGATGTTTGATCAGATGACATCACTTTGTGTACGTGGTTCGAAGCAAAAGAGGTGGTGCAACGCAGAGCAATTGTGAGGAATTTGTTCATTCCACACACAGACCAGAAGCAAGATGCCAAGGTGTAGACACACAAATTGCACAGGATGTTTTTCTTTTTGTGAAGCGGCCATTTTGAGACAAAGACACGCCATCTTTCCCAATTCAAAAGAACGCACCCAATACCAAAAGAATAAGAAGGGCAAAAGTTTTGTGCGAATTGCGCGTGTTGCGAATTTCACAACTTTTCAAACATATTTGCACATTGTACCATTGAACGGGACCCCTGGTGCCAACACTGCCAACAAATTTTTGTACGCGTACCGAAACCCATGACTTTTTCGTTTTGTACCTTCCGGTTCCACAGGCTCCCCGGCGCATCCTAATGTTCACAACAAAGTCAAAAACACACATCGTCAAATTTTGCTCACATTCGGCAAATTTTCAACTCGACGCCTATTCTCAGCTCAAACACGCTTCGCTTTTTCATCCCCTGCTTGTCACTCAAACGTGGGACTAAAAGTTACAGAATAAACTCAAAATTGTAGTCGGCCAAGTTACAACTGCTCATCACTCATTCGCTTTTATCATGTTGACTGCACGTACCTTCTCGACCCACTGTCCGCCCTGGTCCTCGCCGTCACCGTACACGAGGTACATCTCGCTGCACACCCTCGAGATCTCTTCGCGCAGCCGCTTCATCTCGGCCGGTGTGTACGCGACGCCGGGGAACACGTCCGACAGCAGAGAGTTGAGCAGCGGAATGTCCTCCGCCACCAGCTTCGGCACCATCGTCTCCATCACCGACTGGATCAGAATCTGTTGGCAAGCAGCAGACAATACCGGTCAGCTTTAGTGCACTTTCGATGCAGCCCGCGATGTGACTGACAAGTTTCTTGAAAGAGCAGTTGCTGTGAAATTCACTGGCACCTGCTCCAACACAGGAACATGCCATGATGAAATTTACGTGCAGCCCTTTGCCAAACGGGATAGAACAAACATCACAAACACACGCCACGATTACTTCTGACCTCCTGTTCGTTGAGGCCCTCGGCGATGGTCGCCTCGTCGACGGGTTCGCCGCGCTCCACGAGTCCTTCCTTGACCTTAGCGATGCGGTCGCGCTTCACGTTGCCGGCGCTGATGAGCACCGACTTGAGCGCGCGCAGCCCGAAGTCGTAGTGCGACTGCGGAGACAGCTGCTCGTCGCACAACCTGTGCACGAAGTCATTCTGCCAATACAGTCGGTTTCGACCACGCTGTGACATAACCGATTCATTGGAGTCAACTGAAACATCGCGACTGTTTTCTATCTGAGACACGACACAATTGTGAAAGCAAAACTTACTTGAAGAACGGGACGATCTTGCTGGCCAGTTTCTCGGCAGTGCGGAAGCCCTGCGAGTACAGCATCACCTGCGCGATCAGCTGGCGGTCCGGCTTGGTCATGGCGAGCGAGCGGAACAGCTTCTTGAGGTTGTCGGGTAGGTTGGAGCGGCCGGCGTAGCCCGGGTTCATCGTGATGAAGATGGCCATGTCAGGGTTCACGTTCACCTGCTTCCCAACCAGCTCGATGCTGATGGCGCTGACTGCAACAAGAACACCAATCGGTTGTGACACACGCAGACTCCACATATGTCACATTGTGGTTGGTGGTGACACACTGTTGTAATTGCGAAGTGTCTCGTGCGATGCAGTATCTTTACCCTGATCCTTGCCCTTTCCGTCACCCAGTTTCTCTTTGAGAGCTTCCTGGATAGTCTGGATCTGTTGTGAGCAAGCCGACAGCATCCTCTCTTCCAGACGATTGAACTCGTCGAAGCATCCCCACGCTCCGACCTGCAGATCAAGAAACAGTTTGAGAAAGTGTTCAAGTTGCCTCTCTGCATGGATTATGAATGATTGTCGTCAACTGCTCTGTGAAAAGCACGTCACACCTGGCAGAGCCCAACGAAGATGCGGCCCATGGCCTGGAAATCGAACGTCTCGTCACAGTTGAAGACCAGCACGAAGCGACCCAACTGGTTGCCCAGCGCCTTCACAGACTCCGTCTTGCCAGTTCCAGCAGGTCCTGAGGAACAAGATGATCATTTCGTACGACGTTTCAGACATCTAAAGAGCAGGCGCATACAGTGCTGCAGCCCTTGGTGGAATGTTTACTCACCGAACGGAGACCCTCCGAGCCTGGCCTCCAGCGCCTGGGTCATGGTGAGGTAGCACCTGTCCGTGAGCGGCGTCTGCACCAACTTGTCCTGCACGCCCAGGTACTCGAAGCCGTAGTTGAACTTGGCGTTCGCCATCTGGATGCTCAGCTGTTTGAGCGGGTCCTGCTGCTTCGGGTCGAAGTAGAACCGCATCTGGCAGAGCCAGTCGAACGACTTGGCGCTCGTCACTTTGTTCTTCACCAAGGCGCGTGTCACGTCTCGCTGATGCACAAGCTCAGTGATCTGAATGAAGGAGAAGCGAGTGTTGCAATGATCTTTTTTCCAAAACTACTGTGACTTGACAGTACGGAGCGATGAAAATTTCAGAATCTCCGTGCCACTGACCAGATGTTCCAGTTTACGTCTTCTGACTGGTGGCTGTTCGTGCAGTACGGAGTCAGCGAGCACGTTGAGTGTCGACTCGACGATCTGCAGAACCTTCTCAGTCGGCGCTAGATCCTTGCCGCCCTTCTGCTCGATCTGAGCCAAGGCCATATCCATGTTCTCCGACCACGCGATCTGCGACGCCAGCACCACGAGCTGCGCCTGCGAACAAGGGAAACGATGAGTGACGCCCCCAGGTGGAACGATCTCATTTCTGCGCAGAAATGAATTGATGTTTCGGGTTTTGGGTTCAACTGACCTGATACGTGTCGACCCACTCCATGTACTTGGCCTGGTCGATGTCGGACGACTTGAACTGGCCGACCTCGGACACGGCGTTGGCGAGCAGCCGCGCCAGCGTCATACGCATCTCCTTCTCCACCATCGTCAGCCATTCGTTGATGCGGCGGTCCTTGATGATGATGTTGTTCATGAACTTCACCTCCTCACCTGTGGACCAAGAAATACGTTCAGTCGATCAACAGGAACAGATCAAACCACAATGTTCAAATCCAACGCACAAAGGCAAAGGATCCCTGTGCGGGGCTCACCTTCTTTGGAGGAGATTCCAGTGACCTGCGTGTCTTCCTCATCCAGCACAATGGCGGCCACCCCAGCGAACATCTTCTTGAAGTGCTTCTGCAGACGGGGCACGTTTTTGCTGTTTCCAATGATCTCCAGGAGATCCTCGTCTCCCACGAAGTAGAACCTGATGACACAGTGAGAAAAGTGACTGTTATGACTGCAATCGGAGGAGGAAAACCTCTTCTGTCTTCTGTCCATGATTTTCCCCTGACCTGGGGAAGGACGCCCTCTCTCGCTCCAGGTACTCTCCGAGCGCCTTTTGGATCTTGTTGAGCAGGTCGGCGAGGCGCTCGAGCTGCCGCTGCACGTTCGGGATGTTGACGACGTCCATGACGAGCGACGACTTCGCCACCTTCTTCATCAGGGCCAGGAACTCTGTGCTCACGCTGAAAGGCACAGCGAAAAAAAGTCACCGACGAACCGGATTCCCAAGTTGACAGAGCATCTTTAGAAAGAGCCCAAAACGAGAACATATTTTCAACAAACATTACTCGAGGCCAAAAGTCACCTCTGAAATTTCTGCGTCTCGACTGGCAGCAGGTGCTGAATATCGGCGCTGCCGCTGAAGATGCCGTCCAGGTAGACCCAGCGCCGCTGCACGTCGATCCACACGTCGAACAGCGCGTTGATGCGGTTCAGCTTATCCTCCCACGCAACAGCCTCCTCCTCAAACTCCTGTACACAAGAAGAAATCGCAACTTTGTCACAAAACAAAAAAACTTGTAAATCACCAGAAAATTTAACAACAGTGCTGAGTCACTGAGCGGAAGACCCACAGCACGTCGCCGATTCGCTTGCCCACTGATGCCGCGGCGAGAACGCACCTTGTAGTACGGAGACAACTTCATGGCAGCCACTGAGTTGATGTGCTCCTTCACTTTGTTGAAGAGATCGTCCCAGCCGCGGATCAGTTTGCATTTCTGTTGGTAATTGATCAGCTCCAGCACGTAGCTCCGCCACACCTCGCTCACCTGAAAATGTGCCGTGTTCGTTACCAGTGCAGTGACGCGCCGTCAAGTGTCAGAGCGGAACTATCACGTCCAAAGCATCTTCGTTTTATGACGCACTTGTTTCAAGAACTCCTCCAGGGCCTTCTCTCCCTGCGCGACGGCAAGCACGTCTCTAATGGTGTTTTCGTTCTTGATGAGGTCGATCTCCCAGAGGTGGCCCAGCGTCATGTCGGACAGCACCCACTTGACGCCGAGGCGGCGCATCAGTTGCTTCCAGTGGCGTTCCTTGACGGCGTCGCTCTTCAGCTCTGAGATCAGGATGTTCACCTGGGGTGGAAATCAGAGATGGAATCTCTTATCCTGAAGCGCAAGTTCTGTTGTGTGTGTGTTGTCGATGATGATTGGCAGCAGAGTCCCATTGACCATCAATTCGTCAAAGATCACCACACAAGTATACCTTGGCGTATCCTTGGAGCGTTCTCTTGATGTGCTCGTACGAAGCGTAGTGCCTCAGTCTGGCGGGCAGCTCCTTCAGCTGGTTGAGAAGACCGTCGATCACGGTGCGCAGCTGCAAGACGGAAACGAGCGGGAAGTTATCAAACACTGCACTTGTCTTTCCCGTGGACCATGTGTCAAAGCAATTCAATCACACTTACCTTTCTCGGTTGGACAGACAGCCATGGCTTCTCCTTCTGCTCGTCGATCTGTTCCCAAATCTTGGACAGTTCGGCCCAGACGCCCTTCAGGTCGTGCAGCTCTTCGAGCGCCACCTGCATCCGCTCCTCGCTCGGGCTGAGCGTGCCTGGCTCCGCCAGCTCCAGCGCCTCCTTCGCTTTCGTGATGTTCTCGCGCTCCTCCTTGAGCCGCGTGAATTTGCCCTCCATGATCTGCAGGGTCTTCGTCGCCACGTCTGGACCGAGGTTGCCCTGCAAGGCAATTCCACATTTTCAGCTTTCATCACGACCTGACTTTCACATTTCGGTGTCACAAACAAGCACACATGCGCACACACATATACACACTAAAGCAAAGGAAGCTCACTCACCTCAATAGGCTTCTCTTTCTCCCACTCGCTGAGCAGATCTGTTGTTTTGCTCTCAACGACCTTGTCCTCAGACACGATCTTCATCTGCAGACTCGCGACCTGGGTCTGGATGGAACCGTCCTTGCGCTTCAGGATATCATTGAAGGCGCCCCACTCGCCGTCGATGTTGTCACTGTACAGCCAGTTGGACGGGAACTGGAAGCGCTGTCGCTCCAAGATGCGCTGACCCTCCTTGTACAGCTACAGTACAACAAGACCAAATGTCAACATGTCAGACCTTTGTCTTCAACGCAACCGTGGAAGTTTCAACGAAGCAAAGTAGCCCAACCTCAACGTCTTTCTCCCAGTTCTTCATCTTGCGCTTGAGCGACTGAACGTAGGTGATGAAGCCCACGGCTTCCGACGTGTTCGATGTCTCGATCGACTGCTGCTCCAGGTCACCTCTCGACTAAAGAGCAGAGAAGTGTCGGCCAATTCGAACCACTCGGACGAAATTAAATTTCGGTCAGACAGAGGACCAAGTGAAAGTGAATGTTCACACACCTTGGAAACTGAGGTGTGGAAGTCGGTCATCTTGTTGCCCAGCAGGTTTCCAAACTTGCTGAGAACATCTTTGTGCCAGGAATCGTACTTGAGTGACACCTTCGACTGCACTTTGCCAAATTCTATGCGAATGGGTCCAAACTCATTCTTTGTGTCCGACGTGTCGAATGTTTTCCTTGTCAACCTGGAGAGAACGAAGACGTGTGTAGTTCACGCAAGACATCTGCAGCAACGACTGTTCGCCTTCCTTGCATTCTTTTGACTGCTTACTTGATTTCTTCGAGCATCGACATCCACTTGCTGATGTCTTCGCCGACCCTGCCGTACACATGGTCCGGCTGCAGGTCCCACAGTGCCTGATACTGCAGCCATTTCTGTGGAACGAAACAAAAGCAACGTGAACTTCTTCACCCATTCATCAACCCGTGTTGATCGTGAACTTTGACGCTTCAAACTGTACACATACATGCACGTAGTCCGTGGTCTTCCTGTCGATGTCTTGGATGGCTGCGTACGCCTTGTCGAGCATGGTGTTGTCTGGCAATTTGTGCAGAAGGTTCTTGTACGTCGTGGTCAACTCCGACTCTTGTTGCACCGTCACCTGCAAGACAAGACAAAAAGCAGTAGCTCTGGTGAAGATTGTCACTCACCGCTGTGTTTCGAAAACGTTCTGTCGATTTATTCGGACCAACCTGATATCTGGAGTGCTGGATTCTCGGTAGTTTGAGGATGTTTTCTTCCCATGTGAACAGTTCCTCGGTCAGATGCTGACGAACTTGTTCCAGCGGTGGCGAGAGGTACATCACTTGGTTCGTGATACGCAACTCTTGGATCAACGTCTGCAAAAAGAAACAAACGTGTTCCAAAAGATCCACCGAAAATCAAAAGTACTGTCGTCAACCTTCGTTGATGGCGCACTGACTTCAGCACAAGCACCTCACCTTGATCTTGGGATCTCCGCCTGCTTTGTGCTTGACCTGTGCGGGTGCGTCTGTGTCCATGCTGAGGTCCTTCTCATCATCCTTCTGGTCGAGCAGCACCTTGGTCCACTCCTCGAGCCCGCACATGAGGCGGTAGCTCAGCTTTGCCTCCACCATCGCGTCCAGCTTGGTGACCCACTGCAGCAAATTCGAGTACTGGTGCAGCGACAGATCGTCCACGTATTTCTGGATGCGGGTCAGAATCTCTTGGAAAGATTCGTAGGTGAAGTTGCATGTCTCCAAACTCTTGATCTCCACGTCGATCTCTTCCTCGACGGCCAGAAGGTCGTCCACTTTCTCCTGGTAATTGAGCACCGCCTCAGCCAGGCGCTGCACGTACGGGTCCAATTTGTACGATTCCCACACCAGACCGATTCCCTGGAAAGAATAAAGTCAAAAGTACATTGTACGTGCCACAGAATTCGTGCTGAAGGAGCTAAACCGCCACCGACCAACCTTACCTCTGCAATCAATCCTTGCACTTCCTTGCGCATGCCAGCGACAAGCAGAATGATGGTCTGTCGATCTTCCACTCGCTCACAGGTTCTCTCGTACGTTCGCACACTCTCGATCAAGGAGATGGCGAACGGGTACAGCTGGTTTGCCTGGTGCGCTTTGTTGACAATCGCCAGTGGCACTCGGAATCCCAACCATTTCAAGTTGCGGACCTGCAGAGAAACAACGCGAGTTTCACGCAACGTTTCAGTCACATTTCGCTTCTGGCCTATGTAGCAGACCAACTGCCCACTGAACACCTCACCTCCTTTGACAAGGTGATGATCTCTGGCAGGAAGTTCACTTTGAGCCTGAGCAGGTTGCCCTTGCCCTGCTGCCTCGCTCTCATGCTCTCGATACCGAAGATTCTTCCCGACACACCGAGCTGCTTCTGGGTCACGTTCCTCGACCACTCCTCGAACAACTCCTGCGTGTTCAGCTTCAGCCTGCATAAAAACCAAACAAAGCGCAATGAAGAACCGGGTGACAACGGTCAGCGTTTGTGGTCAACTTTTTGTCCCCGTCAGCAAGTCTCAATTCAGGCACCAAGACTTTCAATGTCTGCCTCGAGTCGTGTACCTGAAGCTGTCTCCGTCGGCCTTGAGTTTCTGGCCGTCGACGTGGTTCTCCCAGCCCTTGCCGAGGACGTCCTCGACGCGCCGCATGTAGGCGTTGAGCTGCCGCTCGATCTGCCGCGCCCAGATGATGGAACCCGACACGGGCGGCAGGTCGTGCACGTGACTCAGCCGACACGACTTGCTCTGTGCGTACTGAACCTGAACACGAGACAAGAACATCGAATTGATGTGAAATCTTGGCAATGAGAATAGTCACATTGCTGATCGATTTGATGAGTATTGATGCTCGCTCCGTGACGTGGGTAAATCACTGACCAATCTGATTCAATCACAGAGTATGAAAACCGACTTTATATTCTGCAGAACAGGGCGGTGACCAGTGTCTACCTTGAACTTTTCGTGCAAATTTTCGATGTCGTCCTTGACCCTCTGAATCAGTTGCGTCTGGTACTCCCTGATGGCGCCGCGGATGTGTTGGCGCACGAAGAGGGCGTTGAAGCGCGAGAAGATCCGGAACATTTCGTTGGCGTTCTTGGCCGTTCCAAGCTGGTCCCTCAGTCGAGCCGTGATCCTCGTCTCAACTCGATCGATCCGCTCATCGTATCTGGAACACGGTGCGTAATGCTGGTCTCAGCCAGGCCAGGTCCGTTTCTTTCGGTGCAATAAATTCTTGACAAACTTCACCATTTGCACGTGCTCTGTACAACGATTGGCACACCTTTTCACCGCTGCATCCCAGGCATCCGTTCCCTCCTTGGACACGTCAAGCCCATCGACCTCCTTCACGTTCTCGTACGCCAAATTTACTTCCTCAATCGCGTTCGCGTCGGCGGCATCCAAAGCGACGGCATCAGGCTTCGCTTCCGCATCGTCACCGGTGGGGCTGCCGGGGCGCGCCGGCTGCGTGGCGGGGCGCAGCACGCGCACGATCACCTGCCGCAGCTGCTCGTGCTGCCGCCGGAACCTGAACGTCAAGGGGTGTACAAAGGTGATTGACATGATGGGGCAGTCAAGCCATCAACAACTGCTCAGAACCAGTTCAACTGAGTTGCCACAAATGTGCTATCGGACGTACTTTCTCATCTGGTCGAGCCTCATCTGGAGACGTTTGTGCGCAGGGTTGACCCTCCAGACCATCTTGAGGTGGTCCTCGCGCTTCTTCTTGAACATGTCCCTCAGTAACCCCTGCAGCTTCTCGTACTCATCGTCCCACGCTCCAAACACCTCGAAGCACGCAGCCAGAACCTGTCGTAGGAACACAAGTTTGGTGAAAACTTTCTTTTGCACTCCGTTTGGTACGATGAGGAAACTTATGTTTTTGGCAGGGGAAGAGCTCCAGTTGGGATGCACATACCTTTTCAAATTCGTCAAAGGGAATGTGCATCAGTCTTCTCGTTCCCAGGACTTTCAAAATTTGGGTGCTGAGATCTCTGGAGATCGCCTCCACCAGTCTGAGGGCTCTCTGGATGGGATACTTTGTCCCTCTGATCTTCCTCAGGTGAGTGAAGATGGCTTGAAGTGCCACGCGGATTCTGTCCAGCTCAGTGGCGGAAAGCAAGTCGTTCAGAGGGAAATCCTTCATCAGCGGGTTGTAGTCATTCACAGTAGCCAAAGCGTGCTTCAGACCTGAAAACAAGGACCAAAGTTGGGTGGACAAACTTTCACGTACCGGTACTACTTTCTGAGGCAATCACAACAATAGTCACGCCAGTGGTTACTCGTACCGGTGTCGGTGTCAAAACTGACGGTGGCATGAAACCTCTTCCCGTGCTTCAAGATGTCCAGTGTTAGTGCGATTTCTTGACTTTCTCGTTTCTCCTGAATCCTCAGCAAGGCCCTCTCCAAGTTGAGCCAGAAACTAACTTCCTGGAGTGCTGTTCCTGACGCAGGATCTCGATCCAACTTTGTAACCTACAAGCGAGTACCAGACATTCAACAAAGCGAGAAAACGGTGAAGTGGCCATTCTAATTCATTCCAGCAAAGCGAAGTGCAAAAGTTAGACAACGGCAACCGCACCTTTTGAATTTCTCGAATCCATCTGTTCACACCGCTTTGAAGACTGTTCAAAAAGGAAGCATCTTCGATTTTGTCCCCAAAATCTGCCACTTTGGCTTTCCTGCCTTCGTCGGACGCTTTCTTAATGGCTGTCAGGACGGTGCGGTCGATGACGAGATTTATTTCCGGAATGTCGATGTTTTGCTGCAAATGCATCAATCCCATCTCCAGTTCCGCAATCTTCTTCTCAACGGATGGCGCCATTTTGTCTCCGTCCCTGCAAAGGATCGGCAGTCTCAAAATCACAGATGTGGAACAGAAGCACACACGCTCACAAAATGGCAGCTGCCTGACATATGTGGTTGCAATGGGAAAAGCAATTGTTCACCTGTCCACTTTGCCAGTCGCCTTGATATAAGATTTGAAGTAAGGTGCGACTGCGTTGCTGACGTACGCATGCAGCGTCTCGTACGGTGAACCATCGCTCAAACTCATCACTCGCAGTTGTGATGAGAAATTCTTGTCGGCCTCCAGGATCGGTCCTCTTTTGATCACCACAACACTGGTGACAAATGGAACATTTGAAGCGTGAAATGTTTGTCTCGGACAATTCCTGTGCGTGTGAGTAATATTTTTGTTTCGCACACAAGGGGGCGGGCAGCGAGGTGGCCATCTGTCGCCCTTCTTGATAAAAAATCCTTGAAAGCCACAAATTTTCACGCAAAAAATGTTCAGCACGAAGAATAGTCCGTTGCTGCATTGCGATTTTGGTGCAGTTACCTGTTCATCTTGCTGCTGGTGAAGTTCACTTCGCCGGTCATGGTGTAGGTGATGACCTCTTCCGCGTCGCCATCGCCCACCTCGCCAGAGTCGTCTGAAAACAAGACCACGAGACTTGAAACACACAACCAAAGAAGGTCAGCAAATCATTTCGAGGATATGCAAAATGCCCCGTCTGTCTGGTGTCCCAAACAAGAGCACCCACCGGTGCAGATATGTGCCGTTCCAAGTGACAGTCAAAAGGAAAAACTTTTTGCAAATTCTTCCCAATTTAGTTTTACGCAAAGGTTTTCGCTCGCTGAAATTTATTCCACGGGATGGGGGCAGGGGGGGCTCACTGATTTGTCTTTTGGAAAGCAACAATCTTCTCAAATCCTGGTGAACAATTTTTCCTCCAAATTTAAACTGAAGAATTGTTGCGATGTCCGCTGCAAAAATGCCAGGTTCTAAATGACCAGAAGAATGTGTTAGAGGGAAGCCACCGAGAACCCCCACGCCGAGCCTTGTGCGTAAAATTAGAGAAACCCTGATGTTGTTCATTTCCTTGGAACCATTCAGAGTTGTTGTTTTGGGCACATGAGGAAAAGTCGTTTTCATAACGACTGAATATTCTGCAATGAGCTTCATGTACCAAGATAGGCCAGTTCAACACATACCATGCCTGTTACTGCATGCGCAAACAAATCGATGAAACGAACGTTCAAACAGCTGTTCAAATTATCGATCGGCACATTGGTGTGACTTCAACAGGTCTGGCTCAAAACAGCTTCCAATTCAGACGGCAAGCATGCTGAAGCGTACATTCTGTACACCCCCTCTGGTGTACGACTGCTCTCAGATAAGAATTTGTACCTTTGGTGGTCAGTCTCTGCATCAGCAGGACAGGGAGCTGGGGGTCGCTGATGAATTTCTTCATCAAGTCGACGGACGCTTTGTCCTTCAAGGTCGTTACAAGGCCGATTGGGGTGTCTTCGACATCTTCCAGCAGCACAGGCACCACCTGCAAACAAACCAAACCATTGTGTACTTTTGTTGGCCAACTTTCCAAATGCCAACGGACAACTATTCGGGATTTGGCCACCAGGGTCCACCACAAATCAATGGGGAACAGTCAACTGGGAACGCCACTCCTACTCGTACGTACGTTCTGTCAGAAAAAAATCTGTGGCAGAAACCAAGCACGGATTTTGGTCTCGCAAAAAAACAAAAAAAAAACCTGGACGCAGAATTCTACTTTACTTCAAACTCTTTCAAGGAATGCTTTCTTTGTGCATTTGTACACCCGCGACAGCTTGTCCTTGAAGCGATTCAATGGACGGGTACTCCAGGGCGAATTCACAGTTTCGAAACAAAAAATTGGACCTTCGGCTTTGAGGCAGACCGAAAGTTTTCATTCAGAATGAAATGTATCGACCCCCCCCCCCCGCGTCCACTTCCACCCATGTCATCCCAGACAAAAGCGGAGTGAACAATTTTTCACGGAAAATTGGTCGATTTCTTCTGACACTCGTCTCATTCGTACAAGTTCGCTTTTGAGGCTCACCCGGCGCAGGTAGTTTGCGAAGGATGACACCTCCATCAAGGCCTGCGTCGTCTCCTGTGCTGGCTCCGTCTCCGTGCTGTCAGCCATGTCTGCTGGCTGCTAGCAATTCACACACCTCCTTCTCCTGCGTGATCCCTCTTTACATCAGTTCAACATCTTCACAAATGCATTGGTAATGTCAAAACTGGGCTCAAAAAATCTAGATGTCTACACTTCCTGCAACATGGCGCTTGTTCAATCCGGGAATTTTCAGGTGCATCTGATTGCAATTGGAATGTACAGCAATCCAACATGAACCACAATTTGCTATTTTGATAAATAGATACCTGCTTTCTTGGTGACTCAGCTGTTTCCAAATCGCCCGGGATTGTTGTGATAAGATCTGAGCAAGCAGAAAACAAATCACTGCAAATGCGGCACCAACAAAATTCTCTTGACTGCTTCACATCCGGTTAGATTCTAAATCGAATAATTAAATTCTAGTGTACCAATCATCCACATGAGTACGAAAATCTTACTTTGTATTCTTCTAATATTTTTTGTCAATATAGTGTACATTTTTGTGCAACTTAGCATCCCACATTCTTCAACCAAAATATTTAGAAACTAAGTTAAGCATCCTGAACATCTGCTGTGTGAAATGTCGAAGTACGATGACAAATATGTGATTTACGGGAGTTACTGAGCATTTGGACAAAAAATAAATATGCCCTACTCGGAAAACAGGTTTGTATTACATGTATTTGTTCTAATTTCTGACTGAAGGAATGTAGAAGCATCTCAAAACGTAATTCAAAAAGTGGGAATTTAAAAATGGTTGAAAGATCCATTGTCCATGGAAAATCTACACCTGTCCTTCGACATTCGTGCTCAAGCCTGCTGGGCATCTTTGACCTGACTCGACACTGAAAATTTGAAAGCCAACCGAACAAAACGCAAACCTCGGTCGTGCCAGCAAACCACTTCAGACACGACAAGCAGCGCTGTGGACCAGTTCGTGCACAGATCTGCCCATACGAATATAGTCTACATTTTGACAGATTCGTTCCGTCACTGACTCGACAGACTGTCCACGCGCAAACAGAATTGTCTCATTTTGTGGGATGAGTTCGAGGTGCAGGGACTCCCGCCGCGAAATCTTACATCATGAGTTTCCATTTCCACGGGAGTGGGGGGGGGGGCGCTGACCAAATCTTGGATCCAGCCCTGACAACACAAAACAAATCGCCCACTGTCAACCCAGCCGACCAGGTTGAATTCAACAAATGAGAATCTCTTGGGCTGAGAAGTTCCAACTGAGAAAGGATGTGAGAAATTAATTGCTTGTTTCTCAGGAGATGCCTTGGTGTTTTGCAGTGACAGTGGCAACCAAAGTGGAGACAGTCCGCCGGCAATTGTGATCACCAGGAAACCACCAACGGGAAGCAGTGCCGATCCTGAAAGGGATTCAGCCAAACGAGCCAAATCCGAAAAGCAGCAACAAAACAGTGCCAACTCGTCCGCTGCCCAGAAGCGATCCGTGCACAATGGAAAGCAGAAGGATCAGTTGAAGGGCTCTGGTTTCAAATACGGGGAACTTATTGTTCTCGGGTACGTATCTCTTTGCTGCGAATCGTGAAGGTTCAAATATGTCACCACGTGTTCTAATTGACATGAGTATGCACTGTACTTTCTGTGAAACCGAATTTGTTCCAAGTGGATGTGAAGGCCGATTTTGTTGCGAACAGAATCGTGGTCTTGATTCACGACAAAACTTCCTTTTTTCTGCGTGTAATAATTTTGCAAGCATTTGCTGTTGTTTGAAGATACAATGGCACGCTGCCGCAAGGGGACAAAGGCAGGAGACGAAGCAAGTTTGCACTGTGCAAAAGAAGCATTGCCAATGGAGTGCAACCCGTGAAGCATCATGTGGTACAAGACCCACAAAATTCTGAGGTGAGCAAATGCCAGAAAGTGCTTGTAGTTTCACTCTGTGTCCCATTCAGAAATATTTACACCATTTGATCGGTTTTGAAACGTGCCAGAGATAAAAGGGGGTTTGTTTTCTCCACTTTGCAGTTAATCACAGACCAAAATCAGCATTCAGTGTCCTACACATTGAGCCGTCAGCAAGCGATCATCGTGCAGTACGACCACGATGACGACACGGACATGTATCAAATCGGGCGTTCCTCAGAACACCAAATTGACTTTGTTGTGATGGACACAGTCCCAGGGGCCAAACGAGCCGAGGACTGTGTTGTTACCCAGAGCACCATATCAAGATTTGCCTGCAGAATTCTTGTCGATAGAAACCCACCTCACACTGCTAGACTTTACGCTGCTGGTTTTGACAATGGAAGAAACATCTTTCTGGGTGTAAGTGTCATCATTGCACAGACGTTTGTTCATTATCAGCCTCGAGCTGATCAATGTTGGTTTCCCTCTGTATCGGAGCGTGTCATGGGCACTTCTGTAACTTATCAACGGGAGGGGGGGGGGTGAGGTAGATCCATGATACACCAAAATATTTTTTGATGAAATTTAATTTGATGCTGATTCCAAAAAAAAAATATTTGTTCCATGCCCCTCCCCCTCCCCACCCCCATGGGTGGGTCAGCTGGCTTTGGCCTAGTTACAAATGCTCTGGCTTTTGAACACTTGTGTAAAAATGCTTGAAACGAACAGGGTGAGTTTATCTTGTGGTCCCGCAACCATGCCAAAACTGGTTCACATGACCCAACCAAGATGGACACCAGGCCTGCTCCTTCCGTATGTCAGTTTGTGTGCAACGAGTGGTGCGGGGCTGGTGTTCCACTTGAAAGTCCAGTGGTCTTTGAAGCTGATTGTCTTTGGTGGCTTTATTGAGTATGGTGAAGTTCTTTGTTTCCGTACGAGCATTGTCTCTGTCGTTCACAGGAGAAGGCAACGAAATGGTACAGTCATTCGCAGCAGATCGATGGCTTGACAACCAATGGAATCCTCGTCATGCACCCGACTGGAGGGTTCAACTCCGACCAAAAGCCAACCGTTTGGCGTGAGGTGTCAGTGGGAGGAGGCATCTACGAGCACAGAGAGTCCAGATCCACTCCTCAGAAAAGTAGTCTGGTGAGTTTGCGTTGCTTTTCAAAGTCGCCACAGTGGAGTGGACGACTGTGTTCTATTGCTTGCGTACACGCATAGTCCAATCCAAGTGGACTCCATTCCTGAAAGACGGGGGACCAAATGCAGGGAAGAAGGAAGGAAGGAGCTATTGCCAGATCTTGAAGTCTGTGGAGGGTGATCACCTCGAAGTGGAGAACAGTGTGCCTCCCCCCCCCCCGCTTTTTAGGTGATTTGAACCCTGAAGCATACATTGTATAATGTATGGTGATGGTGAAAATCACCTATAGGCATCAAGAGGCAAAATCTGTGAATGCGAGTTTGAAAGTGT
>JAAUXT010002904.1_pt1 | contig 21458 bp, 22 predicted proteins | sample 7278171 | NCBI WGS metagenome assembly JAAUXT01 (sample SAMN14350112, study PRJNA611818) | marine sediment metagenome | isolation source: surface marine sediment (1.8m) | place: French Polynesia: Moorea | collected 2018-08 | reverse complement strand
CAGGACCAGACAACGACCACACTATTTGGTCATTCTCTGGTCCTGAAATTTCAGGACCAGGCAATGACCACCTAGGACTGGGGGGTGTTTTTCCATTGTGCTGATATCTCTTTGTCAGTGGTAAGTGTCACTTTTTACTGAAAACTTTTATCAGCACTGATAAATTTTGGTGATAACTTTTATAACCAGTTTTTCCATTGGCCCAGGCAAATGTCAGTGATAAAATTCACTCAGTAATTTATCAGTGTCATCTGAAAAGGTGAGATATCACTGACAGAGATATCAGCACAATGGAAAAACACCCCCCTGGACAACGAGGTTGGAAAAATAGTACGGTCGTTGTCTGGTCCTGAGACACCGGGTATCTGTGGACTTACTTATGAAGAAGTTGACTCCAAGTAGGCACATCAGCTTGTGGGATTTGGCACAGGATCCTGTAAATTTGAGTGCACAGATCCTCCACGGAATCAAACCTGTGACCCCCTCAGATTGTGCTTGGTTCCGTTGAACAGCCAAAAGTCAATCGGAGTCAAAGAAAGAGAGTACCCTGGGTGCAGAACTGGTTGTCAAACAGGCCTCCTCATCCAGTCTTGAACCACACACATGGTGCACCAGTGTGTTGTCTTGTTGAATTCTCCAGCTGCCATCGTCCCACGCTTGGGGTCAGCCCATCACCCGGTGGACTTGAGCAGTGATTCTTTTTCCGTCCTTGATGAACTCATGACATTGGCCTGTGAATCCCAGAAGATTGTCAACATGACTTTGGGGGCGGAACATTCAAGCTTGAACTTTCTGTTTCCTCGCAGCACCTGGAGCTTGGTGTGGTTCAGGTCACAAATCTAGAACTGGGACTCGTCTCTCGTGATCATGGTGGGCAGAAAACTTGCATCTCACCAAAATGATGTTGTTTCTGGGTGTCATTGAAGTGATGTGGTACTCATCTGTCAGGATTGCATGTCAGCGTGAAGGGGTGTGCCTCTTGCAATTTACAACCAAAAAATGATAAAGGTGAATTTGAACTTCTGCCTCTCCGAAGTACTGCGCATCTTTTCTGCTTTGTGAGGCGAAGTTTACATTTTTCTGAAGTTAAACACGGTTTCTGATTGCAAAAGCAATAAACCGCCACTTGAGCGTCGGCTTGGATTGTAAACAGCTCCACACGACTGACCGAACTCATGGATCCAGGAATAGGTCCCCAACTGGGGTCTGAGCCTGCAAGGTCTCACCAACGTGTGCCAGATCGTAAAAGAAGAAAGAGTCCAACATATTTGTCCAGAATCGTGGCTCTGGACTCGGAATCACTCTGCTTCCTGTGATCGAGGAAAATAGCCTCAGGTCGGACCTGCGCAGCCGTCCCTGGGACGGGTGGGAGCGGCTCCAGGAAAGGCTCGAACAGACCCCGCTTTCCTCCGTGCACGGGGATCCCACTGTTTCATACAAGGTTCCCCGCGTCAAAGGAACAACATCACTGTGTTGGTCTGTGATTTTTTTTGAGTCGGAGATTGTTGTCGAGACGGGTGCCCCTGGTGTCGACCTCCACCCGCCAGGATCCTGGGTTCGCTGCAGGTACCTGAACGAGTCGGATGGGTTTCTGTTTGTTGACCGGCTGCATTTCCCACACTTCACTCAGGGTCCGGAACCAGGTGATCTGGAAGTTGGATTTGGAGATGCGCACGGTGACTTGTCGAAGGCAGGAGGGTCTAGAAGGAACCAAACAGAACGGCGCTGGTCTTGAGCTGTCGTGCAGTGTCCGTTTGCCTGTGCACGGACTCAATCCAAGATTCGCAAAGAGATAAAGGCCTCAGCCTTTGAGAAAATTGGGGAAATTAATAGCTGAAAGAAGATCACACGGAATGACGGACAACGTACACATTCAGTGGAATGGATTCAAGACAGGAAGTCATTTGCGGGAGTAAACACGCCTTCCTGTTGCAGCTGTATGTGTGGTGTTCATGCGGACCCCTCGTCGATCTCCTCCCCTGCAAGCAATGGGCATTCAAACTTGCCAAAGTGCAAACTGTTTGAAAGGAAGCTGAGTCCGGGACCCGTCCCCGTCCACAAGGTTCCAGCACCAGAGGACTTTTGTTGCTGTCAACGCAGCCACTGCTGCGGCCGACAGCCTCCTGAACCGAGGCAGCACCTGCAGATCAGCTAGGTGCTCCTGCAGCATGGGAGTCATCCGAAAATCTTTCTCTTCAACTTCACCTACTTGTTTCGACTTGAATACGAGCTCGAACTGCACCCTTCTTGAACGAACAGGCAATTGATCGCAGCGCCCGTACTGATGACGCGGTGCCCGCCCCTGATCAACACATCAAAGTTTCCCCAGAAAAATCCATTTTCGATTCCGACGGAGGCGTCTCTCAATTTGCATTTTCTATTTTCTGGGACAATGTTCGGCGGTTTCCTCGCCTAATTAGCTGTTTTCAGCGCGTTAAGTAGAGACAAATAAACACTCCCATTTGCATATCAGCCACTTAGCGCAGCCAGCGAGCAAATTGAGACACTAAATTAAAACAGACTTGACAGTTGCTCGATATTCTTCAATATCCTACTCAGTGGATCCAGGGTGCGGACCACAATCGGGCCCGACCTGGCGATGACCCAGACGTCGCCTAAAATACACTGTTGGCAAAAACGGGGGTGCCGCTTCTCCTGAATCCTCGAGAGAATCCCCGGATGTGTGGGGAGGGGGAGTCTGCACCAGGCAGCAAAGCAGTCGTGGGCTATTGATACCTCGAGATCAAACTGCCGATGCGACCGCTTCGATGTGGTGAACAGGGAAGAATCTGAATAACGCGACGTTTTCTGAATTTCCTTCAGTTAGGCTGACGCCTCCAGGGGAACGGAATCTCGGGAATCCTGCACAGGATCAGCGCAACACATCTGTGAAGGAGATGAGCTGTAGCAACTCCTTTTCAACAAAAGAGACAGGACCAGTGATGACGATGATTGACCTCATTCAAGGGCGAGAACCACAACAAGGTTCGTGTGGTTGTGGGAGTCCAGACCAAAGATCTGCGCAAATGATGGAGAGAGCCTGCCTGACTCACCAAACCAAACAAGGGAGAAGATTCCACAATTTCGTTTCCCCAGTGCTGCTCCGCCCTACCTTTTCGGCACATGTACTGCAAGCTGATCACACAAGGAAACGATGTGGTGTCCTCGCACAAGAACAACCCAGCTGCGGCTGAGGAAGGATTTGCCACTGAGTGTGATGCTGCTTGTGATGCCCACATAAAATTATCAGGTTTTCAATGCCGCATTTGTCTCGTCTGCTCTCCGCATTGTTTGTTCGTCCGTGGGAGAAAGAAGGGGGTTCTGTGTAGCTGAAACTCGTTGAAGTGGATATGGGTCCAGTGTGTGAACCTGACAGCGGAATTGTCTCAAAACGCTTAATCCGACTGGTTGTTTCGTTGTCTTTCTTGTTTGGCGTGATGGTGAGTGAAAATCTGCCAAGGACATTGAAGGGCCATTGCCCAGAACAGTCACAAAAACACACCTTTGTCCGTAAAGCCCACAAGCACGCACGTTTTTTTCCCGCACGCCCCTCATCCGCTCTTCCGCTCAAAGTGACCGTGTTGACTGCAGCTTCTTTTCCTTCGCCCAACCACCCCAAAGTTTGCAATGTGCATTCCCAGGCCACCACGAAAATCGCCTCGCTACCTCCACTGACTGAACTCCAAGTCCACTAATTGATGTTTCCTGTCCGTTGTTGCTATTGTTGCTGTTCGCTGTTGCTGCTGCTGTCTACGAGTTTGCAGGTGCACCGCGACGGCGGACTCGGTGGTAGTGATGGTGTGTCGAGTGTTGCACCGAGCCGGCGAACACACGCGTACGTTCTCCATAGACTTCCCAGCGCAACTCGGAGGACAGACATTCACCATTGTTGTTCTGCTCGGTGTGATCAACATCAGAAACATACGAGAACTCTGAGGACACTGGACCACGGGCAAATTTCTTAGTCAGCAATTCAGTTCCTGGACCCAGAACAGCGAGTGGTCAGGCCCAGGCTCCACAGGTACGCTCGATAATTTTGACTTGTTTGACCTTCTTCCCTGGCCGAAGATTAGATGTATCCCCCAGTGAGGATTGGAAATGCTGGGAATGACGCCTTCGGTGTGTTGTCGTTGTTACGCAGCAGTGCCGACCAGAGTCGTTCTCTACTGCTGCTCTCCAGGTGCGACGTACGTCCCAATACCCTGCAGCAACAAGGTGGCAATCTCAGATTTGGCTTTCAAATCACAGAGACCGACATTCAAACGTCAGTTTTGCAGGATGGAACAGGGGCGAAAGTTGTGACTCCACGATTCTGGACCCGCCCCGCCCCACTCTGACCCAACCCATCCTGACCCACCTGCTCCACCCCACCTCACGATCCCGCCCATCCTGCCTCGCCCTACCACGGACCGCCCCAGCCTGACCAAACTCGACCCGCTTCACCTGGCCACGACCCTCCTCGCCCTGACCCGCCACGCCCCGACCCAACCCGCGCCGACACGCGCCCGTCGCTCACCATGTGGATCATTTTGGAGAAGACAGGCAGGAACTCGTTGATGAAGGCGGCGCTGTCCCCGCGACGCCCGCGCCCCAGACTCCGCACGATGCCAGCGCCCTCCTCGTTCGTGGCGCACTGACTCAGGCTGCTCGCGCACTGCGACACGCCGTCAGCATCGACTGTGACGACAAGGGCAACATGAAACGCCTGCAATTTACTGTGTGACTCGAGAGTCTTTTGACCTCGCGGTTGTATCTGCCGTGTGTTTATCTGTGGCCTGCTGGTCCAAACTCACCTTCAATGTGTTTGACGAGACTGACGTCGATGTTGAGGTTCATGAGTCCTCCGCCTCGCCTTCCTCCTCGGCCCTGACCCCCGCGGCCCCCACGGCCCCCTCGGGGCGGGGGTGCCTGGCGGGGGAACCGAGGCCGTCGACCCCCAGGGCGGCGGCCCCCGCGACCACCGCGTCCGCCGCGTCCCCCTCGGCGGGGCGGTGGGGGGTTGTCGCCGTTTGTCTGAGGTGGCGGAGGGTTGTCCCCAGGATTCTGGGGGTCATCGGGGCGGGGTGGAGGGGCTGGTCGGGAACCGGGGACAGGGTTCCACAGATAGTGGCCGGTCCCCCGCGGGTCGTTCTGGACCCACCCGTCAAGGAAAGCGCGTTCCAGATTCCGGTAATACGAGTTGTCCAATCTGCAAAACATGACACGAAATTGAATTTTCACAGTCTCAACTGCTCATGTGATGAAAAATTTGGTTATCTGTACTACTGATCTGTCAATTGGGGAACCGCATGTGTACAAATGAAGCCGTGCTGAACCTCGCCAGTTTTGAAGGCAGTTTGTCCGCTGCCAAGCCACGCCATGAATGCAAGTTGTCACTTGATTTCGCCGGCACAAGCGTGTGATTCTGCAGGCACTTGTTGTACAGATTTGCACTTACGCATCGGGATTTCTTTGCCACCGCCCCGAGAAGCCCGAGCTGAACGGGTCCGCCTGCCCTGGAGGACAGAACGCGATGCAATGAAATTGTGCTGGAACCGCGTCGTGATGGGTCATCTACATCCTGATGAGAATGGCACGAAAGTGATGCCGAACGCTCCGCATTCTCGCGGAGGTTTTCTTGAGGCCAGGGCGAGCAAGTCAACCCCCGCCATCACTTCGACTGTACTGGGCGGTTTTCTCAGGGTCCACACGACAACAGGCGTGAAGAGACTTCGTACCGAGCGCGTGCGCCCCGAGCAGCGCGATGCTCTCCCGGTGCGTGAGGCCGAACTGCAGCACGAAGAAGCGCATCGTGGTCTCGTAGTCCCCGAGCCCGTTCGGGAACGGCTCCCCGACGCCTTCACACGTCTCCCTCCACTGTCTCCCCAGCTGCACAAAACGTTGGTGAAGATGTGAGCCGGCCTTCTGGGACATAAGATCACACACGGAAGCCCGCACACGCACACATACACACGCACACAGAGTGACCAAACACCGTGGCTGGGAATTTCGATGAAACTGTTCTATGCTGATCTTGTTGTCCCCTCCCTCCCTCCCCTCCCTCCTTCCCTCCCTCCCTCTCTCTCCCCCCCCCTCTCTCTCTCCCTCTCTTTCTCGTTCTCTCTCTCTCTCTCTCTCTCTCTCTCTCTCTGTCTGTCTGTCTGTCTGTCTGTCTGCTCTTCCCTGTGTCCCTCTCTCATCCGTCCTTCTCACTCTCCTCTCTCCCTCCATTTCATCTTGGGCTTTTGCTCAATATCTTTCTAGTTTCTTGTCTGTCTGGCTGTCCGTCTGTCCCTGCAGAGTGCGCAGGACAGTAGAGAACTCCCTCACCTGGAAGTTGATCCTTGAGAAGGGTTGTCCAGATGCCACAGCAACTGCCACAGCACCTTCATGAAAGAGAAAGCCGCACGCAGGAATTTTTCAACAGAATCACGAGCAAATTGACCAGGCGAGAGAAGGCGATCGCAAACGGGAATTCTCTCAGCACGTGATGCTTGGAGTGCTGGGAAGGGCGGCGTCCTGGCTGAGAGGAAGAACACAGATCTCTTTGTCCGTGTTGAGATGTGAAGTGTGTGTTTTCTTTACCGGCAAAATGCAAGTAGTCAGCGAAGTTGATTTTGTCGAGGAACTCGGTCATGGCGTCACTGTTGTAAATTCTCCACAGCTCGTTCACGATGTTCTCCAGTCCTGCCATTCAAACAACAGTTTCATACACGGCAACACTGAGTTCTTTCTTCTGCACTTTTCACGAAAGGCAGTATTTCGGCCAGGCGCGCACTGATCAGTAAGACTGCACACCCACCGCGGTTGTTCGGGTTGCTGAAGTCGATGCACCCGTCGCAGACGCCGAACGGCCCGGAGCCGGGCGTCTCCACCCCGACGCAGTCGTGGAACGCGAGGCGGACCAACTTGGCGCGGCCCCTGCGGGAGGAAGAGGCCTTCAGTCTCCCTCTGTGGACTCAGGGACCCCGGACCCCACGGCGCATGGAGAACGGAATTCCCCTTGTGGTTCAATCAGTGACAAATCGTTTGCAGCCAGCCAAGCCAAGGCAGGCAGAGCCCAGCTGGGTGCTGCTCCTGCAATTGCGCTGACACACTTCGCAGGCAGGGGATGTGGTCGCACCTGAACTGGATGCCTCCCCCGCCGCCGCCCTGTCCGTCGCCCAGCTGGAGCTGGAAGCGCGAGTTCTGGAGCTCCGAGTTGAGGATCGCCCGCATCCTGGCGACGTCCGCGTCACTGAAGACGCTGCCGATGGGAGTCTGCGCTCCGACCGCGGACAGCGTCGCCAACACCGCCGCCGCCAACACCAACATGGTGAAGTCTACAACATCCGGGACACAAAGAGGCGGCCTGATCAGGGTTCGGCGGGTTCACGTGTGCCGAGGGGACAGAGCAGATAAATCACTTTTTGTACTACCAGAGGCACGCACTTTTTGCGGTCTGCTAAAGTGTGGCTGACCAAACACCTTTTTGGGATATTTGTCCCTGAAATTCTGGCAAAACGCACCAGGTGCGCTGATATCAATTGTGGTTGCGCGCTTTGACCTGCAGGCTGATCACCCAGTCAAGTCTCGAGACAGCTTCGGACATGCAAAAGGACACTGGCCCAACATTGACTGCTTTCTTCGGCACTCAAACTTTCCGAAGTTTTTTCATTGCAAGCATTCAGTTTTGGACAAGTTTAAAGTTGGTAAACTCGTGTTGGATTGGAAACAGTATTCCTGGGTTGATAAAGGTCTTAAAATTTGACTTGGTACCACAATGTTAAATCAACGAATGAGCAAGCGACTGACTGATTGGTGAGCACACGAGTACGAGAAACTCCTCACCTGTGTGATGAGATCAATCACAAAAATGGCCCAAATGTTCTGCTTTTAAACAACGCCGCAAAAAACACATCTTGACTTACCTCAAAACAATGAAAAAGAAGATCTCTGCAAAAACCAATGCGCCGGAAATGGTGGGTCTCCAGCAGGCGAGATCCCGTTAAATACGCGCTCCCTGACCTTGCGCAACGTGCGTCATCGTTTGTCCCTTGGACGTGGAACTGCTGAGTCGGACTGTGCACACTGAGCGTCTCACGCTGAACATATTTACCCAATCTAAATAGAAGATCCTGCTGCTGAGGCTGGGTTCACAGCACAGAACGCGCATTCCTGGGCAAGTCTATGTGCGCTGCGTCGAGTTGGAACGAGCTGTCAACGCGCCGGTCCTTGACCCATTGGGGAGGTTCAACAAGGCCTTAATTTTCATACGTGTGGTGAACTGATTCCCAGATCAGTGTCACAGACAGCCCAATTTGTCCTGAATTTGCCCAAGCACCAATGACAAGTGCTCAAACGGTAGCTGTTGCTGGTCTGGCAATTGGGGCTCGTCGAAAAGGACCGGACGTGTTTGCTAAACCTCCGTACTCTTGAGGCAACGCGTGACGAGTCACGTGTGAATCCAGCCTCAATCAGTGGACGAGAAACGCGAGACCTATGATATTTCACGTTGTTTGCGTTGAAGAAAAAGCTCATCGGTGTCGTGTTGGAAATGTGCGCCCGTGTTCCACAGGGGTCACGCCAAACTCACCGGAACTTGGTCAACGACGTGTCGCAGGCACTGGGAGCGAGGCACTTTGCTTCACACCACAAGACTGTGGCGCTTCCAGTGTGCGGCCCCGGATTCTACTGATTGTCACCGTGAGAGTTCGCATCATCAAATTGTGCATCAAAATACAACACAAAGAGACTTTTTGCCGTAGTCGTTGTTCCTCTCATCAGAAAGACAAGCAAACCAAAGGTCACAATTCATAGTAATGTGGCGGTACCAGTCGAAAACAAAGTGCAAGATTTCCCCTTCCCCTGTTCGGTTCGTGTTGCAGAGGGTGAGCAATACACCCTGAGCTCAAATCACGTTTTGTTTGTTCAAGGTGTGTTCGGTGAGTGTGCAAGTGTAAGAACAGTTTCAACAATAATCAATGCAAAGGGACCGAACCATGTTTTGCCAAATCAGTCCATCACCACGATTTCTTTTCTCTTCTCTTCTAAAATCTTAGTCGACAACCTCTTTACGCAATCACAAGTGCAAGGAAATTGTGTGTGCGTGTGCGCACGCGGGTGTGTGATTGAATGAAGAAAGGCGTCTCTGTAAGGCCGCGGAGGAGCGTCTGAGCGTCCCCCCAGTCTAGTTGCGGACGACGTTCGCAATCTTCTCGCGGATTTGATCCAGAACGCTGCGCTTGCGCGCGTTCTCGCCCTGAAAGCAGCACAGGCAACGGAGACGTGACATACGAGACGCGTCCAGAGCTGGATCGCAGCGCAAGTGACCTGGAGACGCGTCTGTCATCGTTCGCGAAGCATCCCTCCACTAGGCTTTGTTTTTGAGATGCAACGCACGACACAAGAGTTAAGATCCAAGTCAACACAAAGGTGCCTTCAAATATTGGCAGAGCTCGTGAATCTCCCTTGTAAAGAAAGGCATGTCAAGGTGATGGCAAGGTGATCACTGAAGACAACAGCGAAGCAAAAGGAGCACACACACACACACACACACAAACACACACACTCACACCTTGTGGATCATCTTGTTGAAGACGCCGAGGAATTTGATTTTGAAGTCGCGGTTCGACGCGATGACGCTGTTGACGACCTGGAGCCCGGCCGAGTTGTCGGGGCACTGCGACACGTCCTCCGGGCACACCGTCGACCAGCCCGAGTCCGTCAAGTTTGCTATAAACGCGCGAGCGAGAAAAATTGAGATCACGCGTCCAATTCTTTCCGAATATGTGCGTGAGGTGAGCACTGCGTCACGGCATGCCACGTAACGCGTTGGTCACCCTTGTGGGGACCCTGCCGAAGAAACAGACTGGATGCTACGTCGGTGGGTGGCGGGACGGAACAAACACACGTCCCCCTGTGTCTGTGGCGTATTCAGGACAGGGTTCCCATCACGTGTGAGCGCTGCTGATGTGTTTGGTGCACAACAGAACCGAAGCGGTTGACAAAACGTGCACACACAGAAATAATCTCAGGGAACATCATCGCTTCTGTATGTGCGTGCACGCCACAGCAAGCAGGAGCTGAAAACTTGAATCGAATACGTGTAAAAATCAAAATCCAGGCAAACTCGGCAGAAGAGCGTCAAGACTGCTGTGTGTGTGTGTGTGTGTGTGTGTGTGTGTGTGTGTGTGTGTGTGTGTGTGTGTGTGGTGTCTGTGTGTGTCTGTGTGTGTCTGTGTCTGTGTTGTGCGTGTGTCAGCGTCCGAGCATAAAAGCCTGAAGTGCAAAGACTCACGGGAGATGAGTTTGACAAGGCACATGTCGACGTTGAGGTTGAAGTCTCTGTCCACAGCCGTGTTGCGTCCTGCAACAGACCACGTGAGTTAGCGAGGCCACGAAAATGCGTCAACTTACGGGAGATGAGCTTGACGAGGCACATGTCGACGTTCAGGTTGAAGTCTCGGTCCACAGCGGTGTTCATCCCTGCAAAGAGCACGAATAGGAACCTGTTTCAAACTGCGCGGAGGCGCCGCGCGTCACGTTCCACTTCTGCCATGGTCGGCTGGACTCACTCACACACGTCAGCCACACATGCAGAGGCAATTCAGTTGCTGCTGAGCCGCACACAGAGATCTCACCTTGACCGCTGGGCCCGGGGCGCTCCCACTGGTACTTGAAGCCGTTGCTCGAGTCGCGGTCGGCGTCCAGCTGCTTCGCCTGGTCCGTGACGAAGTTGAGCAGCGTTTGGAAGTAGTCCCTCCCGATGCTGTCGGGACAGACACAGAGAGTACAGGAACTGGCAGCGAGCGGGAGGTCAACATCAACGGGAGAAGATGACTTCCGAAAAATAAAACCGGCAAAGTGCGACATTCGGACTGCGTAGAATTCCAGAGGTCGTCGTTATCTCGAAGTCCAAATCCTTGCTCCGACCCACACACCAAACACACTTGGGCACGCACACACGCTGTCATTTCCCTGACAAAATACGAGTGAATCACCCGTTTCCACGCGTTGGCAACTGAGAACAGCACTCACGTGTCCGGGTCTCCGCCCCACTTCCCCTGGTATCCGGAGTTTTCAACCGCAGCGAAGCCTGTAGAGCACAAGGGTGACAAGAGTTCGAAATTTCTTCAAGATCAGACAAGAGGATCTCGAACCAAGTGGAAAGAACCGGGAAGAGCCGCGCACCGAGGGAGTGGCCGCCCCCGAGCAGGGTGATCGCCTCCTCGTCGTCGGCCAGTCCGAACGTGTCCTTGAGGTACGTCATGGCGTCCGTGTAGCCGAGGTTGGCACTGGGCAGCGCGTTCGTGTCGGCGCCGTCGCAGTTGCCCGGACCCAGGCTCGTGCGTCCGATCTGCAGCGACCCGACAAGAAGGACTTGGCCGCGTCACCTTGGGTGTTGGATGTTGGGCACATATTCTGTCAGGTGCAGCATTTGATGCCAGATTTTGACATGCAAGACTGCAGGAGAGCAACATTTTCTACTCGTGGGTCACTCGAGCAGAGGTACTCGCGACAGTCTACGGGGAGACTCACCCTGAAGTCCTGCGCGATCGAGCCTCGCCCCTCGAAGTAGTCGAAGTTGGTCGCCTTCTCCACGGCCACGACGCCTGCAGCGGTAAAAAAAGTAATGAGGACGCAGCGGCGTCCAGCGTGAAGGCGTCGAATGAACGCACTGTCTCAATTTGACTGGGAGTGAAAACAGTGTCAACAGGAGAAATACTCGCCGGCGAAGGCGACGAAATCAGCGAAGGTCAGAGCGGGATTGTACGTAGTGCTGTCCGTGTAAGTTGCCATGGCAGCCGAGCTATAGAGGTCATACACCTGACCCTCAATAGTCGCCAGGCCTGCAAACAAGCACCGGCAATCCAATTCCGTGTTTGTGCGAGCAATTCTCTCTCTCTGTGTGTGTGTGTGTGTGTGTGTGTGTGTGTGTGTGTGTGTGTTTGTGTCCGCTTGCGTACGTGTGTGCAGGAACACACATTGACTCCGGTATTCTCGAGCGCACTCTGTGGTTTTGGACCTCGCACTTGTGAACCAAGTCGAAACAAATCTGGTAAAAAATGAAAAATAAAGTGTCCAATATACCTGCATTTTCTCCATTGGTGAAGTCGATGCACCCGTTGCAGCCGCTGGCGCAGTCGTGGAACGCCAGGCGAACCAGCTTGGCGCGGTTCCTGTTCGGAAAAACAACGGGTCTCGAGCTGCTGAACGCGCTGAGTTCACAGGCGCCGCGCCTGACGCGTCGAGTTTCTGCCAGATCTCATACGTTGGACAGCGAACTGACTTTCTCTCCCAACGCCTCTATCGCGTACACTAATTGCTTCACTTTTTCCTTGTCCCCCCTCCCTCCACCCCCCCCCCCCCACAAAGTAAGTCTACCCAACAGAAAAAAATGTGCATGTTTTAAAAAATGGTGTTTTGCGACCAAAGGAGATTTTGCTCGATGGGTGGTGAAACCGTCTGTCTTCCCTGGACCTTGGCTCATGTTCTCATGCCTTCTGTCTCGATGCGACGCGTTTAGGCCGCTCGGAGCGGTCTGCTCGACTCACGGCGCCGTGTCCGTGGCGGTGGCCGGGTCGAGCGACAGCGTGTCGGTGACGAGCGTGCGCAGCGCCGTGATGTCGGCGCTGCTGTAGACGCCCAGCATCGTCGTGTAGGCGGCGCGGGCCCCCGCCACCGCGCAGCACAGCGCGACCATCGTGCGAACAAACAACATCTTCACTCCTGCGAGCTTCGGAGAGATATGCGGAAACGGAGAAATATCCCTGTTGGTGATGGTGCGCAGATTCGCACACCTTTGTGACAAACATTTGAACAGATTTCCGATTTTTTCAACGCCATCATTGTTGCAGTGTTGGTTGGATGGACACTTGGGTAAACTGAACGCAAAGGAATTTTCGCACACACAATGGTCAAACAGATTTGAATGGTGACGCTGCGTCAACAGTCTCTTCCTGATGCTTTTGACTCGTGCTGAAAAGTGTTGGACCAGGCACTGCAGCTGACATCCAAGTGTAAAAGAAAGTTCTATTGCAGAACTTTGTGGCCAAAGCACACCAACATCAAATTAATTTCTGTCAATGAGGCATTCAGACAAAACGTTTCGTTCCGAATGCGCAGACCCACGTGGAATGGACGAAGCGGCTCGGAATGTTGGCGGGGAGCACTGCGCCTGCTGTGAACTGTGTGGTTCGGCCGTGGGGTGAAGGTCACGGTCCTCCGTGTATCTCCAACGCCACGCCCCTCAAGAGGAAATACATCTGCACGCTGCTGCTTCGTCAAGAGTCAAGCACGCCAACAGAAGTCCATCCAAATCTACACACACGAGTTCAGGCATTGCAAATACCAGCATTCGCGGAGTGCCTGCAGCTGTGTTCTGCATGCATGTGTTCACCAACCAAACGCAGTTGTGAACAGTGAACATTCACAGTGTTTTGGGATGTGTGGTAGACCGAACACTGCAGGAATTTCGCTGTGCAAAGGCACAACTTTTATGGCTTTTCCTTTTCTGCTGGCCGCCTGTTGATGTGAACTTTTCTGCGCAAGCAGTAGATCTACGATCTCGTACTTGGTCACTGCCGACACTGCCTTCCCAGGCGCCGTGCCGCGCGGCGACTCAGGCATTTTTCAAAACCAACAAGACGTTGCAAAACGTGCTCTATTTGTTTGATACGAATCAATTTGCACTCGTGCCTTCGGACATATAGTACTTGGACCAACAACAATTTGCAGTTTCACCAAACAACAAAAAACACTTTTTTCAACATAGTTGCTTTCAAGACAGTGTGGTTTATATCTCTTTTGTTGTGAAAAAACGGCACAGATATTTGTAGCTGAGGGAATGATTGTAGGAAAATCGAAATCGCCACGTCGTTGCCAAGGCGACATCGAGGACGTTTACGTCGTGTCGACCAGGTCGACGAGGCCCTGAAGCACCTCGATCATCGCGCGTCTCCTGGACGAGGCGGCGCCGTCGCCGTCGCTGGACGACGAGGTGGCGCCGTCGCCGTCGCCGTCGCTGCGGCGCTTCGCTGAAGGGGGCTCCTGGAACATGACAGCACCAGCGTGTCGATCGTCTCTCCATCTGCAGCTCTACTCTGGGCGGTTTGGGTTGCACACATGAAACAGACTCACTCACTCACTCACTCACCCACTCACTCAATATCTCACTCGCTCACTCTCACTCACCTGGTCATTGATACATTCACTCACTGACTCACGCACGCACGCACCGTGGATATCATCTTGTTGTAGACGGCGAAGAACTGCCTACGGAATTCCCTGTTGTCGAGAGCCAGGATCTGGGTCACGATCGCTCTGCCGGCCGTGTTGTTGTTGCACATGGACAGGTCCGTCGCGCACACCGTCTCAAGTCCGTTCGCGTCGACTGCAACGAGGTGCAGCTGTTGAGGCGGTTCGGACAGGCTTCTTACACTGCACAAAAATGGTTCCTGTGAAATCACATAATGACTTTTTGAGACCTTTGGTTGAGAAAAGAGTTGTGTGTTTGAACAGGAACCTTTTTGTGGGGTGAGAACCCATTTCTACCATGATGCGAGCTCGTACGACATGTTTCGAGATCGCAAAGTTGTAGAATTAACTGTCTGCAGTTCAGAACAATGTTTGGTGCGTCGAACACAAGACAAACAGTTCAGAGTGTGAGGCTGCAGACGTCGCGGAGTGTGCAAGAACCACCCAACCAGCCCTGATTCCGACTCTTCAATTCTGGAAAGAATTGGGGGCCAAATGTGGTTCTGGTATGAAAGAGGCTTTTGACTTCGTCTGAAACTTCCTGTGGATGTTGGTACTGTATTCACTGCACACGTCCGAACAGCGGTCGAAGAGAGGGACACCACACTGCAGGCCTTTCCCAGAGTAGATGGAAGATCGATTCCACGTGGAAACACAGGGTACATGAGTTTGGTTCCACGCAGACGGCAACCTGGACAATTCCAGCAACAATTCTGCAAAAGCGGATGGGGTGTTTGGGGCTCAACAGCCCCTCTGGATCCGTTAGAGTTTGGCTGCTGTCATGTCACCAGAAAAGATCAGGTTCATGTCCGTCGACTCGTATCTTTCAAACAGAGCATCCGCGAAGTGGCCTCGGCCACGGGTTGACCAGAGCGACCACGCTTCTTACGGTTGAGCTCCTTCACGATGGAGACGTCCGTGTTCAGGTTCATAGCTCCGCCTCTGCAGCCTCCGCCGCCACCACCGCCCCCTGAAACATACATGTTTGCCGTTACTCGCTTTTTTCCACTCAGATTGGCCAAGGATCGGGACACTGGGAACGGGGATACAAACTACAAAGAGTCCCAGCCTTGTCCATTCTGCAGACCTGAAATCAAAAGTGCGAGTATTCACGTTCCACACTTTGAAAAGAAACGAAATGTAACCTCTGAAAGACTATCACTCCAGCAAGTCTAATCCATGGAAAATGATTGTGACATTCGTTTTTCGTGTCAAATTGTTCTTTGCCACAATCTCTGGCTCGTTTAGATCCGCTCCTGTCTCCAAAATTCATGGACGAAAAATTGTTCGTCTTTCGGTGTTGCTCTTGCTCTGTGAGAACTTTGAGTTGTCATGAAGTCTCAGCCTCTGCCTCATCGTTGCGCCTCATCGCCATCTTCTGGGATAAACTGCGATCTGGTGCGATCTACCACAAAAAACTGTACTGTGGTCTGCGATCCACTGAGATCTTTGTGTGACCAGTGCAATCCCTTGGCGCTGCTATAAATTTGTGAGAAACGAACAATAAAAATATTGGCACTGGTGGGAGTTCAACCCAGGACCTCTTGCTCAGGAGACCAGTATTTCAGAATTTTGCACCAAGAGTCAGGCCTAAAAAATAAAGAGTAGCCCAGTCCAAGAATCTAAATGGTTCTTTTGCTCCGTCCCTTCGTCGGGAGAACAAAGGAGAGTCGTGCGCCGCGTGCGCAGCAGGACCAAACAAAAGACCCGACCTGACTTGGTCATCTGTTCAGCCGAATGCAGCGCATGTCACAGCGTCTCGAACTTGACGCGCTGTCTCGAAATCTCCGGACAGACAAAGGTTGAGCTGTCGCCTCCACACTCAAGGTGCATATGACAAGGTGAAAAACACAAAACAAACGAAAACTCTTCAGAAACTCTGAGCAGCGCGCCACTGTGCTGGTCGGGTGTGCAAAGCTGGTGCGCAATGGACCAAGAGGAAAGCCAGGCACACGAGGAGAAACAGAAAACCTGTATACCTCCACCTTTTTTGCCTTTGCCTGCAAGAACAGAACAACACAGAACTTCAAACGAAGGTTGAGGCGTTCACCAAATGTAACAAGGGTAACTTCGCCACGTGCAGTGGTGCCCCCTTTCCCCGAGCGACACTGGAATCGAAATTCGATACCTTGTCGTTTCTCCTCTTCAGTCCCATCAAGCAGGCTCCGAATTTTCTGCAATGCACATAGCATTTCATGAAGTAGTTATTTGGAGCTGACAACGTTGAGATTCGCGAAATCCATGAACTCGGGCTGTGCTCACCAGGATCCCTCCCCACTCACCCAGTCCAACGGTCGAAACAATTCTACACCTCACACAACTGTTTTGTGCGGTGAACTGCGGAACGATTTGTTTTCCGAATGTGAGAGACACTGCAAGGTGAGGGTTCGTCGGGTTATCCTGTGCGGGTCCGCCCCAACGCACCTGGATCAGCAGCTCCCGGTTTGATTGCTGGTTGCTCCTGCGGCCTCCGCCTCCGCCTCCGCCTCCGCCTCCGCCTCCGCCCCCGCCCCCGCCTCCGCCGCCGCCGCCCCCCGGGAGGTGCCACTGATGATGCCCGTTGTTGAAGTTCCTCTGGCACGCGCCTTCGTCCGCAAAACGGTTAACAGTGACGAAGAAGTCCTGGCCGAGGCTACAAGGAAGGAACAGCAACATCATTTTGCCTTCTGCGGACAAAACGAACGCAGCTGAAGACGAGATGCACGTTGTTGAGCCTCAGGTCGAACCCGCTGCCTGATGGCAGATATTTACATGTTGGAGCACAGCATCGCTTTGTTTGTGCGTGGACGTGTCAAAACGGCGCGCGCGCTCGCGCGCGCTCGTGTGTGTGTGTGTGTGTGTGTGTGTGTGTGTGTGTGTGTGTGTGTGTGTGTGTGTGTGTGTGTGTGTGTGTGTGTGTATGTGTGTGTGTGTGTGTTTGTGTATGTGTGTTCTCGTGGGCTGGACAAACAAAAGTGCTGTACGGATATCGGACGCAGAAACAATGCAAAGAGTGGGCAGATCAAGTTCCCTCGGTGTTAGGCCGGACATCCGATTGAACCCTTTTCAGGTGATTTGAGGTGGGTTGCACGATTTGGGAGCTTTTGTTGTTCGATGCCTTTCAGTTCGAGATTCTGCGTGGCTTATCGTTTATGAACCGAAGAGGCCAAGCTGGTTTGTTTTGCTCGATCAGAGGGACTCGAGCCTCTGAGCCCCGTGGTCACTCACTTGTCCGGGTCTCCAGCCCAGCGTCCGGTGTGACCGGAGAAGCTCTCATTCGCTCCTCCTGAACAAGGAAACGGATAAATTTGTCATCGACTGGTTGAACAGTAGATGCCACCAGCATGGCATAGCAGCCTCAACATCCCCCGAACCCTCGACATCCCCAGACCCACAGCGTCCCTGGGCTTGACCCATGACGTCTCCCAGACCCCCAACATTCCCGGATTTCTGGCATTCCCTGGACCTGGAATCCCAGGCCCCTGGCATTCCCGGACCCGACACCCCCAAACCCGAATATCTCCAGACTCAGACATCCCCCTGGACCCTACCCCTGACATCCCCGGACCCGCTGTCAACAAGGTTCTACTATGTCGTCTCCAAATACCAAAAGAATGTCCTCCTCCCATCAGCATGACAGCTTCAAAGTCGCTTGACAACGAGGTAAACTCGTTCCTCAGGAAGGTGATGGTCGGGGTGTAGCCGGCGAGCGAAGATGGGAACCTGCCGTCGTTCAGACCGCCGCAGTTGCCGGGCCCCAGGCTCGCGCGCCCGACCTGCACAACACGGCAACAAGAAGGCCATCTGCATCCACTCCCACAGTCTGCTGCATGCACGTACTGCTGCCGACAAGATGATTCAAACATACGGAAACAGAGCTCCGCTCTTGGGAGGTGTGTTGTGCTGCAGGAGGACAAATCACAAGGCCGACCTTGTAAGGCCACCGCAGGCACCTCAATTTTCCTCACCGATATCAAGCAGCGGGACGCAGTGAAATCCGACACTGGTGCCATTGGTGGAGCGCAGATATGCAGAAAGACCCGTCTCACGACTGTCACACACAACACACACACACACACACACACACACACACACACACACACACACACACACACAACAAAGTCCAAATCACCCGCACTGTTGGTGCCAGTTTGTCAGAGTGCCGTTACCTTGAATGTTTCGTCTTGAAAGAAAGAGCGCCGGTCCGACAACGCTTCAGCAGCTGAAACCACGAGACAACGTCCAGGCAAACTGCGCATGACCTGCGTTCCGTGATTTATTGAGTTGTGTTTCGACGCAGGCCAGAGTCAATCCGCAAAACACTATTGGGGAACGTTGCGTCGAGGCATGGGGTGTGCGACATGCTTCCAGCCCTGAGGCTCGTCGCTCTTGGGAATCTCTTGCCTCGTACTGACTGAAAACACGTTGAAGATTGCGTGATGCAGGACTTCGTACAACCGCAAGTCTCACCAAACGAACTGAAGTTCTGTTCGCGTGGCAATGCCGCTTTTTGCAACACAGGAGGCAATCGGCTGGATTTCGGATTGAGCGAGTTCGAACGAGGTGGAACTTACCGACGAAGTGAGCGAGATCCGCGAAGTTGCCGTCAAGAACGCCGCCCTGTTGCTGTTTTTGATTGAAGAACGCCTCAAGCCGGCCCTCGATTCGCTCCAGTCCTGCAGTGGATGGGCTTCTCTGTTTCCAACTCGCAAGCACGGACTTTCTGCAGATTTTTACCCAATAAGGTCGGAGGCGAAGACCAGACTCGTTGTTGCACCGCGTTCAGATATACCCACACAACGAACATGCGCCATGCTCGCACGAGGTTCGACACGCGTCACTGTTGAGGGACAGAGCGCGGCGCTGGAGGTGACTCCCCTGACTCCGAGGCAGTGACCGCCTCAGGTCGCCACGAACCTGCGTTGTCCGGGTTGTTGAGGTCGACGCACCCGTTGCAGCCTCCGACGCAGTCGTGGAACGCGTAGCGGACCAAGTCAGCCACATTCCTGCGCGGAAAACAAAAGTCAGTGTCGGGTCCGTTGGTAGAAACGTGTTGACATTTTTTCCTCACCTTTCAACAAAACCCTCGACTACACAAATATGACCTTTGGGATCATCTGGACATCAAATTTGTCAGAGGACAAGTCGGCACGGTAAGTAGATCTAAATGTTTGAAGATCGGAAATCAGGACTGGCAAATTATTCAAAACAAAATCTCTGTCCTGCAGCCAAATGCGTCAGTTGTTTGTGGTGGAGCTTGGAATATTGAGGAGATTTTGGATCATCAGCAATTCAATCTTGGCGACATTCAACCTCGGTCATGATCTGACACAACACCAAAGTCAACTGCATCCAGCGCCCGCAGAAACGAGCGCAGACCTGCGCGAGGAGCTTCCCGAGCCCGAGTCACAAATGAGTTGGAGCAGAGATCGACCCAGGCACGTCGAGTGCACTGCCGTTGGAACCAAGGACACGTGGACTGACCGATCCAGTATCATCACAAGAAAGGCAGGAGTTTTGGTGTTCGAGTTTGTCTCTTCACTCCATATTTCTGGCTGGTCAGGTGTGCGACACCGCTCTGACTGGAACAGTCTCAGTCTCAGCCTGAGTTTCCACTTTGTTCTCAATCATCTTTGCAGGAAAGCACAAAACACAGTTGAGCACAACAGTCGAGGTCCTCGCTCAGCCAACACAGGAGACCTGAGAAGCACAACTCTGTCGCAGGGCAACTGCCCCCCCCCCCCCCAAAGTTGGTTGCATCCCACCACTTCCACAAAAACGAAAATGTTGCGCGGTCAGGTCCAGATTCATCACTCTTTGCCGAACCGGTCGGCCCCTGCTGCGCCACAATCATAGAGCCGCTGAAGAGTCCGCTCAGAACCCCCAGTTCCCACACTTTCACTGGGAGCCTTCCCGTGCTGTGGGAAACCGTTGGTCTTTGCTGTGGACGCGTGAAATGCCGTGTTTTCCCAGGGAAGTCGCATCTTAATAAGAGATGTACCCAACTTTTGTTTTGATATCAAGGTCTCATCCCTTCGTCGGGCGCAAACGAGGCAGAAAGGTGTGGTGACAGCACGGGTGGATGTCACATACGAGTACATGTGAGAAGCAACAAACTAGCTGCCAGATTATTTTCTCAGGTTGGACCTGGAAATTACCACACGCCCGTTTCTTACACAAATACGTTCGTTTCCTGCAGAATTTTGCACCGAAGACAAACTCCCGTTGTCTTGCTCCAGCCAATGACTACCTCTCGCTTTTGTCTCTCAAAGCAACACTGGAGACCCCATCAAACACCTGACGATGGTGACTCGACCCAAATGCCTGTTGTCCAACATTCCTGCATTGAACACCAAAGTAGAGCTGGACTTACTCTCCTCGGTTGGTGTCCAGCTCGAAGAAGGCGGTGGCGTCGGCGCGCAGGGCGTCTCGGGCCGCGGCGTCCAGCGCGAGGTCCGTCAGGGCGCCGAACCCGCTCGTCGCGAGCAGCGTCAACGTGACGAAGACCGGGCCCAGCATCGTCACAGTGCTGCAACTGGAGACACTCGGAGCTGATCCAATGGCTCCTAGGGGCCTGGACCAGGGGCATGGACTTTCATCTTGAGAAAATTAATGTGTGAAAGAGGACATTTTTTGTGCAAGAGACCTAGATTTGGCAGAGGTCGCACACTTCCGTGCGAAAGGTTTCGAAACGAACAGACACCAGACGGCACATTGGAAGACGTTGGTCCTCACTTTGATGGGTCAAGGGTGTTGAGGTTTGGCAAAAAGAATGCGTTTTGTGGCGCGGTCTTGCGTGCAGATCTTTTGACTGCATTGCGACAAACGACGCAAACTCCGTTGGTTCATTCAGACGCAACACACAAATTCGTCTCCAGATCCACGTCGGAGAAAACACGGACGGAACACAGGCTTCTTAATGTGGTGTGTAATGGGACCAAAAACTCCAAAACAAAATCACTGTTTCGACTGTATCGAACGAAGTCAGACAGTCAGTCAGTATTCTGAGAGGCTTACTGTGATGTTACTCAAATCCACAACGGGTCAGATCGAGAACTGTTCAAACTGAGTCGACATGAGGTGAAAAAATGCTTACAGGCAGTCAAGAGTCCACCCGAAAAGAGAGACGCGCGTGCGCACCCGTGTGTGTGTGTGTGTGTGTGTGTGTGTGTGTGTGTGTGTGTGTGTGTCTGTCTGTCTGTCTGTCTGTCTGTCTGTCTGTCTGTCTGTCTGTCTGTCTGTCTGTCTGTCTGTCTGTCTGT
>JAAUXT010062077.1_pt1 | contig 21463 bp, 23 predicted proteins | sample 7278171 | NCBI WGS metagenome assembly JAAUXT01 (sample SAMN14350112, study PRJNA611818) | marine sediment metagenome | isolation source: surface marine sediment (1.8m) | place: French Polynesia: Moorea | collected 2018-08 | reverse complement strand
GTTGCTTGTACAAGATCCAATGGTGACATTGTCTATGAGAAATGAGGAAATCTACAGAACAGATAAGAATACACATTAACAAACATGTGAAAAGGTTACCGTTCCGATAGGAATGTACCTGGTTACTGTTGCATAATTGACTACTAATGACTTTGACGCAGATGATGAGTGAAAATGTAACTGTCCAGGGTGAAAAGTGCATTGTTGTCATCAGAACGCATATATCAGCCAAAACATTCCCATTTGGGGTGAGAAGTGCAGTGTTGTCATCAAAACGCAGAAACAAGTGAAAACATGCCCGTTCGGGGTGAAAAGTGATGGGTATCAGTGTTGGGACGAAAACAGTAGAAATAAGTATACCGTCAGTGCCAGAAGTGCACCATTGGTACCCCCAACGGTATACTTCTGAGCACAGCAGGGTGCTTTCTGCTCAAATGGTCAAATTCAGTGTCAGAAGCACCCATAGGTAGTTTCCACACAGACGATCGTCGAGTCAGAAGTGTACTGTTACGTTTTCGGACCCTACCCTTCTGACTCGCCAACAGCGCCCCGCTCCATTCCAAAGTTCCAAATGACGGGTGGGGTCAGTTTCAAGCAGCAATGGCACTTTCTGTAAAAGGCAATGCTTTCTTGCTGGCTGTCAATTCTTGGTTCCTGTCAAAACAGCTGCGTAGTCATGTACAGCAACACCATAGGTTCTGAGACTATTATTTTTTGCCATTTGAATGGTCACTTTGGGTACAAACAAATTGTTCAGGTCAGTCCCGCAGAAAATTATCGTCGGCATTTCTCGTTCAACAGGACGGTTGGAACGGCCCAACTGCAGGTCACAGAGGATGCATAAGGCAGTCCAACAATATGAATTGAACTCCTGACAAACCAAATTCTCAAATAAAGCTTTCAATTTTGTATGCTTTTCATGGGTTGTTTGGGGGTCCTTTGTGGGGGGATGGGAAAAATAATCCACATACTTTGTTGTCCTTGCTGTCTGCTGATGTGATGATCTACAGTGTATAAATTTGGAAGCGCTCAAAGTTCACCGAAACTGGCTTTACGTTAGAATACAGTGTGAGGGGCATCACTGGGTGTGTTCGCGTGTGATTGGGTGAGAATGGCTGGAAGTCGTCAGTGTTTCACATTTGATTTCTTCATTCTCTCACTTCTCCCTTCGCACTTGTCTAATAAAACTCTCTTTTCTTTCCTTATTTCTCTGTCGGCCCGCTGTATCACTCTCCCTGATCGGTTGTTGGATCTCCTGTTGTCACAACTAGGATCAAACCATAATTGATCCTTGACTGACAGTGTTTGTTCTCAAATTGCGTTGCCTGAAGCAACAAGGCAACAGAGATCGTTTTGCGTGTCGTAGCGGCGAATTTGCGTTGGATTTTTGGAAACGTTGGCAGGAAAGATTTTTCGCATGTGAAAGCAAAGTGCGAAACTTGCAGATGCTGGCTTCATGAGAAACAGTTGAAACTGAGTGCATTTGAAAACTGTGTTGGAATTGGAATTCGGTCAGGACTCGGAAGCTTCAATCCAATCAGAAGAAAAAGAATTGGTCTGAGTTTGAGTCTTTAGCAACAAGAATATCCTGCACTCTGCATTGGAAAAGGCAGAGACTGAGACCTCTATGACTGGGAGAGGATTCTCCTGGCAACCAACGAGGAGCCGGCTTAAGTGGACAAAGTGAACAAGAAACAGTAATCCAGACAAGACTCCGCAAGGGCTGCAAAACATCCAAAGAGACAGCACAGCAAAGCTATCACAAATACTCTTCCTCGGGAAGAGATACAATTTTTGTGGTTGCATCAACAGTATCTATTTTCCTTCAAAAACTGGCCAACACAGAGGCATTTCTCTTGTTTTGCTGACGAGCCAGGCTTTGGTTCCCACTTGAATTCTAGAGCGAAACAATGTCTCCTATTCTTCGTGCTATCAAGGCAGTCTTCGCACTGATTGCATCTTGTGCAGTTGGAGCATGTTTTGTGACCTACCAGTACAGATTCTACCAGGACATTTACAACAAGTATGGCTACTTTCTACAGACCAACCCTGGACCAGAGATTGCCTTTGCTCTGGCAACACCAACTTGGATCTTCCTGCTGGGGATTTCAGCTTTCTGCTTGATCTTTTTCATAAGTTCTGTGAAAGAAGCTGTGAGAAAGAACAAATCAAGGGTTTCCTCCAAAGATCAAGATGTCCAAGGCGAGGATGATGGAAAAATCGAAGACTGTGAAGACAGTGTTTCAAAAGAGCCAACCAACGAGACAGACTCTGCTGAAAGACAAGAACAGCCAATCACAGCGCGAGGTTCTCAGCAATCAATCAGAGAACGGAAAGATGAACAACAGAAGAAACATCAGAGAAATGAGCAACCTGGCAACGAAAAACACACCAATAGAAAAACAACTGAGCACAAGAAAAGCACCAAAAACACTGGTTCACAAGACAAGGAGAACTCAACATCTTCCCGGAACAAGCCATCTTCATTCCAACCATTTTCAAACAACCAGTTCGCAGCAATCACACTTGTCCTCTGCACTCTACTGCTGATTCAGTTCCTCATTTGTTTGTGGCACAACACGTACACACTCATTGCTGTTTTTCCCAAGACTGACACTTGTGCTTGTCACAATACAACAGACACTCGTCTGGGGTTGGTGGGAACATGTAGTGACTGGTTGCAGTGTTTTTGCTACCTTGCTGAGAAGGGAAAAGTCCACCCTTTTTCAACCCCAATTGTAGAGGATTCAGATGATCTTCTTCACAACCTGGGAATTCAGGTGGAAAGAATCTACAGTGGGGGACTTTTTCTGAGCAGAAGTGTAGATGTGGTTTCCAATCCAACTGCAGTTCAACAGTTGGACGTTGAAACCTTGTTGAGTCACCAAGGATTATTTTCTGGATTTGCTGTTGTTGCAGCTTTGTTTTACCCAAAATTTACATTGCTACATTCTACATCAGGCAATATTTTTGATGAAATGATATTCTCAGTTCTGATTGCAATTGATCATTTCACACTTCTGACAGAGATTTACAGCAATGCTCCATTTTATGCCAAACATGACACTCATTTTGCCCCTTTACTTATGATATCCCTTGTTCATGTGACTCTTTTTGCTCCAGGGATTGTGAATTGGTACTTGCTGACTTTGCAGACCTCAGGTGATGCAGGGGATTCAAATAGTACAGAGGAGAAGCACCAGCGCGAATGTGCAACTGGATGTAACGAAGCAACAAAGCTTGTGGCAATTTTGCGCTTGATTGCAAACAGGCTTGTTGTCACATTCCAGGTAACAGAGGGGGATGACATGCCTGCACTGGATTTCCCTGTATTTTTGATGGCTGAGATTTTCAATTTGATCAGCACATTCAAAGTCTTGGCCACTACATTTTGAAAATGGGTGATTTGCTGTGGATTGTCTATGGCTGAACCTTTTCAGCATGTACAAATATACCCTGGTGTGTAAAAAGAAAACTCGCGGTTTGCCTTGGTGGTCGTGTGCAAAAGCACAACTCCATTGGCCGTTTTGTTATCAAAAGGTAGATTGCGCAATCGATAGGGGAAAAGGTTCGAAACTTTTTCTTCTTTGCGGATAATAATTGCTCATGGTTGAGAAGACACAGATTTCAAAAAGAGAAGCGACAGTCCGCCTGCAAGGAACCAAGATGCTGCGCTCGCTCCAATCAGTTCGCTGTGTCCCATCATACAAACATCGGGCCACCTCACCATGTTGATTGCTTGACCTTTTGTGAGCATGTCTGTTTCCGAACAACGAATACGAGGCTCGTCCAACTGAAAGCGAACATCCGCTATTTTCAACGTTATCCAGGCGTCTTTATCGAGCAGAAACTTGCACAATGAAGACACAATGTCCTTGTCTTCATTTTTTCATGACTCAGTTGCAAATGCAGGATGTGGCACTGTCTCAAGGACACCTATTTTCCATCGCACAACAGTTCAGAGATCTATGTTCATGGGCAGAATAGGATCTCATCATGCAGATGTGTTGCACTCAAGGATTCCACATGATCTCTCATGTGAAGACAGGCAAATCTCAGGCGAAGACTTACTGACCTTTGAAGCAGGTTTGTGGAGATGACAGTCTGTCAGTGATAACCTGCAGGAAGTGGTACTTGCCTGCTAAATCTGGAGATGAAACTGGAAAGGATTTACCGAGGTCAGGCGGCAGTGTTGTAAAGAGAACTCTGTCAAATGTGAGTGCTGTTGGTGTTGTTTTGGACAGAGACAGATGGGCCACAGTGAGAAAAATATCTGCAGAGGTGAAGCTGTCCAAGGGGACAGTGCACTCAATTCTGAACTACGATCTGGAACTGTCAAAGAAGGCTCCCAAATTTGTGCTGTGTGTTCTGACTGAGGACCAAAACAGGCTGTGCATCCAGCTATGCTGAGAAAATCTGAAGGATTGTTATGATCCGCTCTTCTTGTGGTACATTATCACAGAAGATGAGTCGTGGTTTTCAGTGTTAGAGCCTGAGCAAAAGCAGAAGAGCTGCCAGTGGATGTCCAAATATGACCGTCGTCCTAAGAAGGCCTCGTGCTCCATGCAGGCCAGGAAGACATTCAAAATTTAGTGACCCGAAAAATTTTAACATTTTTTACCCTCAAAAACCTAAAAAGGCACATTTGGCAAATTCCTTTTCTGGCGCATTGTCCTTTACTCATACAAATTCAAAATCTCTCAACAAACAATGAGATCCACTTTTATCAAAAGTTGGTTTTGGGTTTCGTTTGCACTTGCGACTTGGTTCTCTCAATTTTCAGACCTTTCGTGATGAGCAACAGAATGAAAATCGGATTCAGGGGCACCACAAACAGGTTTGAGTGAACTCTGATTCATGTTGTCAGGAGTATTTCTGACCTCACAAAATGGCGGGCGATTCAGGCGGGGTGGGCCGTTTCTGGGGTGGCAGGGAACGTGTTGTAAAGGGACAGGGCCGGCCTGGTTCCGAATGAGTCTGCAGTAAGTTGGAGCGGGAGATTCCGGGAAATGAAATCAGCTATCTACCCTTGTGCAGCAAGCAGCTTTGTCAGCATAGATCCGTTGAAACTGCGCCCGAGTTGGCAGCTCGGCTGGGACTGAACCATCCTGGCGTGTTTTTGCCTTTCAGTTCCCCAAACAATTGAAAATCACGTGTTGGTGTTGGCTCATGTGACCAAAGTTTCGATGAACTCTATCGTCACATTGTGAAGCCAGTGTTGCGTGGAGACAACATATGTGTTCTTTCTCTGTCTTTGTTTGTTTATATGTGTGTGTGTGTGTGTGTGTGTGGAACAACTCTCAAAGAGCTGCAACTGTTTCAGATCATTTTCACACAAAGATTTGTCCAACAACTTGAACCAACTGACTCCGAATTGACTATGAGAACACATCAAAACAGCAAGAGGCGTGAAAGAGTTATCCATTGTAACTTACTCAGAACAGAAGATGATCACTTTGTTTGATGAAAATAAGTTTTTACTGAGGTTGAGATGAACATCAAAGGATTCAGCACAGAGTTTATTGGTGTCATACACACAGTCGACCAAAGGACCACATCTATAGGGTATGAAGGTAGAAACACAGAAGAAAGAAACAGAAAACCTGTTGGAAACCAGCAAACAACATTCGACAAAGAGACCAAAAGGAGTTGCACAACCAATGGTGTATATGAACGTTTTGGACATTTTATGTCTTTCATTTTTCTCTGGTGGCCTATCAGAAAATATATTGTTGAGGAATTCAAAAAGACAATTCCCACAGATGTCAGTATCTGTGACAAAGACGTTAGCAAGGTAACAGCCGTGGTTATAAAATTGGAGTTGGTTGGATCCAAATTTGGCAGGCAAATACTCAAAGGTATGGAATTGAAAAGCTGCGTGTGGAGAATGGAAACTGTTGTAGCACAGGAAAATGATGTGAACACAATGTACCCAGTATATTTCAACACAATTGTGGTGTTTATAAACCTTGTCTCCATAGTTTTAGCGACAACATTGTACCTTGAAAAGGTTAGAAAGATCAAAGCAACTTGAGTGAGAATCATGAACCAGAGCAAAGTGAAATAAGCTGAACAGCAACCAAGGCCAGATCTCCAGAATACCTCAAAGCTGACGAATGTTCCTTTGTAGTAAATATCAGCAACCCAAATTATTCCCAGATAAATGGAGCAAAGACTGTCAGAAAAGTTGACCAAAAGAACAATCAGAAGATAAGCCTTTTGATCAGAAGTGACAAGGAAGGCGTGCAAGATGAAAGAAAAAAAGTTAGAAAAGTAGACAAAATTGAATGTAAGTCCAAACATCCATCTTATAAATTTGTTTGGTAGCAAATTTGAACATGACACATACCAAGGAAATTGGGCAGTACACAGTGTGCTTGCTGGTGTGAAACAACACACTTGGTAACTATCTGCCTGAAGTGATGAAAGGTGCAAATTTAAAAATGCTTTATCGTGCACAAAAAGCAAATGTGTATCTTTCAGATCCAATATTTTAAGTATTGAAGCATTTCCAACAAATTCTTCTGGTAATCTTGAAAAAGGGTTGCCGGATAAATTTAGAAGGTGGAGACTGTTCAAGTTGACAAATGACCTGGTTTCAATTGTGAAAATACCATTGTTTGAAAGAGCTATTTCAGTGAGTCTTTTCAAATTGTTGATACAAAAGCTGGAAACAGACCCCAAAACAGCAAATTCAAGCTGGAAATAGATTAAAGTTTTTGGAAGATTCACTTGACACAAGTTGAAGTCCATTTCATGCAGAACACTGACATGTGTACTCTGTTGAAAAGTTGTTGCAACAAAGTGAATGTCTTTCATGGTTGAGTTGGAGATTACAATTCCTGAGAAAGGATACTGCGTGGAGAAGTGTTTCATGGCTGCATTTTCACAGTGTATGAAAAAGTGCACACATTTGCATTTCTCGGGACATTTCACAGCCTTCAAATTACACAACTCTTCATCATCACGAAATGGGCATTGAACAAAGGAATCACAAATATTCACCAAAGGTAGACAATGATTAGTTGTGTTTTGGCATTTGAACATATTTTCACAATTGATCTCTTGATTGCAAATGTTCTCATATGATTCATCATTTCCTGAAGGACATTCCCATCTTCCATTGCAAACATGAATCCATTCAATGCAATAAGAGAAGTAACACTTAAATTTTGAGCCACATGCAAACTCTCTGCATTCTTGAAGGTGGCCTCCATTTCTACAAGGTGCAAGATGTCCAAAGAAATCAAGGTGATAGACACATATCTGAGATATGTTGTAGCATTTTGGGTGTCCATGTCTGCACGCAATTTGGTTTGGCATTTGACAAGGGGAATACATTCTATAAGTCAGCAGTTTGACAAGTGAATGTTCATCTTCAGCATGAGAACTACAATCTACATTTAAATCATTGACAAAGAAAGCTGGGACAGTTCTGTTGGATCTGCAAGTGAACTTTGATTTGTTGTGAACTTCTGTAAACAAATCTGATTTGTCTGGTATTTGACTGTAAATTTCATATAAAAGCTGTTTCCTCCAATGTATTAATTTTATGCTGGTATGACAAAGGGATGGGTTTTCATCAAGTGAATCAGGAAGACAGTCTACGTGCCCATTGCAAAGGTTCCCAGTTGACAGCACATTTGAACAGATGTTCACCCAACTCCAGTTTACGCATGTTTGACACACATACTTGTAATCCAGTCACATTGGGGTTTTTCACATTGTCCACCTCTTGCCAAACATGATGCATGTGTTTTTCATATCTGAATATCTTCAGCATTGTTTGATTCTTGATCAGAGTAATCAGTGGTGGGAGCCTGACTGAAATTGGTTGTATCACATTTTCAAAATCTGTGAGATTAGCAAATCTGAAAATATTCATTGGTTTGCACACTGAAGCCATTTGCTCAAGTGTCTTGAACCATGAAAACACTAAACATCTCTTTTCACCAACAATTGAGTCTCGTAAAAGGCAGGCTTCAACAAATGTGTCCATATCATTGTCTGTTGAAGTGAGTTTCTTTTTATCTGTTTCTCCCAGTATCATCCTTGTTTTTGATTGGTCCCTGCCTTTTTTCTGCCTTTTCCATGGTATTGCATGATATTTTCGACTTCGAAGAGAAATTTGCTGTACAAAAGGGATGACATTGGAATATTTCCTTGTCTCACAGAAGACATCAAACATTATCTTGGTGTCACATTTCACTGATATCAAGTCTGGCTCTGCCATATTCACCAGGAGCAGAACAGTACATTGAGGTTTTTGCCAATTTGGATACATTGTGACAGTAATCTGATCCCTCTCATATTGTCTGAACAAATTTGTGATTTTTGGACTGCAAAGAGTGGATCTGCATTTTAGACTGTGGGCTGTATCAAGACCAAAATTTAAATTGAGGAAGTTTTGGAAAGAAACAGGGGCTCCTGACTCCCACTGAGCCCCAGCCTGAAAAGACAACAATGATTTAAAATTGCTATTCAGTGAAATACCATTCTGTTACATTGAAACGTTTTGTTTGCTGCAATTTTTCAAATCAAATTTCACTGTGACTCAGCAAGATAAAACAGGAACAACCTCTTTGCTTCCATTGAAAGACAACCCAATGAAGATTCCTTCCGGAATTGTCAGGAATTCTATTGACTTGACAAGAGCAACAAAATAGTGAAGCTTTTCTCTGCTGGCAAGAGAAGGAAGGAATCCTCCTATAATTCTACATGTGTCTGAAGCTGATATCCAGGACATTTTCTCTTTACTAATATGCCGCCAAGGGCCATATTTTAACTTCAGAGTAATTTTCCTGAGAAACACATTGTCAGTTTTTAATTGTTCCCTGAAATAACTCAGCTGGGACAGATTTTTGCACTCAAGAGTATCAATCTGTACGAAACAATCATCTAAAACAAAGCCAACTGGCAAGGCAAATTTTAATTCCTGTAACCAAAGTCCTGAGAGATTCAGTGGACTGTTCCCAAGGTGCACTTAAAGCAGGTTGTGCTGATGTTTGCCACAAAACTTGATGTATCTGGCCTCTTCTATCGAAGAAAATGGTAATTCAATGTAGCCCTCTTGCCTGTCTTCAACCAATCCAAAGAAATATACGAGCAAAGCTGGTTGGGCCTCTGTGGGTGTGTGTGGTGAGTTGCCAGCTTTCAACAGCAATGTGTATTTATCAAAATACAAAAGTGCACCAAATCTGGAGTGGTTGAAAGCTGATGCCACAAATGGGAAAGAAATGTTGAGTTGAACTGAATCAAAGTCTGTGTATGGATTTATGATAATATCCACCCAGGCATCTGTTGGTGGAATGGTTTTTGTACAAAACTGAAATTTATATTGCTTTTGAAATTCATGAACATCAGTTATAACATGGATAGAGTCGTGGTATTTTATGTTCCTTGATCTCCTGTTTCTCAACCGACTGTAACAGGACTTGTCAAAGCAAATCTTTCTGATTGCAACTCCAGATCTGAAGGACAAATGTTCTTTCTCCTTGAGGTAAAATGTGTTCTGTGGCAAGGAAATAAAATGACTAACTTCCTGTTTTAGTGTTCCAAAGAAGAAATTACTGGTCATTTTCAGGTCCCCATAGATCATATTGATACACCAAACATTGACATAAGGTTTTCTATTCTGCTTGTAAAGTTTGTTGGAATGTCGCACTTGCAAAACGGAACATGTGCCATTGACCAACTCTATCTTCAGCTGTGGTCTGCTCCAGAGAAGTCTCAGGTCAGATCCCGCAGTCAGTGAATTCAGCAGAGGGGCACACGACTTTTTACTTCTGAAAATGCAAAACCACTGAAGGCAAAAGTCAATTGCTATTGCTTTACATTTCGTTCGGGATGCCTTGAGAGTTGCATTTATGAACGCATAAGGTGAGTACCAGTAAATGACCAACAACAGGTGTGAATATTTGGAGTAGAAACTTTTTGTGAAGCGTGTTCCGCACTTCACATTTTCCTTTTCCACAGGTCCGTAATCTGTGAGTAGAAATGCAAGTTCAAACTTTCATAAACAAGACAAATAGGGCAAAATAATAATTCTCAAACTTTGCCATAATTGTTGCGCGTCTTCTTTTTGAACGAAAATCACAAAGAACAGACTATTTCTCATTCCAGATGACAAAGGTGCCTTGTCAGTACGTTCATTTTGTTTCTTTGTGGGAAATTAAAATGAACACATCGAAACTGCGGGGCATCAATCTGAATCCTTTTCAATTCAGCGCAACATCAAACCAATTGTATTATTTTGGTCTTGTTCTTACCAGGTATGTGAGTGGGAAAGCACATCTCCTGAGGGGCAAAAGGTTCGCAAATGGAAGTGGATCCTGTACCATTCCACGTTGACAATCCTGCAAATTTACCGTCCGTTGTTGTATTTGTCAAATAGTCAAGCTTGAGCACAGACACATTGACTTGATACATTGCGTCAGTCCTGATGGAAAGAAGACAATGATTCCTCAGGCAAGCAGTGACTGTATCAATTTGCACTGATGTATTGGAAACAATAAGGCGGTAACTTATTTTTTGTGGGGTTGATGTGTAATTCAGAGATAATGCTTTGATATTTGACTCAAATACTGCAGTTTGAGCTGCACATTGAAATGATGACAGTTTGTATGATGCCCTGCTTTTAAAAGTTGTTTTTGAAAATTGCTTGGGAGACAAATTTCCGGGACCATCATAAATTATATGGGAAAGTGATACATTTGAAATGTGTAAGAGAAGCACGTATGAAATTGTGGTTCTGAAGAAAAAACTGTACACAAAAATTCCAACATGGTTCAACTCAAGAATGTCAACTGCATGAGATTTGTAAACTGACTTTTGATATACATTTGTCAGATGTGTCATGAGCATTGCATCCATAACTGAGAACTCGGCTTCAACGGAGAACTGGGATTTCTCAAGAGTTTCCAGAGATAAAAAGAATTGCAAAGAAATGGTGAATTGTTTGAAAGCTGGGTATAGATTAAAAGCAGCCTGGTAACCACAGAACATGTAGTTTTGATTTGCTGCATGACCATTGTGTTTTCCTACCAACAAACTTCCACAATCACAATTTTCATTGAACTTGAAGAAGTTGATATGCTGAAAACTCATGTTTATTGACAATCTCACATCTGTATCATACTTCCAGGTTTGTGAAAAATAAAATTTGAGTCTTTGCTTGAAAAACTTCAAGAGATCATTATTGTTTCTTGAAAGAAATCCTGTTGCTCTTGAAGCTTCTGCCTCCATTTTCAGTGTCCATGGAAATTTTTTCTTGGCCCATGTGCACGAGCTCTTCAACCTGCTTGCCCCATATTTGTCAAAAGCCATCACAATTTTCCTGTACATTTCCAAATCTTGGGGAGAAAACGTGACATTGTGCTTGATTTTGTTCTTTATCAGTTCATACACAAAGCCTCTTGTGTACTCATGCCAGTGTTTGGCACTTTGATAGTGAAGATTTCTATCAGGCATCAAATTTGTAAGTGCTCTGTCAGTGGTAACAGGAACCACTGCCATCGCTATGATCAACAAACCCATGGGAATTTCTCAATGACAAATTTCTTTGGGACACATCACACTTTGCACTTCACTAAAGGTTGGATGTCTGATCACATTTCGTACTTCAAAGATAAAAGTGTTTTGCCTGAACTGAGTTCGGGACAAATCTATCAAAATGATTCACTCAATTCAGATGGCAATCGAGACAATGAGCTTCAGAGATGTTTTGAATGGAAAGTCATTTTCCTTCGGAAGATGAACGTTAGTTTCGTCCCCAGAAATGAGCTGGGTGTATTGCGGGTAAACTTTCTGTTCGCCAACCAAGAACGCAAGTGCAAATGTGTGGTGATAGCAACTCCTGGTTCTGAGACAGAAAACCAACCAACTAACCATTTGAAGTGGGTCAGACTTGCAATCGAAGTGTGATTTGACCAGAAGTGGATCCGTTGGTGGGTTCAAGAAGCCTGTAGCATGGACCCATCCTCTCTAACAAAAAAATAAACAACCGACATGCATAGTTCCTTCTGTGTGCTGGGCGTTCTTTGCAGCAATAAGTTTGTCACAAAGGACACAAGTGCAAATGGGTAAAATTCGGAACACAGTCACCAGTTTGAGGCACTGATTGTGTGGCTTGACCATTTTGGACATAACCAAATCCAGAGGATCACCAGTCATCCACTGGATCCTCACATGACATCAAGTCTGATGCCATGAGCCATGGACATGGCAGATGCACACGAGATTTCCGTACCCTGCTTCTGCTTCATCACTGAAGGTTATCACCTTGATCATCACTTGGTTCCTCCATGGCGTTTTCTGGAATGTCACCGCTGCTGCCTGGTGTCGTGGTCTCATCCTCATTCTGACCTGGAGCTGGGGTTGGTGGATCTGTACGAGAGACTTTCTGACACGAGTCAATCCCATTGCTTCTCACTTCAGTTGGGGTTGAACGTTTTCTGTCATCTGTGTTGTTCTGATCTGCATGTCTGCCCCTCACACTTTGGATGCATGTTGAAATTCTTTCATACCAAGATGTTTGGAATTTTCTGCAAAACAAACAGGCACATCCAAACAAAACAGAAATCATTTGGCTCATTTGATCAGATGTCCACAAGTCATTGAGATGTTACCTTTGCAAAAATATGCCAGCAATCACAACTGCAATTGTAGAAACGGGAACCAGCAGGGCCAGTGAGAAAACCACCCAATTAACGCCATCTGAAATGTGTTGTTCACCCAATAGAAGAAATGATGGGTGGGAAAGAAGCAACGAAACACGTTCCTTTGTCAGGAATTTGAATGTAGAACCTGTGGCACTAGTGTCTTCACCCATCATTTCCGTGGTGTCATCTGACACTGAAAGAAAAATAAATACTGAAGAAACACAATGAATGGCACTCTGCTTGAACTATTCCGAATCAAGAAATGCTCATCAACTGATTTGAAATTGACCAAATGACAGTGAGATATGACGGAAATGTGTTGATCTCGCCTGTTCTATTCGTTTCATCCAGTACCACAAGAACATGTGCCTCCACTCACTTTTCTGTGTGGAGGCAACTGCTTCTGCTGTTGTAGCCCACTGAAAGGCCGTTGGTGCCACTGGCATCTGGTGCCCTGCATCTGAAATGAATTTCTCTATCCTAATCTGTGCAAGCTAAATCTAGGAGTCTCAATGCTTTTTCATTCAATCGAACCTCTTCACTAACCAGGAGTAGAAATATCTCTGATGGTGACGCCATTCTCAGATTGAGTGTTGGTGATGGATTCTGAAAGAGATGGAGACTTATGCATCTGTTCGCACCAATTGTGGCTGTGTTCCCAGTTCAACATGTGTTGAAACACTTTGGTTTACCCCAAGGAAAACATTTGGACAGCTTGTCAACTGTGAACAAGGTTCAACTTGCCTCCATACACCTCAAACTCACAAAGGGTGAGTGTTCCCATTTTCAGCAATTGCAGAGACACGTATCTTCCAGTGACGGGCGTGTCGCATTCCCGAGTCCAGTTGGGCTTTGCTTCTTGGAAACGACTGCATTGTTTGAACTCAGATGTCTGGGAGATGTTCCAAACTCTGACCACAAAATTGTTCAGTCTCAGACCTCAAAGAAAGAGAGAGATATAGTCTGTACAATTTGTCACTGTTGCCAAATGTAAGAAAATATTACACCTCAACAAGTTGTGGATGGAAGAAGCGTTCCAGATTTTGTCTCAAAACAAGGAAAAACATGGATATCTGTGCTTACCACACCAGTACTCTCCCTGCTTTTCAGCACACACATCTGCTCTGTTGATAATCACCACCCTCTTTATCATGTACTTCTCTTCCAAATCCACCACAAACCAGGGATTCCTCATGTTCTCCCGGGTGTGAGAACATGACTTGTGACTGAAGTGTGGATCTCTGCTGCCATCCACAGCTCTGTCTGCAGAGAAGGGTCCAAGTGTGCTGCTCTGGGATGCTTGCTTCATGAAAGCTAAATTTGGGTCTGCAAGGAAAACATAAATCAGCTAAAACCTTGATTCTGTGTGTAATGGCAATAAAGTGTGTTTTTGTATTGGCTGCCCCCCCCCTTAACTGGTAAAACATTTGTTGTGTTTCTGAGTGGTCTCAAAGCTTCAGCAAGAAAGCTCTCAAAGGTCATTGAGACCTGTTTTGTTTTGCTGCCTGGTGTGACATTATCTGTACTGACCTCCACACAACAGTCTTGGTGATTTGTTTCTGACCTTTTGGTTGGATTTACCCACATGATCTGTCAAAATTCAAAAACCCTGAAGAAACAAATGTGCTCAACGTGGATTGCTCAAATGAATTATTTTTTACACAAAGTCAAACAAGTCAAAGAAGAAAAATGTATTCAAACTCACTGAGACCAGAAGCTGACTTGCCTGTGTAAACTTCTACTTCACAAAGGACCATCACCCCATGGGATGAGGTCACTGCAACATATCTCCCTCTGATTGGCCTCGGGCAAGACAAGCGTGTCATCCCAACCTTGGCTGGTGCATGGGAACACACTTTGAATGAAGATTTATCGTACACTCCTCCAAACACAAGTCCAACATTTGCCACAAAGTATCTCAATGTCCCACCTGGAAGTCAGCACACATGAATGTTTCACGTCCACACTACTCAGAACAAAGATCCAACTCACCCGCACAGTGGTGAAAAATGCTCACCTCTCCTCCCTGTTCCTCCACTGAAAACGCTCACCTCTGTCACGCTGGACACAAACCCCAAATCAACAACAAACCAAGGCGGGTGGTTTGTCCCAGTGATGTGACTGCAATACCTGGGACTCCTATCTCCATCAACTACCCTGGCAGCTGAGTTGGCTTCCCATGTGGTGCTCTGAAATGCTGGCTTCCCAAAGGCCAAGTTGTTTCTCATCTGGTTGCTGCTGCAGGGTGTGCACAAAGGCATGTGAATAAAACACATGATCAGACTGAGTAAATTACAGCTCTTTATTTTTCTAGCAGTGAGTTCCATTGCCTTTCAACAAAGCTCAATGTTTGGTTTATTTATGTTTAAAATGTTCCCAAAGTTTTCTTCAACAACGCCAATGTTCAAACACCAACATTTGCGAGCAAATAGAAAAGGTTTTGTATGTGGTGGGTGCAGGTCAGTTGACTCGTACAATGCACAGATCAAATAACAGACAAGTATTTTGTTCCACGAGCTAAGTATGAAGATCTGACCAAAGAGAATAAGACAAACACAGCAAATATAAAATTCTGTGAAAATCAGACAATATCAGTAGACTTTGAACACTGACCAATATGCACAATAAAATTGTGTGGCACATTACACGTATTGCACTGTCAGCTGACAGTGAGAGAAATTTACATATGGTTTCGACACATATCAATTCACCTGAGGTCCACGTCACTGGACATCAAAACCCACAGAATTGGTGACACGAACTGTTTCAGAAGACACGAAAATATTATCCGCAGTGGCGCAGATTACCTGTTGAAGGCTCCGCGGAATGTGTCCGATCATGGTTAATTGTGACAGTTTGTTGCCTTGGCTACTGATACAGCTCATGTTGGACTTTTTAGTGCCCCTTACCACATTTGGCAAATTTGGGTTTGGTGTGTGGATGTGCATTATGTTCGGTTGCACAAACAGATGTTGATCTGGCCTCTGGACTGCTGGACTCAAGTTGAACAAAATCCATCCAAAATGGACGTCACGGTGATTTGAGGGATTTTTCCCAATGATGTCAAAATGTCAGATGACGAGTTTTGAAACTAAACTACTTGAGTGCCTCTATTGCACTCAGTTTCAATGCACCCAAAAGAAGAGAAATGTATGAAAATAAAAATGCCCAATTAACATAAATGAATGCAACTCTTCCCAAACAACCATGTTGAATATTTTCCTAAAATCTGAATTTCAACCCCTGGTTTTGACACAGCTAAAGACAATGTGGAAATGTTCACAAATCAAGAAATGAACACAACCAATAAAATACACAATCAACATGGCACATTTTGTGAATATACATTCTTCACTGAAGAAAAGTACTTTCTGAGTTATGGAGCAATTTGTGTGATCAACTCCCAAAAAGACCGGCCCCTCCCAATTTGAACTTTCAACCTGAAGAACTCCAAAATTAGAACTTCACATTTCCCTTCCTGGCACATTATCCTCAACCCAAATTGAACCAAAAAAGCCCAAAAGATCCCAAATTAATCCATATTTTTGACATGAAACTGCTGTACACATGGTTTCTGGCCTCACAGCCTGCTGTTGAGCGACCTTTTAGGAGTGCAACCGCCTCAAATCACCTGAAAACGGAAGATCAATTTCACGGGTCACAATGCGAATCAGCATCATTGCAGAAATTAGGAGGAAAACTTAATTTATGACAATCTTCAGCTGTTTTTTTTTCTGGGAAACATTGTGGTGATGAAGATGGTCACAATTTTGCTGTTGCTCCGTGTGACATGTTGCTTTGTGAATCCAATCCTCTCAGTTGAAGCCCCTGTGCAGCTTCTCATACAGATCAGTCCATCTGTTCGGCTGAAAAACACAAAGGTTTCACAAGTCTACCTTCTGTGTCTCAACATTTCCACGAACAACAAAAAGGCACCAGGGATAGAAAAATGCCAATGTGCCCACGCACATGCTACCAGATTTATGTCACAATGTGTCTGGGGCCATATCTACCTGCTGGACCAACGGAGCGAGCAAACGTGGATGCCCAGTTTGAAACACTTCCATGCTCAACTCTTTCAGTCTCCATGAGAAATGCCATGGGTATCAGAAAGGGCCAACTCTTGCATTTTCGTCCTGAAGTCAGCCTCTGCATCTCTCACCTGAGGTTTGTTGCAGAATTCAACCCCAATGTTGTCAACAATGAATGCGTCATTGGCTCCAAACAGGGTGAGGCTCACCCAGGAAACATCCGTCTGGTCCAGAGCCTGGTGGAGCGGCTTTGCTGGATAGTAGCCCTGTGGAACCAGCTTGTCCATGTTGCTGGTCAACCGAAACATTTGCCGAACAGGGCTGACGCCGGTTGGGCCCAACCAAACATGTCTGCTTCTGTTTGCGTTGCATGAATCCATGCCACACTGCGCCTGGAAGACATGGAATGAGAACAATTGATGAGGCATTCGCAACCTTGTCTGCAGTATTTTTCGTTTCGTTACTTTGACACAAGTGGTTGTGCTCTTTGTGAGAGACCTCCCACAGACACATTGCACACACTAACCTGCTCCATCTCAACCTTGATCTTGATGACTCCATCTGAGGGAACTTCCAGGAATCTCAGTTGAATATCCTGCAGGGATCTCATTCCTTTCTCACTGGTGTGAACTTGTGCAGAATCAATGGTGGTGTGAGACTGAGAACTTGGGAACACATCATTGAGGTTGATCAGAATATGAAGAAAGGAATCCTGAGCAACATGTATTGGCCAATTGGGATCTGCAAATTGAGAGGAAAATCGCTGAGGTCTCTGGTGGATCTGACCTTGTTGGGCGGGTCTACCTCACCCGCCTGAAGCCTGATTTTCCCTGTAAATCTAGGATTGAGGTCAGTGGGCGAACCTCGCCTGCCTTCAGAAATTGCTTTGGTGGGCGGAGTGAATCTCAGGGAAAAAAACATGTGACAACAAATAAATTGGACACCAACATACCATAGGTTTTGCGTCCATTTCCATTGTCGTATTCAACCTTGTCATCCGGCAAGAATCCGGTCCCACCTGGGCAAGCTTGAAAGTTGACAGGGCAAGAATTAACAATTGGCATTTGATGCTTCTGAAGTGATTTACTGACGTTGTATGGTTTCACACACAGCTGCACAGATATCTCTTGCACATTATTCAAACAAATTTGAGTTTGATGGCCGCAAAATAGGGGCCTGAAACTCACGTGGCAGAAAGTCCCCAAGCACGTCAATTGTGATGTTGAACGGTCCATGGGACGCAGTGGTCACCACTGTGATGGTCGAAAATGTCGCATGGTGGAGAAATCTGTTGCCATGTGGAAAGCTCGCTGATGTCAGGGTGTCATCGTCGTCAGTCAACTCTGGTTGTTGTCCTGTCAGCGTCTTGTCTTTGTCAATCAACTCGTTCTGCACTTCCCATTCCTGTGAAGAGCACGACAAGGCTTGATCTGGGCTTATGGGATGTCAAGAACTGTCACTAAATTTCAAAATAAATGTTATACATCCACAACAGCATTACAGTTTTATGGAACATTGACTTTGACACAAAAAAACACTGACTGATCCCCTGCCCTGAACAGACTTCATCCCGCCAGGAAAAACTGAGTTTGACTAAATCGGGATCCAACTTTATCTGTGATTTTTTTGGCACTCACAATTGTTTCTGATCAAAGAGTTTTTGCTGATTGGTGGTTCCGTTTGATTGGAGGAAAGTGACTGCTGTCAGAAAAAGTGGTTTATCCAAGCACAGTGTACAAACAAAATGTTGCCATTGCTGACTTCAGGTTTTACACCAGTGTCCACAACAGGGCAGTGTCACACAAGTGACAAGATTTTCCTCACTTACAAGCCACGGTGTGATTTCAGTGTTGACCCAGGTAATGTCCACAAGACCTGGTGGACACACATCAGTCCCATTTGGCACTGCGCAGTTCCACATAACTCTGTCCATACGAAACTTGTACGGGAAGGGCACGATCAGAAACTCATGATTCTGACCATGCACAGCAAGTTCTGCTTCACACCTGAAGAAAAACAGGAGAAAAAGACATCAGTCTGTACAAACATACATTGGAACCACTGGGGCAATTGCAGCACTGGGTACTATTTCAGAAGATTTGGGAGATCACGACCAGAAAACAATGCAATCAAAAACATCTTTGCACGCCATTGTTGTTGGAATGTATTCTTCTCAAGCACTGTCTTGTTGGGATTTTGGGTTCCTTAGTTCTGGGTGCTTCACTACATAATAGATCCACCCCAAACTGTGCAGATCAATAGTGACAACAATGCAGAAATGTGTGAGTGGACAGGAACAGTTATGTTGCAGGGATGACAAAGACAAGTCCTGTGGTCTTCCTTTGCTGACACACCTCATGTTAATGATAACAAGTTGTTTTAAGAAGGTCACCCATCTGTCATCATTATTTCTCAACCACAAGTGACCACATTTACCTGGCTACCACCTGTACACTGGATGAGCTGCTGTCAGTCGAACTTTGCGTGTTACTGAGGTTTGGTGGCAGCTGACACAGGATCTTGGCTCCTGTGCAGTTGAAACACATAAAAGGAAAATGTTAACAAGTGCAAAGTTTACTTCGTTTTGGCAGAATGATGCGGTTGGGGAAATGTTGATTTTTACACACACAAAAAGCAAAAGTGAGACAAAATGAATGTACAGTAGAATAAAAAGCACATGCACAACATACCAGCACGAGCATCAATGGCAAGAACTATCAGAAAAATCAATGTCTTCATTTTGGTTCATCTGAAAAAAAACAAGACGACAAATAAGTTGTTCATGTTGCTACTCGTCACCAAAATATGCTACAAAGCAGTTCAGACAGCACTTAGAAATATATTAAGTTTGATCTACTTGCTGCAAAGGATCCACAGTGCAGGTATTTGTGGATTTATTGATTCAGTAAAATTGTCTGATTTTGGTTGTTGTTGCTGTCTGAGGTGAACACAATGAAACAAGGGACAAAGCAAACACTGCATATTCATATCTTCAGGCAATGGGTCGACATCAGTTGCTCTCCAAAGATTTGGACCTTTTTCCTCAGATTATCAGTTTGATGCTGAATAATTTTGGGCCACACCTGCATAACTTGCGTGGTCCGACCCTTGAGGTGTGATAAGCCATGAAAGCTGGTGTTCAGTTGGAGAAAACACTTTCTTGACAAAATGAAGAACTGCATATTTGTACATTGAGGCAGCAGATTGACCTCACCTTTGGCTGTAGGTTTGCTATTTTCACCACAGGAAAACAGTGAGGTGTTGAATAAGTGGGAGCCACACCTGCATTTGTCACTTGGTCAGACCATTGATGTACATGAGTCACCAAATTCTGAGTTCAGTTGGAGAGAACACCCTTTCTGTTCCTATCCTTTGTCAGCAAATTGACCTCGAATAACCCTGATAGATGTGGTATTTTTTTCTGCAATCAGTTTGTTCCTGTTTGTGGTTTTGAGCCATACCTGAACATTTAATACTGCCTGGAGGTTCAGTAGTCAGTGAAATAATTCTCAGTATTGTTCATCTGTTTGTACCTGTTTGATGTTGTACAGCAACATCAAGCCTGCTCTCAAAATATGTCAGTGAGTTCTGCTGTCTCTCGCTGCAACTCACAAGGCACAAAAACTTGTGTGGGGAAAGTCAGTCCTCTGAAGCAATTGATTGATCAATATTGTCTAATTTTAGTGGTTTGGAATCCAAAGGTGTGTTTATGTTTTCCTTTCTTCACTGGGTAGCTGCACATGCAACAAGCAAGTGTACAACAACATGTTTCTTGCAAAGTTCTGCATTACTGATGGAAGACACAGTGTTTGTGCAACAGGAAACAAGAAATACATTGTATCTTCAAAATAACGCTTCCTTCCTGAATGACATGGCACTACAGTGCAATCTGCTGTAACCGTGTGTCGCTACATACAAAGTGGTTGCGCAAAATAGTTGCTCAGTCAGCGAATGTGTCTCTGGTTGGTGTTTATTGGTGTATCTGTGTAACTGTTTACAACCAAGAAAACAATTGTGTTTGGGCAACAGAGCTTGTTTAATACACCTTGCTGGACCGACGTCTGGACAAACTTTAACAAAATTCAGTCTGCCAACATTGAACAAGAACTCTTTTTCGCGACGGATCTTTCCTCAAACACAAAGATGCAACTTTGCATCTTCCTGTGTCGAAAAGTGCATTCAGGAGAACACGATAAGGACACAAAAGACCAATCAAATTTGCTTTCTCCATGCATATATTTGTGCTTTACCCAAATAATTTTCTTGAAACAACAAAAAATACAGCATTGCCTTCAACATTGTTCGCAAAAATTAACTTCAGATTTTGATAAAGATGCTGACGAATTCAAATCAAGCTGGTCAGTGCGCCGCATGGGTATGCATTTATGAGTGAGTGGTGCAGTTGCTTTTCCACCGCTCCTAGTTAGTACGAAACAATTTGTTGTGCAGCGCTGTCCATCCGTACTGTTCCTGCAAGACATGATGTAAATATGTTATTGGAGTGTCGACATCAGAAACAACATTTTAAACAAACATGACAAGGTAAAATTAGTGTGAGAAATGTTTTTTAGGTGATTTGAGGAGCTTGGTCCGATTTGTGAGCTTTTGGAAAAAGTGAGCGAAATCGGAGTGAGTGAAATCAAATCACCTATTGGCAGCCTCATCCAAAAGTATGTCAGCAGCAGTTTCATGGTCAAGATGAGGATTGATTTGGGATCATTTGGGCTCTTTTGGTTCATTTTGGGTTGGGGATAATGCACAAGGAAGGAATTT